>Ga0315281_10003068_pt1 | contig 24613 bp, 26 predicted proteins | sample YL17G07_0_MG_FD_204540 | JGI IMG/M metagenome (GOLD analysis project Ga0315281, IMG submission 204540) | Sediment microbial communities from Yellowstone Lake, YNP, Wyoming, USA - YL17G07_0 | ecosystem: Environmental > Aquatic > Freshwater > Lake > Sediment | place: USA: Wyoming | collected... | reverse complement strand
TGGCACCTTTGCGCCTCCCTTTGGACCCAGGTGTCCCTGCTGAGTCCCCACTCAGCATAGGTAGAGGGGCGCGCAGCCACCACTCCGGGTGGCCCGTCCGACCCGGGACTTTTGTTCGTAGCGGCGCTGGCTAGCTTCCCGGCATCGTGGTGTGGCGAGCGAGATAGGCCGCAGCTTCGGCTCGGCGTGCCACTTCGAGCTTCGAGAGGATGCTGGAAACGTAGTTCTTGACCGTCTTCTCGGCGAGGCTGAGCTCCTCGCCGATCTCCCGATTCGTGCTGCCGTCGGCGACCAGCGAAAGGATGCGTTCCTCCTGGGGCGACAGGCGGGCGAGCTTCTCGTCCTTCAGAAGGTGTTTGCCCTTGCGCAGGCGGTCCAGTACGGCGTTCGTCACTTCAGGGTCCAGCAGGCTATGGCCCTGGCCGACCGCCCGGATGGCCCGGACCAGTTCGCCGGACTTGACCTGCTTCAACACGTATCCGGAGGCGCCTGCCATGATCGAGGCGAACAGGGCCTCGTCGTCGGCGAAAGAGGTCAGCATCAGAACACGGGTCTTGGGGTGCTGGGCCCGGATCTCGCGGGTGGCCTCGATTCCGCTTCCGTCAGTCAGACGAACGTCCATAACGACAACGTCGGGGCGGGTTCGGTCAACCTCGTCTATGGCCTGCCGAACGGAGCCGGCCTCGCCGGTCACAACTATGTCGTCAGTGGCCAGTAGCAGCGCTTTCACGCCGTTGCGGACCACCTCGTGGTCATCGACCAGCACGACTCGAAGCGGTTGATCCGCCATCCCTCGCGTCCCTCTCGGTCCCTACTGCCCGACAGACTAAGCGAGGAAGCGGTCTTGTGTCGCTGCCGGGCTGCCCGGCGGAACGGATCTCAGAAGGCCATCATCCCCGAGTTTCTCTTTTCGGCGTCACGGTATCGTGCGCGAGTGGAGGCGGCGTGAAGGTCGTGGTGGGCTCGGGTGCGGATAGCGGCAGGCGCACGGTGAACCGAGTGCCGCCGGCGCTGGCAACCTCGACCGACCCGCCGTGCGCCTGGATCAGTTCGCGCACCACGGTCAGACCTATCCCGGAGCCGCTGGTCCTGGTGTCGCGTCCCCTGTAGAACCGGTCGAAGACATGGTCCAGTTCGTCCGCAGGAATCCCGGACCCCGAATCCGCGACCTCTATCACGGCCCACAGGTGGTCTCGACGCAGGGAGAGTCGAACCGTTCCGCCCTCGGGTGTGAACTTAAGCGCGTTCGAAAGTAGGTTGGAGACGATCTGGCCTACCCGAGTCTCATCGGCGCACGCCCGCACGTCGTGCAGGTCCGTCTCCAGTAGCACTGCCCTGCTGTCGTACGGTCCGGCGAACTCTTTGGCCGCCGCATCGAGAAGGGGAAGGAGATCCGTGTCTCGAGGCGCGAGTGAGAATCGGGCAGCCTCCGCTGATGCCAGCGTCTCCAGGTCCTCGACGAGACGTGTGAGACGAAGGGTTTCCTCGTGGAGTGAGGCGAAGACCTCGGACGAGGGTTCAGAGACGCCATCCTGGAGGGCCTCCACCTGCGTTCGCAGGATCGTCAGAGGCGTTCGCAGCTCATGGGCGACGTCCGTCGCGAAGATCCGCCGGAGCCGATCCTCTTCCTCGATGGTCTCGGCCATGGTGTTGAAAGCCTCGCCCATCTCGCCGAGCTCGGTCGTGGTGTCCACCGTCACGCGATGCGAGCGGTCGCCCGAGGCGACCGCTCGTGCCGCGCGGGTCAGGTCGCGCGCGGGCGCGGTCGCTCGCCTCGCGAGCACCACTCCCAGCCCCAGAGCGAACAGGCAGGCGATCACTCCACCTAGCAGAAGCAGGCGGTTCACGGAAGATCGGAACGCGAGGTCCTGCTGGTTGAGCCCAGGCTCCGGGAGTCGAACCACCACGGTCCCCACCTGTTTGCCACCCACCTCGACGGGAAGCGCTTGTTCAGAGCCGAGCGGGCCGCCTCCGAGCATCTGGCGATGCATCTCCGCCATGGCGCTTCCCGCCGGAGTGGCGCTCGGTTCCCAGACGATGTTGCCGGCCATGTCCAGCAGTCGCAGCTCCCCTCCGTCAGAGAGAGCGAGCGCCGAAAGGGACTTCAGGTCCGTGCTGTTCCAGCCGCTCATCCGTGCGTACGAGTCCTGTAGCGAGCGGACCAGATCCGTCTGTCGTCCCTGCTGCTGGGCCTGCAGGTAGTTCGTGAAGCGGGTACCGAAGGCGACGTTGACCAGCAGCGCGGTGAGCGCTGCGGCGGCTATGGCGACAGCGCCGAAGCCGAGAGCGAGTCTAAACGCGAAGGATCTAGGCATCGGGTTTCAGACCGAACTTGTAGCCGACGCCGGTGACGGTCACGACGAAGCGCGGGCCCTTCGGATCGTCGCCCAATTTCTTGCGCAGGTTCTTCACGTGAGCGTCCACGGTGCGGTCGTAGCCCTCGTAGTCGTATCCCTGAACGCGTGTCACGAGTTCGAACCGTGAGAAGACGCGGCCCGGACGCGACGCCAGTGCGAACAGGAGATCGAATTCGCTGCGTGTCAGATCCACCGCTCTTCCGCCGATCAGGACCTCGCGCGTCTCGCGATCTATCGTGACCTCTCCGTCGCCGAACGCCACGGCTCCCTCCTGCCGAACGCCGCCCACGCGCCGCAGAACCGCCTCGACCCGCGCGACGAGTTCGCGCGGGCTGAAGGGCTTCACCAGGTAGTCGTCGGCACCGAGGCGCAGACCAGCGATGCGATCGTCCTCGCCGGCCTTGGCGGTGAGCATGATGATCGGGGTATCCGAGACGCTCCTGATGGACCTCGCCACCTCCTCGCCCGAGATGTCGGGCAGCATCAGGTCCAGGATCACCATGTCGGGCTCCGCTCGCGAAGCCGCCTCCAAGGCGCGCTGGCCCGTGTCCGCCTCCAGGACCGCATATCCCTCTCGCTCCAGGTACGAGCGAACCAACTCGCGTATCTTCCGTTCGTCGTCAACGACGAGAACCGTGGCCTTCCCCATGGGCTCCAGACTAGCGGTGTGGCGCAGTTCGCGTGAGGAACCTCTCAGGCGTTACGGCACGGTCACCTGGAAGGACGCGGCCTCGTCATCGAGGTGCACCTCGACCGTGAACTCGTGGCCGGCCGGCATCGATGTGTCGTTGCCGTAGTGGATGTCCTCGGGCCCCATACCGATCCCCTGCATCTTGGCGACCGGCATCGCCGCATCCTCTCCACCGCCAGTCACATCGGTGATGTGGATCTCGGGATCGGCGTCTGTAACGACCTCCCCCTCGTCGCGGTGGCAGATGCGAACGACCAGATGCTTGGTGTCGGTCGATGCGCGCGTCCCGTCCCCCATCGCCATGTCTCCGCCCATGCCGGACATGGCGCCCATGTCCTCTTGGGACATCATCGCGCCGCCGAGCATGATCTCGCCTGACGTTGGTGCTTGGGAGGCGGCCTGCTTCTTCGTGTACATCGGCTGAGGCGGTCCCACGTCGAGCACCATCACGTACGACGGAGTGAATTGCGTCGATGTGATGTTCGCCCCGGGGGAGCAGGCCCCGGTCGGCAGTGCGACGGTCCCGACGTCGGCAGCGCTGCTCGCATCGGCCGCGGCCGCCTCGGTCTGAGTTGAGGAGCCGCGGCAGGCGCTCAGAACGAGTCCCGTGACGGCTAGCAGAAGTACCACTCGGGAGCGAGAGACCAGACGCAGGCTCACGCGGCCACCTCCTCTTCGCTCGGGACTTCCGTGACTTCCGCGACTTCCAGTGCCTGGCTCCCGCCTTGGGCACGGACGAACGCCCAAGCCGCGACCGCGAAGAACGCGACGGTCCACGCCAGGACGGCGCCGTCTCGTAGCGGCGGTGCGGCAGACGCGGACATCCTTTCGACGATCACGTCGGGCACCACCACTAGCCCTATGACGCTCACCCCTGTTACCAACACGGCGATGATCGCCGCCCGGGCCCATCCCCGGTATCCGTGCTTCGGTGCTAGCTGCATGGTTCTCATCCTTTCTCGGTTGGCGCTACGTTGGACTTGGACTTGGACTTGGAGTCGGGCTTCCTGACATGCCGGGCATGCTGGACATCGGCGGCATCGGGGGAGGGGTGCCCAGGAAGTGCGTACGCCAGTCGGGCACGTCGGGCGCGCCTTCGCTCCAGGTCTTGATGAAGGCGGCCGCCGCCCGGATCTGCTCGTCGGTCAAGGGTCCTCCGAAGGCGTTCGACCACGCGGGCATGACGGCCCCGGGGATGCCGACGGTCGCGAGGTGGTAGATCTGGTCTTCCGTTGCGGCCTCCTGGAATTGGCGAGAGTTCAATGCCGGCGAGTCGACGCCCTGCCCCTGGTCTCCGTGGCACTTCGCGCAGTTGGCGGAGTAGACCTTCTTACCCAGGGCGATCAGGTCGGCTCGCTGGCTCGATGCCCGTGCCGAACGGTCCGCGGCCTCGACCGCCTGGCTGAGCGGAAGCGCGAGCGCGAGGAGGAGGAACAGCACGACCCCCGCCACCTTCCATCGCCGGAGGCTGCCGTCCAGCGCCGTGTCATCCACCGTTCATGCTCCCCATGCCGTCCATGCCGCTCATGCCATCCATGCCGCTCATGCCACTGCCGGAACTGGGGCTCGGTTCGGGTGCACCGGATGCCGGCGCGGGGGTTTGCGATGCGCCGGTTGCCGGAGAGCCGCCGTGGTTATGGACCCCGCTGGAAAGGTCGGGCAGCGGCGGATAGACGCCGTTGCACGTCGGCCCTGTCGCTTCGGGAGGTCCCGTCAGGACCCCGTGCGGAGGGCCTTCGAGCACGGTGGCCGTGTCGATCAATACCTGATCGTTCTCGATCGTCACGGGGAACCGATCCATCCCTCGAGGGGCCGGGCCTTTGATGTACTCGCCCTTGATGTTGTAGACGCTTCCGTGGCAGGGACACTCGAACTGATTGGATGTCGTGCAGAAAGGGACGCGACATCCGAGGTGTGGGCACTTCTGATACAGGGCCGACAACCTCCCTTCGAACGAGGTCACGTAGAAGCGTCCCTCGCTGAAGTAGCGAACCGAGCCCTCGGGGAAGTCCGCCGGATCTCCGGCCTTGACAACGCCTCCGAACGCTGTCGCTTTTGACGGGCGAAGCATCTCCCAGGATCCCCAGGTGGCTTCCGCGACGACGATCGCCGCGAGCGCCTTCCAGGAGCGATCAAGGAACGTCCTTCGATCCTGCCGGGTGTCGGACTCGCCGTTCCGGTTGTTGTTCGATGCGTTGTCATCTGATGGGTTCATGTCATAGCTCCAGGTAGAGGTGGTGCCACGGCCAGACCCAGTGCCACTCGGGTCCTCTGAAGGCCGAACCGATGACGGTGAGAGTGATCGCGATCAGCACGATGATGAAGAAGATGATGGTCATGACCTTGCGATCTCGAAGACGACGCCCGGTACTGCGGTCGAGGTAGGGAAGAAGGGTCACGAACGCCAACGCGGCGGCCGGGGCTATGACGCCCGCGATCATGGGGTGCATGTAGGACAGGAGTTCCTGCAATCCGGCGAAGTACCAAGGTGCCTTCGCCACCGACGGTGTCAGGTTGGGGTCGGCCATCCCTTGCAGCGGAGCGTTGAACGCAAGTGCGAGGACGAGCACGGCCAGCAGCGTCGCCGCACCGACGACGACGTGCCGGATCACCAGATGCGGCCACGCGAGTGACCGCTCCACCCTGGTGGGGCGGGAGGAAGAGGCGCCGGCCCGTGACTCAGACATCGCGGTAGCCCTTCTGGGGAGCGGGCAGATCGCGGTCGCCCACCGCGAACCCGTCCTTGCGGACGCGCCAGAGGTGGACGCCCAGCAGGACAAAGGCCAGCGCCGGAAGCACGTAGATGTGGAACACGTAGAACCTGACTAGCGCCGGGTTACCGATATCGACGCCTCCCAGGATCGCCTGCCGGAACTTCTCGCCGACGAATGGCGCGAATCCGGCGATGTTGGTGCCGACGGTTACGGCCCAGTAGGCCAACTGGTCCCACGGAAGGAGGTAGCCGGTGAACGATAGTCCCAACGTGGCGAGGAAGAGCCCCATCCCTATCACCCAGTTGAATTGACGCGGGGCCTTGTAGGCGCCGGAGACGAAGACGCGGATCATATGGGCCGCGACGACGACGATCATCAGCTGTGCCGACCAGCGGTGCGCGTTGCGCATCAGTTGGCCGAAGGTCACCGCTGACCCCAGATCTTTCATGTCGAAGAAGGCGTCCGGCGCCGCCGGCCGATAGAAGAACATCAGATACGCGCCCGTCACCGTCAGGATCGCCAGGAGCACGGCTGAGATGAAGCCGAGCCGGCCGGTGGAACGGAAGGAGAGGACCTTCTTGGGTACGCGCACCGGGTAGACGTGGAAGAAGAAGTTCACGTTCGGGGTGGTGGCGCGCCCCGGGAGCTTGGTCGGCGGGCGGCGAACGACCGAGTGGTAGACCTCAGAATCACGGAAGATGTCGCCGGGGCGGATCAAAGCCTGCAGGTACCCTCCCCTAGCGGGGGTGAGTTCTTCGCCGGGGAGGCGCTCCTCTGCAGGGACTTCGACCTTCACGCTCTTCCCTTCGGGTACTGGCTTCCTACGCTTGTGGGGAGTATCCGGGGGGCATGTGAAGGAGCCGTGAAGATTGACAGAAGGAGCGGTGAGGACGGCATCGGCGGACCGCTCAGGCAGGATCTCCCTCCGGGGCCGAATCAGATAGGAGAGCCCTTCTCAAGCTTCGGATCGGTGCTGCCCTGGAAGGTTCCTCCACCCAGCGTCGGCCACCGGTACTTGGCCAGGAAGTCGGCCACGACCGCGGTGCCGGGCACGCTCTTGCACGTTTGCACCTTCTGCCATGAGGTGAGGGCAAACTGCGTTCCAGGGGGGAGGCTTCCCGCCGCGCCCTCTTGGGGGTAGTTGTAGGGGGCGAGGATCGTGTGGTCTTGATACTGCTTCACGAAGCTCGCATCGGCGGCGATAGAGGACTGCGGAACCGACGGCGCGTACCAGATCGCGACCGCGCCGTGCTCAAGCGAGTGGATCGTGTCGTAGATGTCGATGGGATCCGAGTAGACACCGGCTCCCACCGTGCCTTGGGCGTGGGGTCCGGAAACCGGTGGAACCGACGTGTAGGTGGAGAGCGAGGGAGCCGTTTGGACATCCGCCCCGATATGGCCGTGGTCGTCGGCGCCCGCATAGGCGCTGATGTCCTTCACGGGACCGCACCCGGCTGCCTCGGCCTGAGCCGGCGCGCCGGCGATCAGGGCCTTCAACGCCTCCGAGGAAGGTGCCTTCGGAGTAACCGACCGGAAGAGGAACAGAACGACCAGGGCAACCGCGGCGACGGACGCGCCGATGACCACGGCCTTGCGGAGCGTTTGGCGACGCTGGATCTTCTTCAGCTCGCGTTGCCTCCTCCGGCGCGCCTCCTCCTTGTGCTCTCGGCGGTCGGATCCCGCGGCCGTTGGCTGCACCGCGGCTTCAGGACGCTTCGCCGGTGGACGGCTCTGACGATTCTTGGCCTTCCTCTTGTTCTTGGACACGGATAACTCCTCGAAGATCGGGCGCGTTCGGTTGTGTCTTCACTGCATGATTGAGCATCCGTGTGAAGGAAGTGTGAAGGCGTTGTCGACAAGGGTTCACACCTTGCGCCCATGTCGTTCATCGTATTCGCAACACTCTTCCATAGTGTGTAGCTGATGGATTCAACGGGCGGCCGAGGAGAGCATGCGCCTACCCAGGATCGGACGAAGGACAGCAGGCTCGGTTGACCAGCCGCGCCTGCCCGGAACGCCTGATCCCGGGGCGATGTATCGGGTTAGGTAGACCCTGAAGGCGCTCTGCGGTTCGAAATCTTCGCGGACTCGATGACGAGGATTCCGATGGTGAGTTCTGGGACGGGGACGTCTAGGTCACGGAGCTGGATGTCATCTAGATCGCGTTCCCCTTGTCCTTGACCAGCTGTTGGGCGCTGGCGAACATCGACGGGTAGGCCATCTGCCACTTGATCTGGCCCGATGCATCGACCAGCACGAAGCTGTGACCGGGTAGGTCGGCGTGCATGCCGGTACCGATAACGTTGTAGGCCGACGACACGCTCTTGTCACCGTCAACGAGCCACGGGGTCTTGAGGTCGAACTGCTGAACGGTCTGCTGCACGTCGTTCATGGGGTTCACGACGATGGGGATGACCTTCGTGATGCCCGCGTCCTTCAGGATGGAGGAATCCTTCTCCAGCGAGGTCATCTGGTAGAAGCACGCGTCGCACCCGACACCCTCGCTGAAGTAGATCAGCACGTTCTGTCCCTTGAAGTCCGCGAGTGACACCGTGGAGCCGTCTGTGGCAGGAAGGCTGAAGGCCGGAGCCGGTTTCGCTTGGGCAACCACACCGCCTGCGGGCTTGCTGCCGGTCTTCCAGATGGCCATGCCGAGTAGGGCGACGGCGGCGATGGCGATCCAAGGACCCCAGGTCTGAGCGAACGAACTCCGACGTTTGGCCTTCGCGCGGGCCTTCGTCCTAGACCGCGCTCGGCTCATGTGTTGCGTGCTCTTCGCTGTCATCGCAGCAACTCCTCTCTTCATCGGTGCGTGGCACGGCGAGTTGACCCCGATCGCGCAGACCAACCCTCACGAAGAGGGCCGCTACCGCGAACAGCGCGGCAACGAGGATCGGTTCGGGGATGGGCTTCAGCCAGGTTTCTGTCCGCAGCAGGAACGAGGTCAGCCAGCGACCTGTCGCTCTCTGGAATCCGGGGGTGGCGGTCGTGTTGCCGTTGGCGGCGAGGATCAGGACGATCACCCCCATGACCCAGAAGGCGGCGGCGGCCGCGATGTTGATGGTGTTGGTCGCGATCTTCTTGCCGGCGATCTCCAAGTTCACGGGCTTCGCTCGAAGGAAGCGCTTCTCGCCGAGGTTGAAGCGATCCCAGAACAGGGCGATCAGGAAGAGCGGGAAACTCATCCCGAAGACATAGGCGAATCCCAGCACGGTTGAGCCAACCAGTGACTTCGACAGAGCGGAGAGAGTCATCACGCCCGCCAGAACCGGTGCGCAACACGAGGACGCGACCCCGGAGAAGATCCCGAGCAGGAACATCCCGCCGGTGTCGCCGCCGCGCTCGAGACCCGGGGAGCGAACGAACGACGGCATGTGCCATGAGCGTCCCAGGAACGCAAGGACCCCCAGAACGATGAGCAGGACGCCGCCGAGGTAGTAGAGCGGTGTGTGCCAGCGTTGCAGCGTGTTGCTCAGGATCCCGAAGCCGAGCATCACGGGCAACAGCACGACCGCAATCCCGGCTGCGAACACCAGGGTCAGGGGAAGCAGTTTCCACTTCCGGTTCTTCACGGCCGTGGCAAGGTATGACGGCAGGAGGAACACGACACAACAGGGGCTGAACAGAGCGATGGCTCCCGCGAAGAACGCCGCGATGATGGACCCGCCTGCGAGGATCGACCCCATCATCTCGACTCCTTCGCTTCCAGGAGCTTGCGCAGCTTCCGGCGGGGGAGCCGTCCGAAGCCGAAGAACTCGCCGTCGACCAGGAACACCGGCGGCGCCGGTGGTCGGTGGACTCGGAGGATGTCGGCCCCCTCGGTTGAACCGATATCCACCTTCCTCAGGTTCAGGGGGAATTCAGCTGCCAGTGCCTCGACCTCCGCCAGGGCGCTCACGCACAGGTGACAGCCTGGGGACGTTACGACGACGATCTCCACCCCGGGGGAGACGGCCGACTTCGCGGTCTCGTCCGCCCTGCACCCGCAGTTGGTCTCCATGACCCGAACCTAGGAACCCGATGTGAAGGATGGGTGAAGGTTGGAGGAAGGGTCTGTGATGGGTGATCGCGCGCCCGGCGACGTTCTCTGTCTGGTTCGGTGTAAGGCGGGTTGACGCTAGGGCGACCTTCGGGGAGACTTAGCGTATGACTTGCACCTGCAACACCGGCGAGCTCTGTATGTGTACCGATATCCGCGCCCACTCGGAGGGCGCGGACAGGCAGGTGCGGCCGCGCTAGACCGAGGGAACGCGAATGGAAGAGCCGCCCAGGCGGCTCTTTTTCGTATCCGGACCCGGTAGGGGATGACCACATGGCTCAGATAACGGCAGACACGGATCTCGAGAGGCTCGAGGCTGAGGATGCAATCGGCGTGCTCACCTGGGCCTTCGAGAACTACCACCCGAGCATGGCTGTCTCGATCGCGGGAGGGTCCGAGGGGCTAGCCGTTCTCGACATGGCGTTCGAACTCGAGCCGAGCGTCAGGGTCTTCACGCTGGACACGGGGCGCCTGCACGGGGAAACCCTCGAGCTCTTCGAGCAGGTGGAGCGCAGATACGGGATCCAGATCGAGCGCCACCACCCGGACCCCGGTCAGCTCAAGCGCATGGAGGACGCCTTCGGGGCCGATCTGATGTACGACGGCGTGAACTTCAGAGCGCTCTGCTGCCAGATCAGGAAGATCCAGCCGATGAAGAAGGCTCTGTCGTGGCTGAACGCCTACGTGACCGGCATCCGCCGCTCGCAGACCGCGACGCGCGCCGATATCCGCAAGGTCGAGATCGACGCCGGGCAGGGTGGCATCGTGAAGATCAACCCGCTCGCCGATTGGACCTCCGACCGGGTCAAAGACTACGTGCGAGAGCACGGCCTTCCCGTCCACCCGCTCTTCTCCAAGGGCTACGCGTCGGTCGGCTGCGAGCCGTGCACCAGACCCATCGGCGAGGGAGAGGACGAGCGCGCGGGCCGCTGGTGGTGGGAACTCGATGCGCCCAAGGAGTGCGGCCTGCACAGCCGCCCGAGCGGGGCGCTCGATTTCGAGTTGCAGGAGATCGTCGGGGAGGAGAACGAGTGAAGCTGTTCGACGCGAACCAGACGCCCGACGAGGTGATGGGTGCGATACGCGAGGCGCAACCCGAGAGCTGGAAGGTCGTCGATTCCTCCGACCTAAGGCTGGCCGTCAGCAAGCTGCGACTGGCGGGCGTCTACGACGACCGCCAGGAGCGCTGGTTCATGCTCCGCACGCGGATCGCCGGAGGCATGCTCACGGCCGCGCAAGCCGAGACGATCGCCAGTGTCGCGAACGACTTCTCTACGAGACCCGAAGGCGATCAGGACCCAGACAGGTTCGTCGAGATCACTACGAGGCAGAACATCCAGTTGCACTGGATCCTCTTCGAGAAGCTTCCCGAACTATGGGACCGCTACGACGGGGTGGGGCTCACATCACTCGAGGCATGCGGCAACTCGCTCCGCAACGTCTGCTCGTGCCCGGTGGCGGGGCTCTCGCCGGTCGAGTGGATAGACGCACGCGCAGCCGTGAACGCCGTGACGCGACTCGCCCTGGACGACCAGAGGTTCACCGCTTTCCTGCCGCGCAAGTTCAAGGTGGCGGTGAGCGGCTGCCGCACGGACTGCGTCATCCAGCATGTGCACGACCTGTCGTTCGTGCCGGCGCGTCTCGACGGCGAGATCGGGTTCAACGTGTTGGTCGGCGGGGGGTTGTCCGACTATCCACGGCTCGCTTCTCCCTTGCCCCTCTTCGTTTCCGAGGACCAGGTCGTTCCTGTGGTGCGGGCAGTTCTGGAGGTCTTCCGCGAGGAGGGCGACTTCGAACACCCTGCTGTCAACCGCTTCCGGATGCTCGTCCATCAGCTTGGGGTCGAGCGCATCGAGGAAGAGGTCAAGAGGCGGTTGCCGTTCGAGGCTCGCGCAGAGGGTGAGCACCTGTCCGACGGCGAGTGGGAAGATCATCTCGGCGTGAACGAGGACGCGAGCGGAACGCACTTCGTCGGTCTCAATGTTCCGGTGGGTCGCTTGAGCGCCGATGAACTGGCCGAGGCAGCGCGCCTCTCACGGGTCCACGGGGACGGGCATATCCGCCTCACCCAACGTCAGAACCTGATCATCACCGGCGTGGAGATGCCGGATGCGCTGCTGGCCGAGCCGTTGCTCGCACGTCTGAAGCCCTATCCGGATCCGTTCGAGAGAGCGATCGTCAGTTGCACGAGCGCCCCGTTCTGCAAGTTCGGGATCCTGAACGTCAAGGAGATCGGAGCGCAGCTCACGGAGCACCTGCAGCGCAACATCCCCGAAGAGAAGTGGGACAAGCTCAATGGCCTTCGGATCCACCTTTCTGGGTGCAAGGCGTCGTGCGCTCAGCCACAGCTCGCTCACATAGGCATGCGCTCCACGATGACCAAGGACGAGGAGAACTACCACGACTCGTTCGATCTCGTGATGGGCGGGTCGAACCTGCAACTGGGCCGGTGGACTGAACTCGAGGTTCCGGTCGCCGACACCTTCGCGAAGACCGCGGCTTTGGTGACGAGGCTGGCCGACGCTTCCGACGGAGAGGGCCGCATCTCGGACGAGGTCGCGGCGAGGGTACTGGGAGAGGACGTCTAGATGGTGATGGTCGATCCGGCTTTCGAGATAAGGGATGGGCTGGCGGTTGCCAGCGGCATGCCCGAACTCGACGACAAGATCTGGTTCCACAAGACAGCGGCCGCCGTCATCGACGCCGGGCGTTGCATCGGTTGCGGTGGATGTATCGCGGCATGTCCATCCGACTCCATCACGACCGCGGCCGACGGGAGGCCGACCTTGCACAAGATGTGCACGGGCTGCTCGGCCTGTTGGGACTACTGCCCGGTTGCGGGTTTCCGACCGGAGAAGATGGCCACCCTCGTCAATGGTCCTCAGGCCGACGAGTTCGGTCCCGTGGAGGGCGCGTACTCCGCGAAGGGCGCAGAGGATCCCGAGAGGGTGCAGGACGGGGGAGCGGTGACCGCTCTGTTGGTCGCCTTGCTCGAGTCGGGTCAGATCGACGGTGCGGTCGTCACCAATCGTCTCGATGCTTTCCGCGGGGAGACGATCATCGCCACCAGCGCCGACGAGATCCGCTCGGCCGGAGGGAGCGTGTACAACCAGACGAACGCTCTCGCGGCGCTCGGCACTCCGCTTCCGCCCGGCATCGAGAGGCTCGCGTACGTCGGAACTCCTTGTCAGATAAGCGTGCTGCGAGCTTTGCAGCGCTTCCCATGGCGGTACCGGGAATCCTCCGCTAACAAGGTCGTGCTGGCGATAGGACTGTTCTGCACCCGTTCCTTCGAGCCCGTGAAGCTGATGAAGGAATTGCTCGAGCGCGGCGAGAACATCTCGGACGTGAAGAAGGTCGACATCCGCGAAGGCAAGCTCTATCTACACGGTGCCGAGGGTGCGCGCGAGGCGGGGCCCGTCAAGGAGTTCCGAAATGCGACTCTCGGCGGCTGCGACGAATGCACCGACTTCGCGGGTCGCACCGCCGATCTGGTGGTCGGCAACATGGGAAGCATCCCCGGCCGCAGCACCGTTCTGGTCCGAAGCGAGGCCGGGCGCAAGGCGTGGGCCGCCGCCGAGGGGGCGATGGAGTCGGCGCCGCTGGAAGACCTCGAGCCTCTGAAGAAGATGGAAGCGCGCAACCGTCGCAACGCGATCGCCGCGATGGAGCGTGAGTACGAGCCGGATGGCCCGCTGTGGGTCTCCTACTCAGAGCATCTGGACAACTACATGGGATCCGAACGCGAGCCCGTCGAATCACCGTCGTTCCGCAGCCATCACTACGATGTGAGCTGCTAGGCCCAGCTAGGTGGTTCCGGTCCGCGCCGTAACCGGCGGTTCGACCAGAGACACCAGCTTCTCTTGAGCGCGGTCGACGAAGTCCTTCACGGTCGCTTCCGCGACGCGGTGCATGAGCGTCCTGTCTATGGCGCGGCCCACCAGCCCGAGAGGCGGTCGATAGCGCGCGCTCACCGACAGCTGGGTTAGGCCTTGGCCCAGCGCAGCGACCTCGATGTCCGCGTCCAATTTCGGGTAGAGCCCCTCCTTCTCGGCAGCCCTCCAGGTCATGGGAAGGATGGTCCGGGATGGGAAACGCACGGGGTCCTTGATCTCGATAAGGACCTGCTTGGCCAGGCGCCGCCCCTCGGGACCGAAACCGACCTCGACCAGCAGGTGCTCGCCCAGATCCTCAGCGTGCCGGGCCAGCCCGGGTATCCATTCCTCGGGCGCGCGGAGCAACGCTTCCTCCACGGAAGCGAGCGGGAACGGAAGTTCTGCGAAGTACCGGACGAACATGGACTCCACTATCCCCACTCACGCACTCTCTAATCAGGGACAAAGGTCCCCTAGCGCAAGGGTCCAGGGGTGGGCGACCGGCCTTCCCCCACGTAGCACCATGTATGCATGGGCGAGGCGATGGCCACGGTTCTCGTGGTGGAACCCCAGGCAGACGTGCGTGATCAGATCGGCGGGCTGGCCGAAGCGGCTGGTTTCGACGTCCTCACCTGCCCGGGTCCGACTGGTCCCGAATACGCCTGTCTGGGCGTCCGTGGGCCAGGATGCCCGCTCGCGGCCTATGCGGACCTGGTCGTTCTCGATCTCTCTCTGGACAGCGAATTGGCGATGGAGGGGGCGACCGCGGTCGAACTGATCACCTACTACCTGGGTGAGGGGAAGGGGATCGTTGCCCTGTCGCGGAACGGGTCGAGTGCGACCCGTCCCTTCGACGAGGAGCGGGTCAACGTTCTTCGCTGGCCCGGCGAAAGCCGCGACCTGGTGGCCAAGCTTCGCGAAGCAGCGTCCGCGAGGTGATACGTCAGTCCTCGGGAGGTATCTCTTCTTTGCGTTTCGTCATGAAGGCTTGGAGTTCCTCGTCGACCGCTGCATCGAGCCCCGGGTCCTCATAGTCTGTGAGCATCTTCTTGTAGATGGCGTTAGCCCTCGTCTCGGTGTCCTGGGAGCCGCGTTCCGTCCAGAGCTTCAGATCCTCTGTAGATGCGAGATCGCTGCGGTAGATGACATCGCGGAAGTTGGCGAGCGTGTGTGAAGCGGCCAGATACATGCCTCCCGGTCCAACCTCCTTCACGGTGTTCAAGGCCAAGGTGTCCTCGTTCACGGGGATCCCCGGATCGAGCATCCACTCGAACATCCGAAGTACCTCGAAGTCCATGATCATCTTCTCGACCGAGATGATCATCGTGCTCTCCAAGGCGCCTGCCGCGTGAAGCATGAAATTGGTGCCGGACATCAGCGCGGGCCAGATGCCCATCACGGTCTCGTAGCCAGATTGGGCGTCGACGATCTTCGAGGAGGACCAGCCGCCCGCCCCGCGGAATGGGAGGCCGTAGTGCCGGGCCATCTGTGCGCCCGCCAGTATCCCCATGGACCACTCGGGGCTGCCCAACGTCGGCTGGCCGAGGATCATGTCCATGCCGGTTAGGTATCCGCCGAAGACGACGGGGCATCCGGGCCGGATCGTCTGGACGATCGCGATGCCGGCGAGGTTCTCGGCGCACCACTGAGCGACGCCACCCGCCATCGTTACAGGCGCGGTGGTTCCCGTCATCAGGAAGGGCGTCACGATGACGGCTTGATTCGATTCGGCCAGGGCGTGCATCGACCCGAGCATCCGGTCATCCCACACCAGTGGGCTGGCCGGGTTCACGACGCCGATCAACCCCGGGGTCTGCTGGATCTTGTCCATCCCGCCGAAGACGATGGCGGCCATGTCCACCGCGTCCCTCGACGTCTCGTAGTCCGCACCCACGGTCATGACGGGTTTGTCCGAGTAACGCCAAACGAGGTAGTCCATGTCCAGGTGCCTGGTTTCGACGGGAAGGTCCATGGCTTCTACGATGCCCGCGTCGATGCAGTGGATCTGCGGACACATATACGAGGTCTTGACGAGTTTGATGTAGTCCTCGACGTTGCCCAGGCGGCGTCCTCCGTCCATGTCGGCGAGGAAGGGCGCGCCGCCGGTGGGGCAGTTCACCATGTGGTTGGCCCCGACCGTGAGATCCATCTCCGGGTTGCGGCCGCGCAGCTCGAAGCTTGAAGGCGCCTTGGCAAGGGCCTCGGCGATGAACCCGCGGTCGAAGTGAACGATGTCCCCATCCACATCCAGTCCCGCTGTGCGCAGCAGTTCCAGCGTGGACTCGTACGTGACCCGATGCCCCGTGTCTTCCAGGATGGTGAGCGCAGTCTCGTTGATGGCCTCGACGCCTTCGGGAGAGATCAGTTCGAGCCGAGGCCAGGTGTTCGTCCACATGTTCATGTTCGACCCCATCCGTCGGGCGCGCCCGGCGCAGAGGCGAGCTTACCTACGCGATCGCGGGATGGTGCACCCGCCCCTCGGGGCGGTTATCCGCCCCGCCCCCGCCGCCAGCAGGTCGAGAGGGTGTAGGAAGGCAGCGACGAAGTGACTCAGAGTCGCGGGTCACGGACCCACCCCGAGGGGGAGATGCACCTTCTCGACACGAGGCAAGATACCGTGGCCCACGGGGTTCACGGAGGGTCTAAGTGCCTTGCCTCTGGGGGACTTACGGGGACAGGCTCTACGTCTTCGCCGCCATCTCAGCCTCCCGCTTGCGGAAGAATGACACCCACGCCATCGAGTAGTCGTCGTGGTCCAGCAAGACGTCGGCAGCGAGGATGGATCGGCGGACTTCCTCAGCGAGGGGGTTCGTTATGGAGCAAGCCACCCCGAGTGCCATCAGCATGGGGAGGAACGCCGAGTCGATGCCGTGGCGGTCGGGCAAGCCGAACGAGATGTTGGACGCCCCGCAGGAGAGGTTGACCCCGAGTTCATCGCGAACTCGGCGGACAATGTTGAAGGTCGTAAGCCCCGCCGCCGGCGCGGCGGTTGCGGCACCGACCGGCATGGCCAACGGATCGATTATCACGTCCTCCCGTGGGATGCCATGCGCGATAGCGGCGTCCACGATCTTCTTCGCAGCGGCGAAACGTTCATCCACTTCCATAGAGATGCCCGTGTCGTCGTTCGCCATGCCTATGACCGCGCATCCGTACTGCTTGACCAAGGGAAGGATCCGTTCCAGCGCCTCGTCTTCGCCCGTCGTCGAGTTGAGGAGTGCCTTGCCCTGCACAGCCTTCAACGCGGGTTCGATGGCCTCGAATGTGGACGTGTCGATACAGATCGGCACGTCTACGACCTCTTGGACCGCCTGGATGACTGCGGCAAGGATCGCGGGCTCGTCTGCTCCGGGGATACCCGCGTTGACGTCGAGGACCTTCGCGCCGGCTTCCACTTGCGCGAGCGCGTCGGACCGGGCCCGGGAGAAGTCTCCCGCCACGAATTCCGGTCCGAGGCTCTTGCGGCCGGTCGGGTTGATCCGTTCGCCGATGATGGCAAAGGCATGGTCCGAACCGATGGTGACGACATGTCCGTTCTTGCCTTCGAGGGTGGTCTCAACCGCCATGGTTCTCAGACCTTCCCTGTGAGTTCTTTGGCCTTGTTGACCGCCTCGGGCGCGCTGGGCGCGTAGCCGTCGGCCTTGATCTCATCGGCCCATTCCTGGGTTACAGGCGCGCCGCCGACCATGACGTGCACGGAGTCGCGGAGACCCTCCTTCTTCAGGGCCTTGATGACGACCTGTTGCTGTCCGACGGTGGTGGTGAGCAGGGCCGACATCCCGACGATGTGGGGCTGGATCTCCTTGATGGCGTCGACGGCCTTCTGCGTGGCTGTGTCTTTGCCTAGGTCCGTCACCTCGAAGCCGGCGGTACGCATCATCGCGCACACCATGTTCTTGCCCAGGTCGTGTAGATCGCCCTTCACGGTGAACATGATGACGCGTATCCCCGCCTCCTTCGTTCCTGCGGCCAGCAAGGCGGGCTCGACGATGGCGTTGCACTGCTTGAAGACTTCCGCCGATGCCACAACCTCTGGGAGGAAGACCTCGCCGCGCTTCCACTTCTCGCCGAGTTCGAACATGGCGTTGGCCATGACCTTCTCGAGGATGTGCTTGGGGTCAACGCCTGCCTCCACGAGGGCCGTCGTGGCCTCGGTCGCCTGAGGCCCGTTGGCCACCATCAAGCCTTCCTTTACCGCCTGCTCGAGTTCCTGTTGATCTGCCATCTTCCTGCTCCTTTCGGGCCTAGTCGTCTTCCTCGGCCCTCTCTGCTTGGTACGCGTCCACGATCTTGCTGAGTTCCTTCAGCATGTCGTCTTCCAGCGGAAGGGGTTCGTGCGTGTTGAGTATCTCGTTCATCTTCCTGCGTGCGTTGTCGACGGGGTCGGGCTTGCCTTTCGCTTCCCAATCTTCCCACGCGTCACGGTCGAAGATACCCGACCGCCAGAAGTCCAGCATGTGGTCGCGGGTGTGCTGCGACCCCAGGAAGTGGTTGGCGGGGCCGACTTCAGCGATAGCGTCGAAAGCAAGCGTCTCCTCGTCGAAGTCGAATCCCTTCGCGAACGTCCACGCGATGTCCCATATCTCAGCGTCGAGCACGAGCTCCTCCATCGAGTAGGCGTTGCAGAAGACAAGGGTGCCCGCGGCGGTGACCATGTCGGCGGGGGAGAAGACCTTGCCGAATGCCGACATGCCGTTCTGAACCCCTGCCTGCCAGTTGGCGGTCTTGGCGCCGGAGCCGAAGACTCCGGTGATGGTCGGGATCCCGTAGTGGCGGCCGATCTGCGCGCCGGCCATCTCGGATGTGAGTTCCTCAGGCCCCCAGCCGAGGTTCAGGGCGCCGGTGTTCAGGTCCATGGACGTCGCGTAGGGGATGTACCAAGTGGGATGGCCGGGATAAGCGATCTGCAACGCTGTTATGCCGGAGAGGATCTCTGCGTTCATGACGGACATCAACCCCGCCATCGTCGCCGGAGCTGTGGCGCATGCGATGGGCATCGAGCAGATGCCGACCGGGATGCCCGCCTGGGCGAGAACGTCGATCGCTTCCAGCGGTTCGCCTTCCCACGACAGTGGACTGATGCAGCACTGGAAGTTGGACATGAGCGGGCGTGCGCGCAGAGCCTCCTTGCCCCCCGCCACGACCTCCAGCATCTCGACCATCCCGCGCGCGTTCCAGGGGTCCACAACCGTCATCTGCTGGATGTGCTTGGACGTGGATGAGAGTTGCGCCTCGATCTCGTGCAGGGGGCGGACGTAGTCGGGGGTGTCGGTGGCCGAAACCGGCTGCCAGTGGAATGAGATCTGGGGAAGGGCGTCCGCCAGTCGCGTGATCTCCGAGAGATCGCGCTTGGTGCCCTTGCGCCGTTCGCCGGTGGCGAGGTCGAGGACGTCCGGCACGCAGCCATCGGTGGACAGGTAGACGTTGCCAGATCCGATGCGAAGGTCCAGCGCTGGGTCGCGAGCCGCGAGCTCGAAGGTCGCGGGCGCCATCTTGATCTTCTCCTCTACCAATCCCGGGGGGAACCACACGCGCTCCTCGGCGAAGTCCACCCTTGCGCCCGAATCGGCCATACGCTCCAGCCACGCCTTCGAGCCCATCTTGACGCCGACCTGCTCGAGGATGGCCAGAGTGTTGTCGTGGAGCTTGACGATCGCTTCCGGGGGAAGGACTTCTACCGCGTGCTTCCACGGCAGAGGCCTGAGATACGTGGATCCGTCCAGGCGGGTGCGAGCGCCTGCTCCGACCTCGGCGGTCATGACTACTTCCCTTCCGGTCCTTGCTCGGTTGTGACTGATGCGCCAGTCAGTATCTCATAGCGCGCCGGGGCCGTAGACCGAAGCACGCCTCAGTCGTCCTCGTCCGAGAGCTCGTAGGCGGCGACGATGTTCTGCAGTTCCTCGTCCATCCCGTCAGGCAGCGGCTCGGTTTCGTGAGTGCTGAGGATCTCGCGCACCTTCTCGCGGGCGGCGTCCTGAGGTGTTGGTCGCCCCTGGGCGCCCCAGTCCTCCCAAGTTGCCCTGTTGAAGAACTTCGGCATCCAGAAGTCGCGCATGTGGTCGCGGGTGTGCTGCTGACCCAAGAAGTGATTCCCTGGCCCCACTTCTGAGATGTCCTTCATCCCCGCTGTCTCCGCGCTGAAGTCGTAGCCCTCCCACATGTCGCAGAGCAGGCCGAAGATCTCCGCATCGAGCATGAACGACTCGAAGGAGTAGATGAGCGACGAATACAAGGTGCCTGCGTCCGAGAGGATGTCGCCTGGCTGGATCGAGGCGAGGAACGCGGACAAGGCATTCTGCAGCCCGGCCTGCCAGTTCTGCACCTTCGCGCCTGTGCCGCCGACCCCGACGGTGACGGGTACCCCATAGCGACGTGCGAGTTGCTGGCACGCGCCCTGCATCAGCAGTTCTTCGGGACCCCACCCTGCTTCCATGTTGCCGTCTCGTGCGTCGATCGACGTGGGGAAGGCTACGTAGAAGGTGGCGTGCCCCGGGTAGAGGGTCTCCAGGATCACCATCCCGGACACGATCTCGGTGTTGGCGAGCACTATCGTTCCCGCCACGGAAGCCGGGGCGCTGGCCATAGCCAGGTCCATGCAACAGAAGCCCACGGGGATCCCGGCGTCCGCGAAGGTGGTCATGGCGTCCAGATGTCCCTCCTCCCACGAGAGGGGCGAGAGACACACCTGGAAGTTGGTGAGTAGCGGACGCCTCCGAAGTTCGCCAGCCCCGCCGGCCACCACCTTGGCCATCTCGAGAACGCCGCGGGCGCCATGTTCCGAATACGTGGAATTCTGCTGGATGTGTTTGGTGGTTCCGGTCAACTTCGCAAGAAGCTCGTGCAGAGGTCGATTGGAGATGGGTACGTCATTCGCGGCCATGGCGGTCCACACAAGGCCTATCTCCGGCATCGCGTCGGCAAGGATCATCAGCTTGTGCAGATCTTCTTTCGTGGTGCGTCGCCTCTCGCCCGTATCGAGGTCGAACACGTCGGCAGGGCATCCGTCGGTGGCGAGGTATGAGCGCCCGCCTCCTATGTCCAGATCGCACGTCTCATCCCGCGCGGCGGCGAGGAAGTGACTAGGGGTGAGCGCCAGCTTCTCCTCGACGAACTCGGGTGCGAAGCGGGCCCGGTTGTCCGTCAGATCCACCTTCACCCCCGCGTCAGCGAGCCGCTTGAGGACGCGCTCGGATCCGACATGCACCCCCGTGCGCTCGAGGATGCGCAGGGTGGCCATGTGGATCTTCTCGATCGTCTCCGGCGGGGCGACCTCGTAGCGCTGCTTGAAGTTGGCCGAACGTATGCGCTCCATCAGTCGTCCTCCTCGTCTACGAGAAGCTTGGTATAGCGGGCGACGATGTCGTCGATCTCCTTCGAGACGTCGTCGGCCAGTGGCTCCGGCTCGTGGTTGGCGAGGATGTCCTTTGCCTTCTGCTTGGCTGTTGCTGTCGGATCGGGCCTGCCCTTCTCCTCCCACACGTCCCAGGGATCGCGGTCGAATATCGGCGACTGGTAGAAGTCGCGGAAGTGTTCCCTGGTGTGGTCGGTTCCGAGGAAATGGCTACCGGGACCGACGGCCTCGATCACTTCCACGGCAAGGTCTTCGGGTTCTGACGCGAAGCCGTCCTTGAACCTGGAGATGATGCCGAAGGTCTCGGCGTCGAGAACCATCTCGACCGGCGACAGAACGCGGGCCGCGTAGAGGAGCCCCGCGCCGCTGAACATGTCGGCTCCTCCGAGACAGCTGGCCATCCCGGATATCGCGTTCTCGACCCCACCCTGCCAGTCATATAACTTGGAGCCGGTCGCGAACGTGCCGATGATCGACTTGACACCATAGTGTCTGGCTAGTTGGGCGTTGGCCATCTGGTAGAAGATGTCCTCTGGCCCCCCGCATGTGGCGACCCCCGATCGCATGTCCATGCATGTCGCGCATGAGCCGTAGAACGTGGGCGCGTCCGGAACCAGCGTCTTCAGGATCGTGATGCCGCCGATGACCTCGGTGTTGCTGATAACCAGGGTTCCCGCAACGGTAGCCGGTGCCGTGGCGGCGGTGATGGGCATCACCATGAAGCCACACGGCACCCCGGCCTCGCCGTAGACGATCGCAGCCTCGACGGGCCCTCCGTCGTAGACCAACGGGCTGATGCTGCACTGGAAGGCGGAGATTATCGGTTCCTTGCGCAGTTGCTCCACGCTTCCGGTGATAGCGGTTGCTATCTCGACTATCCCGCGCGCCTGGTCGGCGGTCACAGACGTCATCTGCATCAGGTGTTTGCTGGTGTTGCGGAGTCCGGCTTCAGTTTCGTGAAGAGGCTGGACCGGGACCGGGACGTCGCGCGCGGCGACCGGTTGCCAGATGTATCCGATCTCATCGAGCGCGTCACCCAAACGGGTTACGTCTCCCAGGTCCTTCTTCGTTGACGGTCGCTTGTCGTCGGTGTCGATGTCCAGGATCTCGGCCGCGCATCCGTCGACCCCGAGGTATCCGCGGGTACCGTCCAGGACGAAGGTGTTCTTGGGGTTGCGGGCGCCCATGACCAACTCCGGTTGCATGTTCCCGAGGGCGGCTTCGACCATGGGCGGCGGGAACCAGACCCGTTCCTCGTCGACGTCGATCTTCGCCCCGGCCACCCTCAGGCGTTTGAGAACCGACGGAGAGGTGAGCTTCATGCCTGTGTTCTCAAGGACATCGAGAGACATCTCATGAACGCGGGTCAGCTGCTCCGGTGTGAGTACATCTATCGGATCACGCAGCGAGATTGAACGGATCATCCGACCTCCTTCAGACACCCTGGATAGCCTCGGTGGGCTCTCCAGTCTCCCAAAGGTTCGACTTGACTGCGAGTCAAAGGATGACCCTAGGTCAGCTGACGGGAAGGGTTACGGTGATAGTAGTTCCTTCAGACGGCTTCGAGTCGATCCGAGCGACCCCGCCGAGCGATTCGGCCCTCTCGCGGATGTTCCGAAGGCCGTTGCCGGGACCGCTCTCGGTCATCACCCATTCGAAGCCGGCGCCGTCGTCATCGATCTCCAGAACCGCGACTTCATCGTCTCTGCGCAGCTTCACCGAACAGGTTTCCGCCCTCGAGTGACGGCCGATGTTCGATAGTGCCTCCCGCGTGAGCTGAACGAGGTCTCCTGCGCGGGAGGAGAGTTCTGAAGCGGTGCTCTCGTCGATGTCCACTGCCGTCACGATCCCAGTCCTAGATTCGAAGTCGAGAGCCATCTCTCTGAGGGCTTGGTCCAGTTGGCGGTCGGCAAGGATGCCCGGTCTGAGACCGAAGATGTAGTTGCGAAGGTCCCGGATAACGCGGTCCACCTCCCGGGACGCCTGGTCTATCCGCTGCACAACGTCGTCGTTGTCTGTCACCGCAGCGGTTGCCTCCAGGCCCATACCCACTGCGAACAGGGACTGGATCGCACCGTCATGCAGCTCTTTGGCGATGCGTTCGCGATCCAGCATGACAGCCATCTGCTGCAGCTCTTCGTGTGCTCGTGCATACTCGACCGCGACAGCCGCCTGCGCCGCAAAGGTCTCTACGACACGCAGGTCGTTGTGGGTGAAGGGCCGCCCCTTGTGGAGATTCGCCACCCCTAGGGTTCCGAAGGGCTTGCCCGCGACGGAGAGGGGAACGAAGATGGCGGGGCCCATCTCGCCGATCCTCACCACGGGCTGGAACGCTCTGTCGTCGTCGCTCAGATCGCCGATGAAGCTCGGCCTGCCCGTCGTGATGACCTCGCCCGATATCGAGCCGCTTTGAGGAAAGGTCTGTCCGCGGAGCTGATCGGCGTGGGCCCCGCTGACCGCTTGCAGCACCAGTGCCCCGCCGTCGTCCCTCGGAACAGCGATCGACGCGAGTTCGGCGCCGACCAGTTCTCGGGCTCGGTCCGCTATCAGCTCGAGGGCTTCATCGGCCCCGGCTCCTCCGAGGATCGCATCGGTAATCTCTCTCAACGATTCGAGGGAGCGCTCGCGCTGCCGCGTTTCCTCGTAGAGTCGCGCGTTCTCGATCGCGATGCCCGCCTGCGTGGCGAGGATCACGAGTGCCTCCTCGTCTTCCTCGGTGAAGCTTTTCGCTCCGATCTTCTCCGTCAGGTAGATGTTTCCGAACGCCTGCCCCCGGGAGGTGATCGGAGAGCCCAGGAAGGAACGCATCGGCGGGTGGCCCGGGGGGAAGCCTACGGAGCGAGGGTCGTCCGAGATGTTCGCGAGGCGAAGGACATGGGAGTCTTCGATCAGAGCACCGATAAGCCCGAGGCCTACCGGCGGTGAGCCCATGGCATGGCGTTCTTCAGCACTGATGCCCGACGTGAGGAACTCGCCTATCTCGCCCCCGGGCCCCAGCGTGCCAAGGGCGCCGTACGTCGCGCCGGTGATCTCGGTTGCCAGGTCTACGATCCGCTGCAGGACGGTGGGAAGGGAGAGCTCTGAAGCCAGAGCGAGGCCTGATTCGATCAGACGGTCTTGATGGGTTGCGGGAGCCACGTCTCCAATCCTAGCCCGTGTCGGCCGTTCGCCCCTTGGTCGTAGGGTCTAACGACCCGGAATCGCGTTGTCCGCTGATGGAAGGCGTCCCTCGGTCGAGCCTGTGACGCCGTGACGCCGTGACGCCGTGACGCCGTGACGCCGTGACGCCGTGACGCTCGCTTCCCTCCGTGTCACCATGGAGTTGGTGGGTATCGCCGGAGGTGAAGAGCGATGACCGAGTTCTGGTGGGCATCGATCGGGCTTGCGGGAGTCGTCGCCCTGGCTTGGGTGATGAACTGGTCCCGATGGGACCCGAAAGCCGAGGACCGCGATCGTGGCGCGAGGCTGCGCCTGCGCCCGCATCACCACACAAGCTGACCGTGCCGGGAATCGTCCGATCCCTGACCTCGGGAATCGTCTGATCCCTGACCTGGGGTGAACCGCCAGCCCCGACGTTCTGCCACGC
>Ga0315281_10003067_pt1 | contig 24618 bp, 19 predicted proteins | sample YL17G07_0_MG_FD_204540 | JGI IMG/M metagenome (GOLD analysis project Ga0315281, IMG submission 204540) | Sediment microbial communities from Yellowstone Lake, YNP, Wyoming, USA - YL17G07_0 | ecosystem: Environmental > Aquatic > Freshwater > Lake > Sediment | place: USA: Wyoming | collected... | reverse complement strand
CGTTTTTTTCTCATGCAGATTTATATCACATTTTTAAATACCAAAACAAACAAAAAACACTGTAACTCATTGGGTTCTACGACTTTTTCCTCTCATTTTTACCCACTCGATAGGGAGAAGACCCCTTATTTTTATTAAATAATTGTCTAGACAATTGGGCACACTTTAGTCTTTCGTAATCACCCCTAACTCCGATATCGTAAGAGATCCAAAGAGCCTTTTTCATAATCATCCTTTCTGTTAAATATTATGACTACCCAACCATTTGTGTCGCTTGTTTTTTGTTACCATGGCGTCTTATGCGAATCGGTATTAACAACCTCCCTGTCTGCGGCATCCGGGTAGTTATGTATTTTGGGTTTCGCATCCAGACTGGGTCAAATGTGCGATTTTCCCCTCTTTCGAGATGTTTCATCCCCACTTTTTGAATAAAAAAGTACATTTGGCACAGTCTGTTCACTCAACTATAAGCAGTTTCGGTATCCATTACACCCCTCACATTCAATACATTTTCCGCAGTGGCCACCTAACGTGGAGCTAAGGGGCGGCGCGCTTTTGCGCCGTCCCGCTTGAGCGTAGGGTAGGCAGTTATTTCTTGAGTTTTTTGCCATTTACTTCTACGTAGGCGGCAAAATCTGCGAGAGATATACCGTACCAATCCTTGCCATTCTTAGGCGACCAAAGGATTCCACTTGGCTTTACGCGGATATGCCCAACCACATTGTTGTTACCATCGACAATTTCGTGATCTTCAAACTTGTTCGGACGGAATGAATTAACGGACATTTACTTCTCCTCAAAAAAGGGCGATAAGGCTCGCCCGTTGCCTAACACAGGGCTATCCATCATTGGAGTTCTCCACAATAAGTCAAGAGGTGTAATGATTGCAGGTGTTGGCAAATTCAATCGTGTTTTCATGTGAGGCTTATTTTCATTAAACTTGCCGTATTTTACGGAGATGGAACTGCACAATCAAGATAAATCCTATTCTGAGAAATCCAATTATAGAATATCGAACAAGGAATAACGAATGTCAAACCAGTCCACCTTAAAGGATATCGAGTATAATTGATTTTGAAAACCACGGCAACCGCGAATGAATACCAATAAACGCTAATAAGAGAGATGATAGATGGGATGAGATGAAATTGCTTTTTCCCATGAGGTGTCCAGTATAGCAAGAACGAAGAAGATTGCAAATTTTTTTAGCAAAATTAAAAACCAAAGTAATGGAAATGGGAAGGAATGGTGTAAAACTATAGGAGAACTATCTTATGACGGGTAATGTGCAGCACATTACCCGATTTTTTGATAAAAAATGGCACATAGGATTTGAAGGGGCTTACTCGATGCGATGGCGTCTTCAATCCAATCAGTGCCGCATTGAATCCCCACGAAACTACCAGAAGGTTTTTATATTAAGGAGATTTTGAAGGATTTCGTCTTTGGTATTTTGCTATACAGGGAGTTTTTCGCGTCTTTCGATATGAGGAGAAGTCGAAGTAATGGGGTCACCCATTTTAGAAGGCTTTTATGTTTTCAAGTTTACATAGTCAGTAGTTTTTCGATTTCTTCAAAAGAATTACTTTTATCACACGTCTTTATCATGACAGCAATGTGCCAAGTTTCTGCATTACTTCTATCACTACTCGAGGTGGTAAGGCACATATCCATTCTGCATCCCGAACACGCCAGTCTAAACTCTTAATCTGATCAGCCAAAATTACTCCGCTCACAGGTAAGCCCTCAGGGATGATCACTTCAAAAGGATAACCCTTGATTTGATTTGTAATAGGACAGAGAATGACAAGTTCAACTTTTTCATTATATATCCCCGGTGAAAGCACTACCGCCGGGCGACGCCCTGCCTGTTCATGACCTGATTGCGGATTCAAAGTAATCCACACGACATCGCCGCGTTGCGGGACGTAACCCTTCTTTACCATACTTCGCTTCCTATAGCAGTCCCTGTGTCAAATTCAGCATGTCGATTGTCTTTGGTGACTTGCGCAAGGAGTCGTCTGAGAGTCAACTTGGGTTTAGTAGCGGCCGCTATAACAAGCTTTCCATCTTCCAGTGACACCTCAACCGGTGAATCCTGTTCCAGCCCTACCTCATTAGCGAACGATTTTGGAATGCGCAATGCAAGGCTATTTCCCCATTTTTGTATATGAGTTTTCATCTAAACACCTCCTTTATATGGATGATAGGAAATTGCTTATTCCCATGAGGTATCCAATATAGCAAAAACGAAGAAGATTGCAAGTTTTTAAAGCAAAATTAAAAACCAAAGCAACGGAAATGGGAAGGAATGGTGTGGTATTATAGGAGAAATAGGAGAATTGTCATGTGATGGGTAATGTGCTGCACATTACCAGATTTTTTTGACAAAAAATGGCAAGACCATCCCTGCGACCTGTAGAAGAGTACAGAAGATGGTTTAATTTTGCGCAATACAGGATTCATCATAACCGGGCCAAGCGTCTGCGTGTTCGTTGAATGCAGACAGGTCATCGAAGAATTCATAAGCAAGTAGGACAAGCGTCCCCGCTTGTCATCATAATGTCAGGCGAGGATGCCTAACCTCCGATTGGTTTTTAGTGGAAATATTTGTATTGGGAGGGTCTCTGGAAGGCGCCGGTATCCAAAGGCCGAGGTGTTTCAGTATCTGCCGTATTACCTGTTGGTCAGTGATAAAGCTGATGATCTTTGCCCCGTTAGATAGCAGATATCAAACGGGGTGAATCTCCCCACCGCATTTCGGGTAGCACAGAGGATCTGCCTCGTAGATTTTTCGATACAATCGCGCCACTGTTTTAACGGGATGCGTCGTGGTTTATATTCAGATACGTCTATTATCTCAATGGCTCGTAGAGACGCCCTGCCAGGGCGTCTCTACCTTTTTTCATCAAGCAGATGATTATTTGGTATGAGATTGTCCTGTTTTTCTCGTAATCCGCGGGATTTGTTTGAATATAACTTAGGCCTACGATGGCCTTTAACAGTGTAGTGGCAATTCATGAATTGCCACTACATAGTCGTTTTGAAATTCCTGAGCTTCGAGGTAGGTCGGGCGTCCTCGCCCGACATTATGATGACAAGCGGGGACGCTTGTCCTACCATTAGTAACGCGCCATCTGAAATGATTTTTCAGGGATGTGCTGGGTAATGGCAGCGATAAACTCCTCCGCCGTATATATCTGAGTAGAGACGCCCCGGCGGGGCGTCTCTACTCTTTCCTGATTATATCATCATCTATTTTTCCTTCTAAACCCGTTCACAGGGTGGCCTGTGCGCGGACTCTCTTCTGTAACTGTGCTTGCCGATGCTTGTTTGGTGGCAGGCACACTTTCGACAATAGCAATGCTGAAAGAGAATACCGGCATACAGTGGCTTTGGGAAATGAATCAGCCGCACGTGTGGATGGATGAGGCTGGAAAGATAGGAGGCACCCTTTCATAGCAGATGCTATCGAAGTCTGGCCGCTGGTTGGAATTGTTCGCTGGCATTTTAAGGCGGCAGATCAGGCATGAGCGAGAGCGTGTATACCAGCAAGGCGTTTACCGATGCTCGCCTTTGCAATTTTTAAGTCGTAAGATGCCTGAAGATTGAGCCAATATTGCGGTGACTGGCTGAACGCTCGACCAAACAGCAACGCCAGTTCTGCTGTCACCGGACGATCACCCTTGATAACATGAGAAATCCTCATAGGCGATACCCCGATAGTACGGGCAAACGCAGCTTGAGATAGTCCCATTTCTCCCAAGATTTCTGCCAGGAATCCTCCCGGATGAATTGCAGGCAAACCATTTTTAACCATGCTAGTTTCTCCTTTAATGATAATCGACAATTTCAACGTCGTAAGCGCGCCATTTTCAAAACGGAAACATACGCGCCACTGGTCGTTAATGCGAATGCTCCATTGACCGGTACGATCAAGAGACAGTGCCTCCAGTCTGTTGGAAGGCGGAAAATATAAGTCTTCGAGGCATGTAGCCCCATCCAACTGCGTCAAGCGCATTGCGGCACGTTTAAGTATCTCCGGCGGCAAGCGCCTTGATTTTCCGGTGGCAAAAAAGTGATCCGTTTCAGAAGAACCAAACGTCTGAATCATGGGAAAATGATAAACAAAATGTTTATTAATGTCAAGTAATTATAACCCGAAGAGACGTGGAGCGCTGAGGTGATAGTTAGCCCCCTTTTCTACCGGCGAACTCTTTATTCCTCCTGGATGATGGGAAATTGCTTCTTCCCCTTGATGGGATGGACTAAGGGATGGTGTTATATTTTCACGATACCTTTTCAACACTGTCTGAGCGATGAAAGATATAATAGAGTACAGGGAGTACCACTAAGGTAAGGATGGTTGACGATAGAATCCCGCCAATTACCACCGTGGCAAGGGGACGCTGTACTTCCGCCCCTGTTCCCGTAGCCAGCGCCATCGGCAAAAACCCCAGCGATGCAACGAGCGCGGTCATAAGCACAGGACGCAGGCGCGTGATGGAACCCTGAAGGATGGCGGTATCCAGGAGATTACCTTCCGTCCGCAGTTTGTTGATAAATGATATCATGACCAGTCCGTTTAAAACCGCAACGCCGGAGAGCGCTATAAATCCAACGCCCGCCGATATTGATAGCGGAATGCCGCGTAGCCAGAGGGAAACAACCCCTCCTGTAAGGGCAAGAGGAACGCCGGTAAAGACCAGAATTACATTCTTTATAGAGCCAAAGGTGGTAAATAACAAAAGAAATATCAGTAAAAGGGTGATGGGGGCAACAATTTGCAAGCGCTTTCTGGCAGAAATCATCTGCTCGAATTGTCCACCCCAGGACGTCCAGTAGTTAGCCGGTATGGTGACGTCTTGTTTGATCTTCTTTTCTGCCTCTTTTACAAACGAACCTATGTCACGTCCGCGCACGTTTGCCGTTACCACAACGCGCCGTTTGCCGTTTTCTCTGCTAATTTGATTGGGTCCCGGTTTAATGTCAAACGTTGCAATAGCGCCAAGCGTTACGTAGCCTGGCCGTTTACCTTCCTCCAAATAGTTCGCCGGTAATGCGCCCTCATTGGAAGCGTCTCTCGTATTAGGTAAGGGAATTGGTAATCGCTTGAGCGCTTCGATATTACTTCGCATATTCTCCGGTAAGCGTACCAGGAGTTCGAACCGCCGGTCGCCTTCAAAGACTTTCCCAGCGCTCTTTCCTCCTATCGCTATCTCTATTACATCCTGCACATCAGAAACATTAAGGCCGTATCTGGCCATTTCTTTCCGGTTCATCTGGATTGTCAGAACCGGCAGTCCCGTTACCTGCTCGACTTTGACGTCTGACGCACCCTGGATTTTCCCAAGAGTTTTGGATATTTTCTCGCCTGTTTCGTGGAGGACGTCCATATCGTCTCCAAACACCTTCACCGCCAGGTCACTGCGTACACCTGCAATAAGTTCATTGAAGCGCATCTGGATAGGTTGGGTAAATTCATAATTATTTCCAGGGATTTTTTTCAGGCGTTCCTCAATCTCATGAACTAACGCTCCTTTCGGTTTATGAGGATCAGGCCAGCCAGACCGGGGCTTGATCATGACAAAGGTGTCGGCAACGCTTGGCGGCATAGGGTCGTTTGCTATCTCCGCGGTTCCTATCTTGGAAAAGACGTTATCTACTTCAGGGAAGCCCTTTATCTCCTTCTCAAGCGCGTGCTGCATCTCTACGGCCTGTGACAGGCTTGTTCCAGGGATGCGGAGGGCGTGTATCAGGAGGTCGCCCTCGTCCAAGCTTGGTAAAAATTCGCTCCCCATGCGCGTTGCTAAAAGTCCGCACAGCACAACGATCACGCCCGCCGTTGTGACAACGAACGCCCGATTATGCATAGCCAGGTTCAGGATGGGGGCGTATCCCTTCTTGGCCCATTTCATGAGCATATTTTCTTTCTCAGAAAGTTTTCTTGAAAAAAACAATGCCACCGCGGCAGGAATAAAGGTTACCGAGAGGATCATTGCGCCGAACAGGGCGACGATCACGGTAAATGCCATGGGATAAAACATCTTCCCCTCAATGCCTGCCAGGCTCAGGATGGGCAGATAAACGATCATAATAATCAATTCGCCGAACATGGTCGCTTTTCGCACCTCTTTTGACGCCTCAAAAACGGCTTCAAACCGTTCCTCGCGTGTCAGCAATCGCCCAAGCCTGTGTTGCTCCTCCGATAATCTTCGAATGCAATTTTCAACGATTATTACCGCGCCATCAACGATAATCCCAAAGTCAAGCGCCCCGAGACTCATGAGGTTTGCGCTCACCTTGTGGCCTGCCATTCCGGTGATGGTGAATAACATGGACAGCGGGATAACCAGGGCGGTTATGAGCGCCGCCCGGATGTTGCCTAAAAAGAGGAACAGGATTGCTATTACGAGGAGCGCTCCTTCGGCAAGGTTTGTTTTGACGGTGTTAACCGTGGCTTCCACAAGTGTTGTGCGGTCATATATGGTTTTGGCAACGATTCCTTCCGGTAGGGTGCGGTTAACGTCAACCATCTTTTCTGCCACTCTCCTGGAGACCGTCCGGCTATTTTCACCCATGAGCATGAAGACCGTGCCAAGAACAACCTCCTTTTCGTTTTCCGTGGCGGCGCCAGTGCGGAGTTCCTTTCCAAGCAAGACCTCTGCTACGTCCTTGATAAAGATGGGGACTCCTTTGTGATTGCCAATGATAATCTGCCGAATATCCTCAACATCGGCCACCTGCCCCGGCGTTCTGATCAAATATTGTTCTCCGCTGTGTTCGATGTAACCCGCGCCAACGTTGGCATTGTTCACGGCAAGGGCTTGAAGAACGTCGTGGAACGACAGTCCGTAGGCAATCAGCTTGTCGGGATAGGGAGTCACATGATATTGTTTTTCATAGCCGCCGATGGTATTGACGTCGGTAACGCCGGGAATATTCCGCAGTTGCGGCCTGACAACCCAGTCTTGAATGGTGCGCAAATCGGTAAGGGTGTAAGGCGTTCCATCCTTCTTTAAGCATCCGTCTTTAGACTCAACCGTCCACATAAATATCTCGCCCAGGCCGGTTGTGATCGGCCCCATATTTGGCTCAATAGCGGATGGTAGTTTTCCTTTGACCGCCTGGATACGTTCGTTGATCAGTTGGCGCGCAAAGTAAATATCCGTTCCATCCTGAAAAATGACCGTTACCTGGGAAAGTCCGTAACGCGAGAGTGAGCGCGTTTCTATCAGTCCCGGTAAACCGGCTATTGACGTTTCTATGGGAAAGGTAATACGTTGTTCAACCTCAAATGGAGAGTATCCGGGGGCTTCCGTATTGATCTGTACCTGTACGTTGGTTATATCGGGTACGGCGTCTATTGGAACTTTATGGTAGTTGTATATACCCAAAACGGCAACTGCCAGGGTTACCATGAGGACGACCCAGCGGTGGTGGATGGAGAATTTTATAATGCGTTCTAACATAATATTGAAAATCCTGAATTTGAAATTCGAAGCACGAAATTCGAAATCCGAAATTCGAAGCTTGGAATATTATTAAAAGTAACGATTAAAATTTTGGCTTCTTCATTTGCTTTTTTAAATTAGGCCTTCGGCGACTTAAAACATGCAACGGTAGGAGCCGTATCCTGACGGCGATTGGCAATGCACGACGGTGTGCGCGTGCCAGTCGCCAACAGGAGTTGGCTCCTACCAACAATTTTGAAATTCCTATACGTTAAATTAGGCCTACGGCGACTTTTTCTATACGTAGGGCAAGGCTTCAGCCTTGCGACTGTTTGTACATGCAACAGGACAACCCTAAAGGGTCGCCCTACAACAGGCCCGAAGGGCTGAAAGGATATAGCCAGGGGTAAAGCCCCTGGTAAATGTAATAACATAACCAGCCCCGAAGGGGTGACAGAAAAGGACGCACAACATGGTCAGGACGCCTATTTTTCTGGAATTTAGTATTGTCTTAGTCACGAAAACAAAACATCCTGCCTCCCCTTCGGGGCTGGTATTATTTTATGATCTTCACAGGGGGCTTCACCCCATAGGTGTTAAGTTAACGGATGGATATTCCCTCTCGTTCCCAAGCTCCAGCTTGGGAATGCGCCTGTGCCGGAAGCTCCTGCTTCGTTTTTTTCAGAAGATTTCTGCATATAACTCAAAGCAGAGCTTTTGTTGTAATCCCGTTCCCAAGCGGAGCTTGGGAACGAGGCGTGTAAGGCTTAACTTAACACGTATGGGCTTCACCCCCCCGCTATATCCTGTCGGCCTTTCAGGCCTGACTTTCAATTTCCTATACAATTGAATTATTGCACCAAAGATATTGGTCAATTCTGTAGCTTCTTGAACCAATCTTTCACGCTCTCCTTCGAGTTCTGCATTGGCATCAAGGAAAACCAATCTTAACCAGTATCTGCTTTCTTTTGCCTCTTTCCTGCAAATCATTATTCTAAACACAAAATCTTTTTTACTAAACGACTCATTTGACTCAATGTAATTTGCTCCTACGGAACCTGATGCACGTATTAGTTGCTTCGCATCTTCGATATTAGCAATAGTTTTTGGAAGCTTCCTTACGAAACTTCTCACATTTTTAGCAAACAGAAAGGTACGTTCTTCCAAATCATATTGTTTGGTATTTTGAATTTCACCCATTGGCATTTGTTTCCCCTTTCGAATTTCGAATTTCGTGCTTCGGATTTCGGATTTCGTGCTTCGGATTTCGGATTTCGAGCTTCGAATTTCGTGCTTCGGATTTCGTGCTTTACCTAATGATCATGAGTAGCCCCCTCCTTGCCCAAATCCGCCTTCAGTATAAAGCTGTTGCGTGAAACGTATTTTTCCCCCGGAGAAAGGCCGTGCAAAACCTCCACCCACCGTCCGTCACTTCTCCCCAACTCCAATGGGCGCACCTCATACTGGTCGCCGCATTGTACAAACACGACGGACCAATCACGAAATGTTTGTATTGCATCGGCAGATACGGCGACCGGCACTGATATTTCTTCGTGTACAACTTCGACAGTTACAAAAAGGCCGGGGCGCCAACGGCCTTCCGGATTCTGCACAACAACCCTTCCCCTTGCAGTGCGTGTTTGTTCGCCAACAAGCGGGCCGAGATAGGTCAGTATGCCGCTTGCTTCGAGGTTTAACACCTGAGAACTGACCGTAACGTTTTGCCCAACCTTGACCACACTCAAATCTTTGGCATAGACTGTGACTCCCACCCAAACCGCGCATAAATCAGCGATGGCGAAGATATCGGCGTCTTCCTTGACAGCTTCACCCACGGAAATTTCTTTTTTAATAACAACGCCGTCATACTGCGCCTTTAGTTCATAACGAGCAAGCCCCCTACCCGTCATTTCCGGAACACCATCCAAATCGGTTTGAGAAAACCCCAGGGTGAGTAGTTTTTGAGTGGCCGTTTGCAGGTTTATCTCTTCTTCTGCCAATGCCTGGCGGCTGGCGAGGTAGTCTTTTTCAGAAGATATCTTTTGTTTCCAAAGACGCTCTTTTCTTTCAAAATTTGTTCTCGCCAGTTCTACCCGTTTCACAGAGGCCGTGTATGCGCACTTTAGTTCCGCCGCTTCACGGCTGTCAAGGACGGCAATAACCTCGCCATGTTGTACTGCATCGCCAAGATTTTTGCGCACCTCGGTAACCACCCCCGAAACCCTGGGTACGACGTGGACTACCTTATCTGCATTCAGTTCGATCTCGCCGGGAAATTCAAGAACGGTTTTTATCCGGGCAGTACCGGCCGTCTCAATACCAATCCCGGCGTTTTGTATCGCCTCCGGAGTGGCCTCCACCCTCCCTTCAACCTGTGAATACTCCCATTGGCAGGTCTTTCCTTTCCATACGGTTGACGCCTTTACGTCAAAAGAGTGCGGCTCTTCAACAACCTTATCACCACGTAAATAATCACCCTCTTTTTGAAAATTAATCACGTCCACTCTGCCGCCAAGCCTATGTAGTTCAATGGTTAGCTTAACATCGTCAGGGTTGACTGCTTTTCCTTTATCAAAGGCATACACTCTAAAGTGAGGAGGAACACCCCGTTCGTACATGGTTATCTCAACCTGAAAATCGTCCTCTGAGAGCAACCTGCCCCGATGCGGTCCCTTTGTGTAATCGTTATCCTTGTGTTCCCCGTCTTCATGTTCTTGTTCCGCGCTGCTTGTGGTTTTTTCCATCCGTAAAATAACGAAGGACAGAACAATTCCAACCAGGACAACCATGCCGATTGCCACCACGCCTTTAAAACGGACTAATGCACTTTTCATATTTTATTCCCTTATTTTTATTACCGCCAGGCCTTCAATATCCGCTAATAACAGATTTATCTTTTTCAGTGACTCAATATAGGCGACCTTCGTTTCAGCCCACGTCCGCTGCGCGTCAAGGAGGTCTATGTAAGAGAGTTCACCTTCTTTATACCCCGTTTCTATCAGTTGCAGTGCGCTTTCCGCCTTTGGGATGATGTTTTCTCTGAATTCGGCGACGCGCCTTCGCTCTGCATGGTACGAATCAACGTCCCTTTTCAACTGCAACTGCAGGTCATTATAGACCGACTGGTTTTCGTTTTTGGCCTTTCTGGAAAGCGCCTTGCCCTTTTGTATGTTGCCCTGGTTGCGGTTAAAAAAGGGGGTGGGGATTTCAATGCCCATCTGGACGGTATCGGCGTTTTCCTGCGTAAGGCGTTTGTATCCCGCCGACACGTTGATATCGGGAATAGCCTGCCTTTTTTCCAACATCAGTTGTGATTCCGCCATTTCAACGCCCTTTCTGGACGCCTTGATGAGCGGCTGGTTGACTTGCATCGTAAGCTTGAGGTCGTTAAAAGACACGTCAGGCGGCGTTGTCAGCAGCTTCCCCGTTACGCCGGCAATGGACTCCTCCGGTATGCCCATAACGGTTTGTAATTCAGCGAGCGAGGTTTGGAGATTCCCTTCTGCAAGAGAAACGGCGTTCCGCGCCTGTGATAATTCCACCTCAGCCCTGAGGACATTTGTCAGGGCGACCTCTCCCGCCTCAAACCGCATTTGCTCGCTTTCGTAAATGCCTTTTGCAATGGACTCAATTTGTCCGGCAACCGCGACGCTTTCCTGATCAGCCACTACCTTGTAAAAAGCCTTTTTGGCGTCGGTCATAACCTGTAGCGTAACCGAGTCCCGCTCGAACTCACTCTTTTCTTTCGATTGTTCGCTGAGCTTTATTCCCAGCTTTCTTTTACCGGCGGTAATGATAGGTTGGGTAATACCCACAAGGTTTTGGCTTTGGTTCAGGCCGATTTCGTTCGTTGGAACCTCTTCGGCAAGTAGTTCCAGGACGGGGTTCGGGTATAGTTTCGATTGCCGTAACGCGCCCGCTGCGGCGTCTACCTGGTCCTGCGTTGATTGCAATTGCAAGTTGTTTTTCATGGCAATGCTCAACGCCTCTTCAAGGGTGATGTTTTTACCTGCCGATGGCGGGCTGCCATCCCCGGACGTAATGTGAGAATCATCCCCAGCTACGCTGGAACTAAAGCGGGGTAAATAGATAGAGAGACAAATCACCAGGATACCAACGACAAACCGCCACGTTTGAGGTATCCATTTGGAATTCAAATGGGTATTCATAGTAAAACCTTTTATGACAAAATTACACTAAGAAGTAACTGCGTTGGAACCACAGATTTCACAGATTTTGGTTGTAGCGATGGTTTTTCGCAGAAGGCGCGGAGTACACGGAGAAACAAATTGCCACCATGACCATCGGTGGCTTTGGTAGACACGAATTACACGAATTTGACGGACAAACAGGATTTGTCAATGTCATCAAACTATACCGCACAAAAAAACACTTCCAGCCGAATTTTCCTCCTGGGAGGGGTGCTGGGGTGGGTTTTCAGTGACGTATAAGATCGTATCTCTTCCGCGTTGTTCCAACGCTTAGGTGCGGGAATGCCGTATCAGGGTGCTCTGCGTCCCGTTTACAACTTACTTATAGAATCTGTGTGAAGATGGGCCGCTTTTGAAGCGGATTAGGCGGTTAATCGCGGCGGATGGTAAATGATCGTCTGGAAGACACTGTCAACATGGGTGAAAAGAGGCATTTTGACCAACGTGGTTGTAGTGGTAAAAACAAATGAGTAGTTTTGAAATAACGGCATTACCAGATGGTTTGCGCAAAGGGTGCAACAATTTGGACAGTGTGAGTCCGTTTGCGGAATACAGGTATCAGCATCACCACCACAGCAAAGAACGGCAGACGCCTTTTCATGGCAAACGGATGCGTTCTCTCCTGCGCAATCCAACAGGAAGCAGTCCCCCGGCACGATGCACAGGAAGAACCATAAGACCATGATGGTTTTTATGATGGGATGGTTATTCATACCAATACAATATACATGCTTGTTTGTTTTAAAAGCAAGGGGAAATTTAACATTTACATTGCGTGGTGCTGCAAGTATACTGAAATCAAGGCTCCAGGCGGAGTCTATCCGTAACGGCACGTATCTCTAGGCTTTTTATAAAGGAGTAAGACATGGCACGCGCAAGAAAATGTTTAATCGGATTTTCTGTAACACTGCTGTTCTTTGCCGTCGGTCTGACTGCATTTGCCGGGGAAAAGAAGGAATCCGGCGATACCCCTGTTGCCAAAGGCGCCACCGGTAATATTGTGGTGGAGGATACGGCAAAAAAACCTGATGTAAAGAAGGAATCCAGCTATACGTCGGTTATTGAAGGGCAGTTCGACAGCATGATGGCGCAGGACAAAGCCAACAAGCCTGACGTAATGAAGCGGCATCTAAGTTTCCTGAATGAGCGCTACGACCTTTCCCTGAAAACGACTACGGATGTTACCATGTCAGGCGGAAAACCCCTGCCGGTTGGACCAACTGCAAGGTTAAAAGAGTCGCTAACCTGGGATACGTTAGCAGCTATGTCACCCGCACAAATCAAGGAAAAGAACGTGTTCCCCTACCTTCCGCTGCCGCACCCCAACCACGCCTCAGGCGGTATGCTTTTCTCACAAAAGCAGTTAAAACAGGTATCACGCCTTGAACGTTTTGATATGGACTTCGACCTGCCAGATCACTTCTTGCCCGAGTTCCCGCCGCCAATGTATCTGACTACACACAAGGACATGGGAGACGTCTCGCAGGGCAAGCTCATAACGTTAGACAACTACTACGAAATTTTCAATGGTATTTTAAACCCAAAACAGCTTGAAGGAATGCGGCTTTTAGTTACGCAGTTTCCCCAGCAGCAGTTTAATGCAACTGCTGACAGAAAAAGTGAAAAGCCCAGTCTGGGGGTAACGTGCTTTGATTGCCATGTAAATGGCCACACCTCTGCTGCCACCCATTTGGTTGGCGACATTCGTCCTCAATCGCACAGAAACCGCATAGAAACCCCATCGCTTCGCGGCGTCAATATTCAGCGCCTTTTTGGTTCTCAACGCGCCCTGAAATCCGTGGAGGATTTTACCGAATTTGAGCAGCGCGCCGCTTATTTTGATGGAGACCATCTGACTGCTGCCAAAAAGGGTGTAAACGTCCTGGAACGCGGCACTCAGGTACATTTTATGGCGGAGGTTATGTCACTGCTTGATTTCCCACCGGCGCCAAAACTGGATGTCTTCGGCCAGCTTGACCAGGAAAAGGCAACTGATTCTGAAAAGCGGGGTGAATTGATCTTTATTGGCAAAGGCAAATGCGTTGTTTGCCATCCTGCACCTTATTATACCGATAATCAGATGCATGATCTCCAGGTTGAAAGGTTTTACAAGCCCCAGTTGATTAACGGCCAGTATATTCGCGCCGAAGGCCCTATTAAGACCTTCCCGTTGCGGGGAATCAAAGACTCTCCCCCTTATCTCCATGATGGTCGCTTGTTAACATTGGAAGACACCGTGGAGTTTTTTAACCTCGTGTTACGAATTAACCTGAATGAACAAGAGAAAAAAGACCTCGTTGCATTTCTCAGGCAATTGTAAACGGTTAGGTGTACTATTGAGTGGCACGGACAAGCGTTGTTTGTCCGTGCCCGCTCTCTGTGACTCACAAGGTTATAAAAGCTGCCGGAGATGTGGCTAGCTACTTGCCACCCGCTGGCGGGGGATTAATGGGGTGGACAGGGATATGTATGAATTTCAGCAAACTTCAAACGTATCTACTGGTAAGTACAAAATCGTTCTCACGCTTTTAAAAATAGCATGTAGCTCAGACCTTCAGGTCTGATGGTTTTGGTATCTTGTACGGCAGATAAGCTTTTGGAAGTAGTTTCCAGCGCATCTCCCATGTTAGATACAATCATTGGAACTTTAACGGTAAATGAGAATATGCTAAGCGCCTAAGCGAGCTAATGGGATTCATAAGTACATGCTACAACTATTTCACTACTTTATTACCATTCCGTCATCCATCTGAAATATCGTATTTTAACGGGGGTGACGGAGCGATCGACAATTGCTACCAGTTTTTTTGTGGCAAAGGTCTGCGTCGCGTCGCTATTGACAATCCGGGCGGTTACGTACACGGCAAACACATTGCTGTGGGTGGTAATAAGGTTTGAGATGGTGGTATAGATAAGGTCTTTTTCGTCCTTTTCATCAACGCATCCGTCACCGTCATTGTCGATGCCATCCGTTCCAAAATAGTCCATACCCGTTACCGTAGTTATCGTCCCAACGGTACTCAACGGACGAGCGTTTATGATGTTGTTTATCAGAGAGTACCCTGTGGCAGTTGTTCCAATCGTAGCACTCCACGACCCCAAAGAGATGCTGGCGCTGGTGCCAGGCAAGGCCGACAATACGGTTGACGCAGCGGTATTAATGTTGATACGCCCCGGCACTTGAATTTCAGGCCCGTCTATGTCATCGGCCTGAAGGCCGGTATCCGTGCCAATAGCCCCATCAGCGTCGTCGTCTATGCCATCATTTTTCGGGTCGAGGATGGTGAAATAGTTTGGAATCATGGGCGCGGGACTCGTTTTGAGGTTTAACTTAGCGCTATCTACCGTGCCAGTACCCGAAGTGGCGTAGAGAGCGTTGCTGGTATAGGGAGACTGTGTGCCATATCCTACGGTCAGGAAATGCCCAAGTTCCCCCAAAGAAATCATGTTTTTGTTTGCCACCACCAGTTGTTTTCGTTGATTGGTAGGAACAGAAGCATACGAAGTATTTGTCCCTCCGAGCGTATGGGTTGTTGCGGTTCCCCAGTTATCTGACCTTTCTATCAGAGGATTTTTTCTTTCACCGATAGCAGCCCTTACGTTGAGAGAACCGGCGCATAACATATCGTTAAGCAGGTCTATAATCCTCTGTGAGTAATCAATAATTATTGCTTCCTCGTCGGCATCAATTTGGACATTACCACTCGTGGCGGAAATGAGGGACTCCAGTTCGCTTATTGCGTCACTAACACCACCACTTCCCGGATTCCACGTAACAACCCAAACAGAAGGACCACCCTCCGTTCCCAGCTTTGTTACTTGAGAAGTAAGCCTTTCTAGGGCATTATTACCTGTTTGTGTAGAGGTATGATCAACTGAAAGCGTTCCTAATGTTGCATCCCACAAACCTTCTCCCGATCTGTTTAGTAACGATTGGAACGCAGTCGTCTCTTGTGCAGTATTACCCGGAGCGTTGGTTTTATCGTAAAGATAAGCTATCAATTGATACAAAAGCCACAGGCAATCGTCACCTCGTATGCTGTTTGTATAGGCATTGGGTTGTACCTCATCTAAAATCAGATAATTTCCACCGCTTAATGCCGTAGAACTGCCCATAAGGGTAACGGTGACTGCCATGGGTATATTGTCTGAATCGTAATCATAGATATCAAATCCGGTAACCGTTTGTGAGCCACTCAGGGATACAACAGTATTTTGAGTGCCGTAGCCAAAAGTAGCGTAACCCTTGGATGGGATACTAAAATTGGGCATGCTGATCGGGCATAGTGTAGTCGTGACAGTGGCGGTTGTCCATGTACATCCTGAAAGTCGCTGGTACCGCGTCTTGGTAGTCTTTAATACCAACGCCATTGTTGAGCCATTAATACTCAAGGTACTGCTCCCAACGGCTGTATCAAATGGATTGTAGAGTTCGATAAGGCTTTGGTAGGATTGAGAAGACTGTGTGCCGGTATGGTACAACTCATTGATAAACGGATGCGGCTCCAGGCCATACTTCGTTGGGGTGCCGTAGGAGGTGATATCCGTATCGGTATCCATATAATCCTTTATATGAACGGCAAGCTGTGTGGCCGTCCCCTGATTGAAACCGGCTATCTGCATCTGAGCGGTTATGCTGCCGACTCCTGCCGAATTGTCCAGTTTTAACCGGTAATAATTATGATTATCGGAGAGCAGGAGATTAGCGACGCCGTTATCGGCGATAAGGGCGTCATACGAATACACCGTGAGGTTCTTCCTAACGTTTAGGAAATTGGTTTCATTATTAATAATGTTGCGTAATCGTGATTTATACGTTCCGGGCTGGGTATACGTGCCAAAGCAAAGGTCTGCGGCGTCAAGGACGTTATAGGGGCTGTCGGTGTCTGTTGGATTTCGCGGCTGGTAGTGTGATGCATCCGTGCCCGGCGTGCCATGCATACAACGCGCAGTGGTTGTTCCCAGTATGATATTTTTTGCTGCCGTTGTACCAAGAACATCTTGCAACCGTATGTCATAAGTAGTCGCGCCGGTGCCGTACACAAAACTTCCCGATGCAGTGCCTATATTTCCCGTTGCATTTATGTTAATGCGGGATTCTCCGACGTCCTCAATGAGGATTGCGTACTGAGCCCTTAGTCCCCTGTCCAAAGCACAAGGCGCATCCAACCAGTTGGATTCTTTGACTCCGTCGCCATTGTTGTCAACGGCATTGGCAAGGGCAGTGGAGCTACCAAATAGTTTTCCCGTCCCTGTGCCCAACCACTCCTCCGTGTATGAGTCATACCCTTCATCATAGCCGGGGGTGGTGGTGCCGATATAGTGATACGAGTTGTTGTTGTAGACGACCGAATCGGTGCCGTATTTGTCCATGTTCAGCACGTGGGTGGCGTATTCGAGACCGGCGCGCGCGGCCATTTCTGCCTGGCAGCTATTACGATAATTGTTGGTAGCCGAGAAGTCGATACTGGTAAGATCAAGGAACACCATTCCCATAAGAGAAAGAGCAACCAGGATGACGGTGACTATGATAATAATATAGCCTGCATTTTTTTTATCGTTCATGGTTTTATCTCTAAAAATCAGTGTGTTACATGATAGGGAAGCACAACTTCCGAGGTAAAGGTACCCCTTTCCAATACGTTTCCACTTACAGTCCCATACACTTGCAGCGTTATCTTTACGGCATCAGGCAACCGCCCCGTTGTTGTGCCGCTATTACTGTCCCATGATCCAACCCAAGCGCTTCCCGTGCCGAAAGCAAGGTTAAAGTAAGCCGTATTTGCGGCAAGCTTGTAAAACGTGCTTGATCCCGGATTAAAGCTGGAAACCGTTCCATAAATATACATAGTATCGTTAAATTCAGCTCGCACCAATTCATCCGCATCGCTCAGATAATAGGTCACAAGAGTTACGGGGGTGGATGAGCCATTGGACGTCAATGACAGAAAGGTAAGGATACTGCTGTCGTCTTTTGGTATCGGCGAAAGGCCTGTCGCATCTGCCTTTGTAAATGACCGGAAGTAATCCGTTCTGTCCTTTAGCATCGCGCCTTTCAGGTCTCTGGAAATGCCATCCATCGCGCTCCTTGCATCCTGACACATCTGTAATTTGTTTATGGACAAGGTAAAGACCTTTTTAGATTGATAAAACATAGTATAAGCGATACCCCACAGGACGGCCATAAGCGCCGTAACAATTAATAATTCCAGGATGGTAAAACCGCCCTTATTTTCCATTCGCATACGAGATGAAGACCTCTATCTGTGGTATATTTGAAATTCTAAATAGCGAATTAGTCAGGCACAGACAACCAATGTCCGTCCAGACCTCCCTACCGGCAATGATTTTTGTAAGTAGTCAAGTAGGGATATTATAGCTGATAATAGAGGCAAGACACAAGGTTCATAATTCTTGACATCCACCATCGCATTATGATGGTAAGCGGGGGTGCATAATAAATTCGTAATGGCAATGAAGAAATGGGTAAAATCATTTTTTGTGGGGGGCAAAGAACCTCTTTGCATTACGAATCTGCAAGAATTCTCACCCACGCCTTTTCGATCCATTACCATCGTTGATGGGGATAGTAAAATGCCGCATCGCAGGCTCTCTTTGTGTCTTGAGTTATAGGGCGGGCACGGACAAACAGGGTTTGTCCATGCCACCCTAAAAACCAACGACATGAAACGAAGTTTAACTATCGTTCAAGCGGTATTCAGGAAAAGTTGGGAGCAGAATCCACCAGAACCCTTTACACCGTTCCAGCGAGCGCATCAACCAATGCGGATATCTTTCCGAACCGCTCCTTCTGTATACCGCCGCCAATAGCCTTTGCCTCGTCTGCCTTCCCGGCAAAAAAGAGAGGAATGACCTGGTTATCCCGTGTGTCCCTAAAGATGTCCCAGGCGTCCTTTATTTCCTTCAATTTTGCTTCGGCTGGAGTGCCTTTTGCTTTGGCTATTAAAGCAGGAAAAAGATCTATAGTGGCCTTTGTTAGTTGCTTTACTTTTGCATCACATTCCTTTTGTTTTGCCTTGTCCGCTTCACCGAGCATGGCAACAAGCGCGGTCCTTGCATCCACCAGTTTCGACTTTAAGTCATTTACATCTCCTGCACTAATCGGCATATTTTCCCCTCCTTATGTTTTTGTCCCACCCACCCTCTGATCGCAGACAGACCCACATGGCTGTTTCTGCGTGGTGAAAAAATTAACTCGAATAAGGCAAAAATTGCTTAGAAATGTTCTGACAAACCCGGGACATGATAACAAAACGAAGAAGCATTCCGCTTTTTGTAAACGGTTGTTATTTGTATTTATAACTCAAACCTTCAGGTTTGATGGCTGTTGCGCTTGGCAATGTTTAGCGTAAGAGTACAAGTAGTATTCCAAATCATAAAAATTATCGACATTTCGTTTTGTAAACATAACATCATATAAACAAAGAACTTATAAAATAAGAATGTTTTTGTTGCCCCATCGCAACGTTAACCGGGTATTTCAATTGTGATATAACTATTTCAAATGTTGAGAAATGCAACCAGGTTTTTTAATGGCGTGTATTACCGCAAAAATACATTGTTTTTGGTAACATTTTGGGTTATCATATCTGCGCTTTGACAATCGCTTTTACTGTTCGGAGCATGAAAAAGCGCTGCTTTTTAGCGGAAATCAGCGTGGTCTTCGATAGAACTTATACAGCGTCTTTAAAGAGGAGAGGTAATTCGTGCCATATCGGGCTTGGTTTCAGTGTATTTCAGGGTGTGATGTAAGATACGAGCTGAACGAGGTTATTTACCAGTGCAGGAAGTGCGGTGACCTGCTGGAGGTCAGACATGATATGGAAAAGCTCAGTGACCATAGTCCTGAACACTGGAAACGGTTGTTTGATGAGCGGTACAGGCGCACCAAATGGCCTTATGGCAGTTCCGTTTGGGGCAAGAAGGAGTGGGTTTGTCCTAACGTCGAAAATCAGAACGTGGTTTCTTTGTATGAGGGTGGTAGCAACCTCTTTTGGGCAGAGCGGCTTGGGAAGGAACTCGGGATCGAAGACCTTTGGATCAAGCAGTGTGGAAACGCACACACCGGCTCTTTTAAAGACTTAGGCATGACCGTGCTGGTTTCGATGGTAAAGCAGATGATTTCGGATGGGAAGAACATCCCGGCCGTGGCCTGCGCATCTACCGGCGACACCTCCGCTGCGCTCGCTTCTTATTGCGCCGCTGCGGGTATCCTGGCGATTGTGTTTTTACCGAAGAATAAGATTTCCCATGCTCAGCTCATACAGCCCATAGCAAATGGAGCGCTTACCTTATCGCTGGACACTGATTTTGACGGCTGCATGAAGCTGGTAAAGGAGATTTGCAGTAAAAACAACATCTACCTGGCCAACTCCATGAATTCGCTCCGCATCGAGGGGCAGAAAACGGTGAGCATTGAGATGGTGCAGCAGTTTAATTGGGAAGTCCCCGACGTAGTGATTGTGCCGGGTGGTAATCTGGGTAACACGGCCGCATTGGGCAAGGGTTTTCTCATGATGAAAGACCTTGGCTTAATAAAGAAACAACCCCGCATCGTATGCGCGCAGGCAGCCAGGGCTAATCCGCTGTATCTTAGCTATTTAACCGGTTTTAAGGAATTTAAGCCAATAAAAGCGCAAAAGACGCTTGCCAATGCAATTCAAATAGGAGATCCGGTCAGTTACAAAAAGGCAATTAACACCTTAAAAAATTTCCAGGGTATCGTGGAACAGGCGACAGAGGACGAATTGGCCAATGCGTCCGCACAAGCTGACCGAACGGGTTTGTTTAGCTGCCCGCATACCGGAGTTGCCCTGGCGGCACTCATAAAATTGTTAAAGAGAAAAGAGATACAGCCGCACGAGAAGGTCGTCGTTATCTCAACCGCGCATGGACTGAAATTCCCTGAATTTAAAATAGATTATCATGAAAGCAAATTGGAAGAGGTAACCTCCCGATATGCCAATCTTCCCCTGGAAGTCTCCCCGCAATACGATGCGGTAAAAACCGCTATCTTCAAGAAGCTTGATCAGGCTGTTGTATAAGGGGAATTGTTTAATTGTATGACAGTGTCCGGGACTATTGAAAACAAAAAGCAGCCTTTTGTTGAAATACGGAACCTCACGAAGTCTTACCGCCGTGGAACACAGGTAATCCCCGTTTTAGAGAATATCAGTTTTGACATACCTGAGGGCGAGTTTCTGGCATTAATGGGACCATCGGGCTCAGGCAAAAGCACCCTGTTAAATCTCATTGCAGGTATTGACAAAACGGACAGTGGAACGATAAAGATTGGCGGGATTGACGTTACCATTCTGACAGAAACCGAGCTTGCCCGCTGGAGGGCTGCCAACGTAGGTTTTATCTTCCAGCTTTACAATCTGATTCCTGTGCTTACCGCCTTTGAAAACGTGGAGTTGCCCCTCCTTTTAACCTGGCTTTCCAGGAAGGAGAGGTTTGAGCATGTAATAACGGCGCTTCAGATGGTCGGCCTCGAAGACCGTATGGACCATTATCCGTCCCAGTTATCAGGCGGGCAGCAGCAGCGTATTGCCATTGCACGTGCAATTGTTACCGACCCTGCCATCCTTGTGGCGGATGAACCTACCGGCGACCTTGACGGGAAATCAGCCGGGGAGGTATTGTCGCTTATGAGCAAGCTAAACCAGTCTTTTGGCAAGACCATCATTATGGTTACCCACGATCCTCACGCGGCTGAAAGGTCTCATCTTATCAGAAGGCTTGAAAAAGGCATTCTCAACACATGTCTTTAAAAAACTTTTTTAGTATCTGTGCTACAATCGACTGACTTAACACCATACGTAGACCAATCTCGATTTTTTTCTATATCACCCACTGTCGTTGCGGTCGCTTTTCTTACTCCTCAGTATTTGGATAAGAATGGTAACTACTCAGCGTATTTTAAAATACCTGACGTAATTCATAGCTAAGTTTCTTGTATTTCCCCGGTGGCAAACCGCTCCGTTTTACTTTAACGACTTTTGTTTTATCCGGATTATTTACTTTTTAAAGGGTTACTCCCACATGACCTATCTGCCCACCGGCCTTTTTCTCCCCTTTCGCCCTGCTTGCTTTCTTACGATTCAAGTCACTTGAGGGTGGTTTGCTGTTGTTTCTACTGTCCAGGCTTATGCCGCTTATTTTCAATAGATAACACCTGAATAAATAGCCTTGAATTATTTACTGATATTTAACTCAGATATAACAAATCACCTTGAAAGCCTTGTAAATACTGGCTCTTGCGGTGTTTTGCTACCTGTGTTATTTCTCTTATATCGTACTTGCGCCGTACCTTTTTCACTGACCTACCGCCTGATTGACGTTTCTGCCTGTGGTTACGACGTGATTATTTAATGCATGAATAGCCTTTTGTTTACTATCAAGGCCGGTATGAGAATATTTCTGAAGCATTCCTAAGCTTGAATGGTCAGTCATGCCCATTACCGCTCCAATGCCTAAATCCGATTGCATAATGCCTGCAAAGGTATGTCTGAGATTGTGGAAGGTGCAATCATGAATGCCCATGTTCTTAAAAAGGCCACTAAAATACGTGCTGTATTCGACAACCACCCTGTGGATTACTCCTTTATCCTTCAAATACCCTCGAACCTACCGAATGCGTCCTGTAGACTTCCAGTGTGGTTCTTAAACAGTCCGACAGCGGTATATCAAAGGTTTTGCTTGTCTTGCTCTGAAATATATGGATTATCCCTATTGCCGAAGTCGATATCATTGTCACAATTTCATTGCGTTATTTTGCAGGTAGAAGCTTCACTTTTTCTGGCATTGCGATCATGCAAGACACTTCATAATTCTACCTACTTCATGACAAATACGCGTAACCTTTTCTTGCCGAATCGTACGGCTTTGTTGTGCGATTCCATCCATATCTCCAATCGTCTCCCTTTGACCACCTTACCAACATCTTCTGCTCTGAAAACCTTGTTCCCAAACCCTTCTATTTTTAATTTCGTTCCAAGCGCTATCATCTTCGGGTCCACAGCAACAGTACCATGTGAGGCCCCTTTTCCACTTTTGGTTATTCCATAGGCTTTATGCCTTGGGATTTTCCCCGTGCATACTTTGCAATTATCATAAGCTCTTACCGTCATAAGATACACTTCAGCCGAAGCTGTTTTCAGGGGCAAAAGCATAAAAATAAGCATATAAATAATCTGTAGAATCGCATTGTCAGAAATCTGTGGTTTCAAGCGTTTTTTCATCGGTCTGACGGTTGCCTCGCTGGTACCTTTAGAAACGTTAAAAATGGCCTTGGACAGAATTAGGGACAGACACTATTTATTCCTGCCTTTGTTTCTTCGACCTGCCTCTTGGCAAGACACTTAATATTCTACCTACCTTTCTACCTACTTCATAAAGTAATATATTCTTAAAACCTAACATCTATTTTTATCTTTATTCTATCAATTGCCAGCATGTTATTTTGTGACATGGCAGATGTCGATGAGGTGAGAGACGAGATGATAGGAAATTGCTTTTTCCCATAAGGTTTACAGTTTAGCAAAAACGAAGAAGTTTGCAAGTGTTTTTAAGCAAAATCAAAAATCAAAGGAAATGGGAAAGAGTGATGTGAAATTATAAGGGCATTATAAGATAATGGGAGAACTGCTGCAAATTATCTGATTTTCACAACGATTTGATAAAAAAGCTTGATATGCCATTTCTGACATACCAAGCTGTTGTTTAAACTCCCTCATTACGCCCCCCCCTTTCTCTAAAGGTTTCGGAAGTCCTTTATCATAAACAGTAACATTTCAAAGACTACGACGCGCTTTATATACTTTTTGTAATTTGTTGGACGGGTCTTATTTCAATGTTACTGGTAATTTCAAAGAGCTTTTCGGAGGGAACTAGGAGCGGTAGAACAGACACATACTTATATATCTTTAAATTTCATTTTTTATATCTTGAGGAACATTTAACCCCATTAACTCTCTCCTAGTTCCTCTCCGCTTATATTATACCACATTATTTGATTTTTGCCACTTTCCCCAAATCTATTTAACAAGAGGCTACACCTCATTATAGGGGGTGGTCTTACCTGTTTCTGAAATTGTTGAAATCAACACTGCTGGCAAAGTCGCAATTCAAGTTTGCATTCAGGTTAACGTTTTTCTTTGGTTCGATGCGGTCTTGTTGGCCTTCTATCAACTGCAAAGCGCCTTTAACGCACTGCATCTGAATTGCAGGGTCACCCCTACGGCTTTCAAGTGTCTCTAAAGCAATTTCCAACATACCTTTTGCAACTTTCTTTGAAATTTTCAGATTCTTCGAAGGTTTCCAGTGAAATCAGGCAAAAGGCTGGTTTGATGAAACCTCTCGTCCGGCATACCACATTTTGAAAAAATTGCATCCGCACCCCAGAAGGCTTGATAAATATTATTTCGTGAGGTGGCTTGACAGGGGGTGAGGATACCCTGAGTTTGCGTCGTACCTGAGTCGTACCCTTAATAAAAAAACACTACAATACACAAAAGCACACCAAAAATAGAAACACCCTGATTGCCTTGATTGTTCTAGCAAACCAAAGCAAAACGAAAAAAACAAAAACAAATAAAAATACTTTGTAATCCCCCATCATATTTCATGAATAAATAAAAACGCTTGCAATATTCTTCATTTTTGTTTTACTATTATTCTTAAGAAAAAGCAGTTTCCTAAATTGACGCTAATACTTTATCCTTGTTTCTCATGTATTAGCGTTTATTGGCGTTCATTCGCGGTTGCCTGAGTTTTCAAAATTAATTATTTTCTCTATCCTTCGATCAGTGTTGTCCGGTTAAGTAATTGCGTATGAAAGCCATTTTTGTTCTTTGAGATTATGGACACCTGTCTGATGAGAGGGAGAAGTAGGTAGATCATTTTTGAGATTACGGGCTTCGTTTTGTATT
>Ga0315281_10003066_pt1 | contig 24620 bp, 25 predicted proteins | sample YL17G07_0_MG_FD_204540 | JGI IMG/M metagenome (GOLD analysis project Ga0315281, IMG submission 204540) | Sediment microbial communities from Yellowstone Lake, YNP, Wyoming, USA - YL17G07_0 | ecosystem: Environmental > Aquatic > Freshwater > Lake > Sediment | place: USA: Wyoming | collected... | reverse complement strand
TGACGAAGCGGCCGTCGGCCGGGTTCGTCGGCCGCGGCCAGTGCCGGTCGCGGCGTCGGTGCCGCCAGTGGTGCCGCCAGTGGTGCCGCCGCCAGGCACCATACCACGCAGTCCTCCAGAACGAAGCCGGCCGCCGCGCAGCGCGCGGGATCGCGGCCGGGGCAACCGGCAGCTCAGGCGACCTTCTCGGTCCAGCCGCGCAGCGGGCAAGTTGGACGAACTTCGCGGTCCAGCCGAGCGACCCGCAGCGGATTGCTCGGCGAAATTGGGCGCGCGCGACGGCGACGCTTTACTCGCGCGGCCCCCGGCCATACCCTCAAGTTGTGCGGGCGCAGGCGCGTCCGCACGGCAGCGCCCGTGGGGGCGCGCGGCGTGGGGGCCTCGCGGCCAGACCTCACCCACTGTCGCGCAAGCGATACCGAGGCTCCGCAACGGAGGTGCTCCGATGAAACGCGACCCGCACGCCGGGCGTCCCAGGTCCGGCGGGCTCAGCCTCAGTGTGTTCACCGACGCGGAGATGGACGACATCCATCTCTCATCGCTCGAGATCCTCGAGCGCACCGGTGTCTGGGTCGAAGCCGACGACGGGCTCGACATCTTCGCCGACGGCGGCTGCGTCGTGAATCGCGAGACGCGCATGGTGCGCATCCCACCCTACCTCGTCGAAGACTCCATCCGCTCGTGCCCGCCCAAGAACTTCCTCTGCGGTCGCGACCCCGAGATGGACATCGTGCTCGAGGCAGGGCGCGTGTACATCTCCAATTTCGACGAGGGCATCATGATCGTCGACTCACGCACCGGCGACTACCGGCACCCGGTGCTGAAGGACGTCCGGGAAGCGGCACGACTCGTCGACGCCCTGAGCGACATCGACACCTACGAGTCGGCCGTCCATCCCGGCGACGTGCCCGAAGAAACCGCCAGCCTCTACAAATGGGAAGCGGCGATCCTGAACACCGGAAAGCCGGTCGGCAGCGAGGCCACCAGCGCCTACGACGTCAGGAAGCTCATCGAGATGGCCATCTGCATCTCGGGAAGCGAGGACGAGTTCCGCCGCCGCCCGCTGATCGGCTTCGGCGTCTGCCCGGTGAGCCCGCTCAAGCTGCCGCGCGACGCCACCGAGGTGATCATCGAGTCGGCCCGTGCCTGGTGCCCGGACACGATCCTCAGCATGGCCATGGCAGGCGGCTCCTCGCCGGTGACGCTGGCCGGCACCCTCGTCCTGCACAACGCCGAGGTGCTGAGCGGCATCGTGCTCGCGCAGCTCACGGAGCGCGGCTGCCCCATCACCTACGGTTCGTCCACCACGGCGATGGACCTCAAGTTGGCGGCGGCGTGCGTGGGCTCGCCGGAGCTCGCCCTGTTCAGCGCCGCCTGCGCCCAGATCGCCCGCCGCTACCTGCTGCCGAGCTTCGTGGCCGGGTTGTAGGCAGATTCCAAGCTCGGTGACGCGCAGACCGGTCACGAGAAGACCCTCACCGGACTCCTTCCTGCGTTGGCAGGCGCCAACCAGATCTACGGGGCGGGGATGATCGAATCGGGCGTCACCTTCGACTTCGGCCAGCTCGTGATGGACAACGAGTTCGCCAAGATGATCAAGCACGTGGTGGCCGGGATCGCCGTGGACGACGAGACCCTGGCGGTGGAGGACATCGCCAAGGTCGGCCCGTTCGGGGACTTTCTCAGCCTCGACGCGACCCTCAAGCACATGCGCGAGCTCAGCCAGCCCGAGGTGCTCGACCGGCGGGTGCGCGAGGACTGGGAGGCGCGTGGCTCGCGCGACCTCTACGCCACGTGCCTCGAGAAGGCCCGCGACGTGATCCGCGAGTACGTGCCGGAGCAGGTGCCCAGCGACGTGGCCGCGCGCGTGCACGCCATCGTCGAAGAGACGGACCGCGCCGCCGGCGTCGCCTGAAGGAGGCAGACCGCAGTGAAAGACCAGCTGAAACAAGCCATCATCGCCGGCGACGCCGGCACCGTGAACGCCCTCACCCAGGCCCTGCTGGCCACGGGCGTGCCGCCCCGCGAGATCTTAGACGAGGCCCTGCTCCCCGGCATGGAGGTGGTCGGCGAGCGCATGAGAAGCGGCGACTGCTTCATCCCCGAGGTGCTGCTCTCCGCAAGGACCATGCAGGGCGCCCTCGACCTTCTGCGCCCGCACATGGCGGAGGGCGAGAGCACCAGTGCCGGCACCGTGGTGATCGGCACCGTCGAGGGCGACCTCCACGACATCGGCAAGAACCTCGTGGCCATGCTCCTGCAGGGCGCCGGCTTCGAGGTGGTCAACCTCGGCACCGGGGTGACGAGCGCGCAGTTCGTGGCCGCCGTCAAGGAGCACGCCCCGGCGATCCTCGGCATGAGCGCCCTGCTCACCACCACCCTGCCGCACATGGGCGAGACCATCGCCGCCCTCAAAGAGGCCGGCCTGCGCGGGTCCGTCAAGGTGATGGTCGGCGGCGCTCCCGTGACCCAGGCCTGGGCCGACGAGGTGGGCGCCGACGGCTACGGCGCCAACGCCGGCATGGCGGTGGACCGGGCGAAGGGGCTGGTGGGGTGACGGCAGTGCCAGAGCACGAAGCCGGCGAGGGCGAGGGACCGCAACGCCAGCCCATCGCCCCGCTGCGCTCCGACTTTGCGGTGCGCTTTCACAGCGAGGCGCAAATCGAGCCGCTCCGCGAGGCGACGCTGGCCCTGCTGGAGCGCACCGGCGTCAAGTACCGATCGGCGAAGGCGCTCGCCATCCTGAAGAAAGCCGGGGCGAAGGTGGACGAGGGCTCCGACCGCGTGCGCCTGCCTCGCCGGCTGGTCGAGGAGACGCTCGCGCTCGCGCCGCGCTCGTTCGTCCTCGGCTCGCGCGACGGCGCCGACGACCTCGACCTGGCGTCGGGCTTCACCTACGGCACCACCGACGGCTGCGGCGTGGAGGTCGTGGACTGGCGCACCGGCGAGCGGCGCTCGTCGACCAAGGCCGATCTCGCCGACATCACGCGGATGCAGGACTGTCTGGGGTCGATCTCGTTCTGGTGGCCAACAGTCAGCGCCGGCGACTGCGGCGAGACGGCCCAGCTGCACGAGATCGAGGCCGGCTGGAACAACACGACCAAGCACCTGATGGGCATGGTGCAGGGCGAGAAGCTCGCGCGCCACGCCGTGGAGATGGCCACGCTGGTGGCCGGCGGAGCCGCAGAGCTCCGCCGCCGGCCGGTCATGAGCGACCTCATCGGCACGGTGTCGCCGCTGGTCAACGACAAGGACGGCATCGAGGCCGGCCTCGTCTTCGCCAAGGCCGGCATCCCCGTCTGCTACGTCACGATGCCGAACCTCGGCACGACGGCGCCGGCCACCAAGGCCGGCGCCTGCGTCGTCGGCGCCGCCGAGATCGTCAGCGCGGCGGTGCTCCACGAGCTCGCCGCGCCGGGCGCCCCCGTCTGGGGATCGATCATGCAGATCTACGCCGACCCGCGCACGGCCCTCACCATGACGACGCCGCTCGACGACCGCTGCCGCTTCCTCGCCACCGAGCTGCTGCACGCGTTCGGCCTGCCGGCTTTGGGGGCCTTCGGCGGCACCGACGCGGAGCTCCCCGGCACGTGGCAGGCCGGCGTCGAGACCATGCTGCAGCTCCTCCAGGTCGCCTTGGACGGCTGCGAGACCTACACCGGCATCGGGCTGACCAACCTGTACAACCTGTTCACCCCCGAGCACCTCGTGCTCGACGACGACCTCTACCACCGCGCGCGGCACGCGTTCCTCGACATCCCGATGGACGAGGAGTCACTGGCCCTCGACGTGATCGACGCCGTGGGCCCCGGCGGCCACTTCCTCGCGCAGCCACACACGCGCCGCCACATGCGCAACGCCGTCGTGCGCGCGGTGACCCAGGAGATCGACGCCGACGGCCAGCACTACCGCGACGCCCTCGAGGTCGCGCGCGAACGTGCCCTCGACATCCTGCGGCACTACGAGCCCGCGCCGCTGGACGACGACGCGCAGGGCGAGCTGCGACGCATCGTCGGCGTGGCCGATCGGGAGCTGCGCGGTTAGCTACTCCAGCAGCATGCGGTCGACGGCGAACGCCTCGCCGGCGACCTCGTGGAACTTCTCGATGAGGTCGCCCACTTTGAGCGTGGCCTTCTGCCGCTCGTCGAGATCGAGGACGACGCGCCCGGCGTGCATCATGATCAGGCGCTCGCCGTAGCGCAGGGCCAGCTCCATGTTGTGGGTGACCATCAGCGTCGTGAGGCCGCGCTCGGCGACGACCGCCGCCGTGAGCTCCATGATGGTCGCGGCGACCTTGGGGTCGAGGGCGGCCGTGTGTTCGTCGAGGAGCAGCAGGCTCGGTTCGGCGATGGTGGCCATGAGCAGCGACATCGCCTGGCGCTGCCCGCCGGAGAGCTTGTTAACGCCTGCCCTCAGGCGATCCTCGAGGCCCATGTCGAGCCGCGAGAGCTGCGCGCGCATGACCTCGCGGCGGCGGTTCGTGACGCCGCGCCGCAAGCCGCTCCGCTGCGACCGCAGCAACGAGATCGCGAGGTTCTCCTCGATGGTCATGGAGGGGGCGGTGCCGGCGCGGGGATCCTGGAAGACCCGGCCGATCAGGCGGCTGCGCACGTGCTCGGCTTGCTTGGTCACGTCGCTCCCACCGAGCACGATCTTGCCGCCGCTGACCGGGAAGGCGCCGGCCACGGCGTTCAGCAAGGTCGATTTGCCCGACCCGTTGGAGCCGATGATACTGACGAACTGGCCGGCCGGCACCTCCAGGTCGATGCCGCTCAGGGCCACGACCTCGTTGGCGGTGCCGGGAAAAAAGACCTTGCGCAGCCCGTGCACCTCTAGAGTGGCAGGAGCGCTCACAGCCGTACCACCTTGCGTCGCACGGTGGGGATGGAGAGCGCCACGACGACCAGCACGGCGGTCAGCAGCTTGAGGTCGGTGGGCGCGATGCCCAGGCGCAGGCTGATGGCGATCAGCAGCCGGTAGACGATCGAGCCGCCGATGACGCTGAACAGCACCCAGCTGATGCTGCGCACGCCGAAGATCACCTCGCCCATGATGACGCCGGCGAGGCCGGCGACGATGGTGCCGAGGCCCATGCCGACATCGGCGAAGCCCTGCTGCTGCGCCACCAGCGAGCCCGTGAGCGCCACGAGGCCGTTGGCGAGGGAGAGGCCGACGATGCGCGTGAAGTTCGTGTTGGTGCCCATCGCGCGGATCATCTGCTCGTTGTCGCCGGTGGCCAGCAGGGTGAGCCCGAACTCGGTGTGCAGCAGCCAGTCGAGGAAGTACTTGACGACGATGGCGAGCGCGCCCACCGCGAGGACCACGTTCCAGCCGACCATCGTGAGCGAGAGGGCGCTGCCCAGCTTCTCGAAGATCGTCTCCACGCCGAGCAGCGGGATGTTGCTGCGCCCCATGACGCGCAAGTTGACGGTATAGAGGGCCGTCATCGTGAGGATGCCGGCGAGCAGCTTGGGGCCGTAGTTGGTGGAGTCGCTCTCCCCCGACTTGAGCAGCAAGTGCAGACAGCCGGTGACGAGGCCCGCGCACAGACCCGCGCCCACGCCGGCCGCGGTGGCCAGGAGCGGCGAGTGGCCGCCGACGATCAGGGCGCCGGTGACGGCGGCCCCCAGCGGCAGGCTGCCGTCCACGGTCAGGTCGGGGAAGTCGAGCACGCGGAACGTGAGGAACACACCGAGCACCATGAAGCAGTAGATGAGCCCCTGCTCGAGCGCGCTGGAGATGATCACTTGCACGTGCGGCTGCTCCCCGTGGTAGGGGCCGGGGCCGCGTGCGCGGCCCCGGCCCCTACTAGTCTATCGCGCCCGCGGCTGCCGCGGGCGGCGTGCGTGTCAGAACTTGTTGACCGCTTGGCTCACGAGGTCGGCGGGGATCGTGACGCCCTGGGCCTTCGCGGCCTTCTCGTTGATGGAGAGCTGCAGATTCTTGGCGTACTCCACCGGGATGTCCATGATGGGCGTGCCGCTGAGGATGAGAGCGGCCTGGTAGCCGGCCTGCATGCCCAGATCCTTGTAGTCGAAGCCGTACCCGGCGGCCGCGCCGCGCTTGACGCTGTCGGGGTCGCCGACGAGCAGCGGGATCTTGTTCTCGTTGCAGACCTTGACGATCGCCTCGAGGGCGGTGACTGCCGTGTTGTCGCCGATGGTGGCGATGGCGTCGACGCGCCCGATGAGCGACTTGGCCGCGGCCTGCACCTCCGAGGAGTTGCTGGCCGTGGCCTCGACGATCTCGAGACCCATGGCCGTGGCGGCCTTCTTTGCCGCCTCGACGAGGTAGACCGAGTTGGACTCGCCGGCGTTGTAGACCATGCCGACGGTCTTGGCGTCGGGGTTGAACTGCTTGGCGAGCGCGAGGATCGGCTCCACCGGCTGCAGATCGCTGACGCCGGTGACGTTGGCCTCAGGGGCCTCGGGGTTCGTGACGAGTCCCGCGCCGACCGGGTCGGTGACCGCCGTGAACACGATGGGCGTGACCTTGTCGGCCTTGACCATAGCCTGCGTGGTCGGCGTGGCGACGCCGAGGATGAGGTCGAGGCCATCGGCGGCGAACTTCTGGGCGATGGCGGCCGTCGTCGCCATGTCGCCCTCGGCGTTCTGCAGGTCGTAGGTGATGTTACTGTAGCCCTTCTCGGCGAGGGCGGCCTTGAAGCCCTCCACGGCGGCGTCGAGGGCCGGGTGACTGACGATCTGCGTGATGCCGATCTTGTACGCCTTGCTGGTATCGGCGCTGGCGCTCGGGCTGCTGGCAGTGTCGGAGCTGCCGCCGCAACCGGCGATGACGCCGGCGAGGGCGACCGCGGCGAGCAGCGCCACGAGCGGGATTACCTTGAATGCGCGGGGCATCTTTCTCCTTTCGACCACGGACGAATGTGACATTCTAGTGCGAGCCGCGAGTCGCGCACAACCCCCAGTCTCATCTTTATTCAGTGCCTACGCGCGCAGAAGATGGACCACGGAAGCCGACTCCGTGGTCGTAGGCGAACAGTATTCTGCCGCGATGCATCCCTGCGCGGCGCCCCAGCCCACCTACAGGCGCGCCCGCTCCGTGAAGCGCTCGACGCAGTTGATGGGGATGTCGAGCGTCCTGGCGATGTTGAACTTGGCCTCCATCATGCCCGGCTCGTCCGGGTGCACTGAGGAGGTGAAGGCCAGCGTGCCGAGGCCCTTCTCGAGACGGATCTGCTCCATCGCGACGGGGTCGCTGAGGTCGCGCGGCGTGCAGCCGAGCTTGTCGGCGACGTACTGCTTGGCTTCCTTGAGGCGCATCCTTCGGGTCATCTGCATGCGGGCGACCAGATCTCCGGCCGCTCGCATCCCGCCCATGCCCGAGGCTTGCGCGTGGGCCCCCTCCATGCCGAGGGGATCGCCGGTGCCCACCTAGTAGCCGTCGATCTTGAGGATCTCGACGAAGGCCTTGGAGGCGCGGCTCGTGGCGTCGGCCGGCGGATACACGCACGTCGGCACCGCGCCGACGCCCATGCCCACGTTGACGTGCACAGGGATCTCGGCGATCTCCATGGCCGGCTTGATGAAGGTGATCGCGCGGGCGATGTTCCAGGCGGTGGACTTGCCGGTGTTGATGTTCACGGCCGGCCCGTAGATGCTGGCGCCGGCCTGCTGCACCATGCGCAGCTGGTCCTTGGGCCACATGCCGGCGAGGCGCTCGCCGTCGAACTCGAGCTGGCCGTGCATGCCGAGCACGAACTCGGCCGCCATGCCGATCTCGATGCCCAGCCAGGGGTACTTCTTGCGGAGCTTGCGACAAGCCCGAAGGCCGGCGAGGAAGTCGGCGTCGCCGGCCGCGCCGGTGGTGTCGAAGTCGATGCCGTCGGTGCCGGCCGCGACCATCGCGTCGGCCACGAAGTCGATGTCCTCGATCAGCATCTCGGCGGCCTCTTCCTGCGCCCGGCGAGCCTCGTCGATCTTGCCCATCGGCAGCAGTTCCGGCCAGTTCGGGATAGGGCCGTCCGGCTTCGAGTACCGCCCCAGGTCGGGCATGGCGCCGTACTGCACCGGGTTGGTGAGCAGGTTCTGGGCGATCTTCATGGTCTGGCCTTCGTGGGCCACGTTGGTCTTGATCGCCTTGTACGAGTAGTCGATCTGCCAGAGCTCGACCATGTCGACGCCGAGCAGCGCCTCGTAGCTCTGCAGGTCCTGCACGCGGTTGCCGATGTGCTTGGTGCCGGTGCCGTCGTTCGACAGGACGACCTCGTCGCCGATGTCGACGGCGGTGAAGCGCGCCGCGGAGGCGTAGATGTCGAGCAGGTGGTCGAGCTCGTCCTGCGCGAGCTCCGGCACCTTGGCCTTCTTGGCCGCGAGCTCGGTGCCTGCTTCGAGATCGGCCTTGATCTCGGAGCGGGTCATCTCGACGAGAGACCCGTCGCCCATACGCGTCGGGATCCTGGGTTCCAACGGCAGCACCTCCGTGCTTCATCCGAATCGACCGTTCGCCGCATGGCGGCGCCGGAGGTCTGGGAGTTCCCACGAGTGCGCGAAGCGCGCCGATCGCTGTCGAGCGGACCTCCGCGCGCAACTGTACAGGACGGCTGAAGGCACGCGCCACCGCGCTGCGGCGGCCCCGGGGCGGGCGTCCGGACGACGTGTGAGCGGGCGATCCTGCGACCGCCCGACTCCCTCACGGCAGGCGGGAGACTACCGCGCCGATCTCCTCTCGCGTGAACGCCCTCATGGTCGTGGTCGTGACGAAGCCAAGCGACGCGAGAGCGAGGGCGAACCCGGCGACGACCTCGTCGCTGGGCGCCTCGCCCACGCCGACGTAGTCGTACGGCCCCATGGTGACGTGGAAACTGGACATGCTGCCGCCCATGCTCTCGAAGGCCTTGATACCCTCGCCGATGCGCGCGGGCATGTCCTTGACAGCACGTGCGCCCTCTGTGGTGAGTTTCATAAGCACGATGTAGGCTGGCATCCGTCTACCCCTTTCGCTCCTCTGGAAGTGCGTGAAGACCCTGCTACGGCGCTCCGCCCCGGGTGCGTCGGATGAAGTCTACCTGAGAGTCCTGTGGGGGTCACCGTTGGCAGGATGAGGCCTGGTCCCCGACCGGAGGCGGTGTGCCCGCGTGCTGCTCTCCAGGCGTGCCGACGGGGGCGTCGGCTGGAGCCGGCGGGCGGAGTCGAACCGCCGACCTGCCGCTTACAAGGCGGCTGCTCTGCCATCTGAGCTACGCCGGCTCGCGCGTGGCGCTCATCTTCCGCGCCCGACCAGTCTACCCAGTGGCGCCGGCTACGGGAACCGCGGGCGGCTCTGCCGACCGCCGGCGCCGCCCCCGCCCCGCCGGAGCCCTCTCGCAGCCCCTCGTCGGTCCCCCGATTCAGCCGCGGCCGGCGGTCATCGCCTTGAAGCGCTCGACGGAGTTGATAGGGATGTCGAGCAGTTGGGCGATGTGGAACTTGGCCTCGAGCCCGACGGGGTCGTCGACGTAGAGGATCTCGCCGGCCTCGGTGGACGCGCCCAGACCGCGCTCCTTGCGCACGTCGAGCATCGCCACCGGGTCGGAGAGGTCCATCAGCGAGACGCCCAGCTTCTGCGCCACGTACTCCTTGGCCTGCTTCAGCCGCATCCCCCGGGTGATCTGCATCCGGGCTACCAGATCTCCAGCGGTCCGGATACCGCCCATCCCCGAGGCTACGCCGTGGCTGATCGCCTGGCCGTAGACATCGCCCGCACCGACCTACAAGCCGTCGAGACGCAGGATGTCGACCGCCGATCTGGAGGCCCGTGACGCGGCGTCTCCGGGCGGCAGGATGTGCATGGGCACGCCGCCCACGCCCATGCCCCCGTTGAGGTGCACGGGCACGGTCGACTCCTCGCAGCACTGCTTCACGATGGCGATGGTGCGCGCCACGTTCCAGGCGACCGTCTTGCCGGTGTTGACGTTGATCGCCGGCCCGAAGATCGTGACCCCCGCTTTGGCGGCGAGCTTCATCTGCTCCCGCGGCCAGAGGCCGGCCAGGCGCACGCCGTCGTACTCGAGCTCGCCGTGCATGCCGAGCACGAACTCACTGGCCATGCCGATCTGGATGCCGAGGTCGGGGAAGCGGGCACGGATGCGCTCGATCGCTTTGAGGGCCGCCAGGAAGTCGGCGTCGCCGGCCGCGCCGGCGGTATCGAGGTCGATGAAGTCGGCGGCGGCCTCCGCCATGCCCGCGGCGACGAAGAAGATGTCGTCGGCGGCCAGTTCCACCGCCTCTTCCTGGGCGGCTCGCGCCTCGTCGATCCTGCCCATCGGCAACAGCTGCGACCAGTTGGGGATAGGACCGTCGGGCACGGTGTACAGGCCGAGGTCGGGCATGGCGCCGTACCCGCACGGCGCCGTGATGAGGAACTGCGCCTGGCGCATGGTCGTCTGCTCGAGCCCGAGCACGGCCTTCGCCGGCTTGTACGAGTAGTCGTGGTGGTAGAGCTCGACGGAGTCGGCGCACAGGTACTGCTCGTAGTACTGCAGGTCGTTGACGCGCGTGCCCATGTCCTGGCTGCCGCAGCCGTCGTAGCTCAACGTGACCTCGTCGCCGATGTCGACGGCGCTGAAGCGCGAGCGGCTGCTGAAGATGTCGAGCAGGTGAGCGATCTCGTCCTCGGCGAGCGGCTCCACCTTGGCGCGCTTGACCGCGGCCGCGACCCCGTCGCGGATGGCGGCTTCGATCTCCGAGGGCGTCAGGAACACCAGCGCTCCGTCGCCCATACGAGTCGGGATGGGATGCTCCACCACTCGTGCCCCCTGTTCGCGATCAGTACGCTTCGAGCCTACACGCAGGGAAATCGCCTGTCATCCGGCGATACTTGGGCAAAGTTGGCGGCGTCGGCGGGGCAAAGATGGGTGAAACGGCGAGGCGGGCCACCGCGAGGCTTAAAGGGGCGAGGCCCCGCGGGGTGACGGGGCCTCGTACAAGGGCTTGGGGGGCAAACCCTCGTGAGGGGGGGTCTATCGCTTGCCAGCGACAGGAGCCGATTCAGAGTGTGCCCGGCTCGTGTTGCGCCTGTGTGAAGCCCGGCGTAGCGGCGCGAAGCGCCGGTTGCCGCGTCGTTAACGCGAAGGCGCGGACCCACGGGTAACGTGGATCCGCGCCTTCGCGCTTGTGGCCATGAGGCCGGCGGGCGCACCGCATCTTGTGGGCGGGGCCCCGCCTACCCTCAGGCCGTGGTTCGCCCGGGGCCGGGGCGAACCAAGAAGAAGATAGGAGGTACCAGCTCTTGGCGCTGGCAGCGGGCTTCTCGGAGATGGGAAGCTTCGCAAGGGGGACACTAGGGGCGCTGTGCGAAGGGAGTGTTAACAGAATATTAACCGATATTAAGCGAGCAGAACGATATGCCTGCGCAGCGGCTGTCGCTTTTGGTCGGTTCAGGAACGCTTTGACGCGCAGGACGGGGCCTCTTCGCCGACGGACAGCTAGCCGACCGCCGCGTCCGCAGGGGCTTCGGCGGCCGCCAGGAGCTTCCGCAATGCATCTTCGTCGAGCGTCGTCACGCCCAGTCGGCTCGCCTTGGCCAGCTTGGAACCCGGGTCCTCGCCGGCGACCACGTAGTCCGTGGCCTTGCTCACGGAACTGCTGACCCGCCCTCCCCGAGCCTCGATCAGCGCCTGCGCATCGGCGCGGGTGAGCGACGGCAGCTTGCCGGTGAGGACGAACGACTTGCCGGCGAGCGCCCCCTCGGCGCGCCGCGGATGCTCCTCCACCAGCCGCAGCCCCGCCGCGCGGAGCTTCTCGAGCGTCTGCCGGTTGTGCCCGTCTGCCAGATGCTGCTTCACCGCCTCGGCCACCACGGTCCCGACGCCGGGGACGCCGGCGAGCTCCTCGACGGAAGCTGCCTGCAGCGCCTCGATGCTCGGGAATCCCTGGACCAACGCCTGCGCCGTGACGGCGCCGACGTGGCGGATCCCGAGGGCGAAGAGCAGGCGCGCGAAGGGCCGCGTCCGCGATTCGTCAAGAGCGCTCATAACGCGATCGGCGCGCTTCGCCGCGCCGGTCTTCTGGTCGAGCGCGAACCCCTCGAGCTCGACCAGGTCCTCGCGGCGCAGGGCGTAGAGGTCAGCGACGTCGCGAATCAGGTCCTCGGCGTAGAGGTCCTCGACCAGTCTCTCACCGACGCTGTCGATATCCATGGCGCCCTTGCTCACGAAGTGCTTGATGCTCTCCACCAGCTGCGCGGGGCACGACCGGTTCGGACAGCGCACGGCGACCTCGCCGGTCTCGTGCACGACGTGCGACCCGCAGGCCGGGCACGTCTCCGGCATGTGCCACTCGGGCAGGGCGGCGTGACGCGCGGAGCGCTCTTCACGCCACCCGTCCTCCTCCACCCACCCATCGAGCACCGGCCCCACGACCTGCGGGATCACGTCGCCGGCGCGCTGCAGGATCACGTCGTCGCCCGGCCGGATGTCCTTACGGCGGATGTCGTCTTCGTTGTGCAGCGTGGCGCGCTCGACGGTGACGCCGCCGACGAACACCGGCGCCAGCACCGCGAACGGCGTCAGCACGCCGGTCCGCCCCACGTTGACCGCGATGCTGTGCAGACGCGTGGTCACGGTCGTCGGCGCGAACTTGAAGGCGATGGCCCAGCGGGGATCGTGCGCCACGCTTCCGAGTGCCGTCTGGAGCGCGAAGGAGTCCACCTTGACCACGGCGCCGTCGATGCCGTAGTCCAGGCCGGCACGGCGCTGCTCCCAGGCGCGGCAGGCCGCGGCCACGGCGTCGATGCTGTCCACGACGACGATGAGCGGGTTCACGCGAAAGCCCTGCACCCGCAGCCACTCCAGGGCGCTGTGGTGGTCGGGCACGTCGACGCCCTCGCTGAAGCCGATCGCGTAGCACCACAGGTCGAGCGGGCGCTCGGCGGCCAGCGCCGGGTCGAGCTGGCGGATGGACCCGGCGGCCGCGTTGCGCGGGTTGACGAACACGCTGAGGCCGGCGGCCGCGCGCGCCTCGTTGAGGCGCGCGAAGGCGGCCAGCGGCAGGTAGACCTCGCCGCGCACCTCCACCACCGCCGGCGGCCGCGCGCCGCGCAGGCGCAGCGGCAGCGCGCCGATGGTGCGCAGGTTGGCGGTGACGTCCTCCCCCACCTCGCCGTTGCCGCGCGTCGCGCCGACCGCGAAGAGGCCGTCGCGGTAGGTGAGCGAGATGGCGAGACCGTCGATCTTGGGCTCGACGGCGTACTGCATCGAGACGTCGTCGTATCCCTTGCCCTCGAGAAAGCGCCGGTTGCGCTGGTCCCAGGCGAGCAGCTCGTCCTCGTCGCGGGCGTTGGCCAGCGAGAGCATCGCCTCCAGGTGGCGCACCTGCTCGAACTTCTCCAGGGGCGCGGAGCCGACGCGCTGGGTCGGCGAGTCGGGAGCCCGCAGGACCGGGCGCTCCGCCTCGAGCGCCTGCAGCTCGCGGTAGAGCGCGTCGTACTCGGCGTCGTCGATCTGCGGCTGGTCGAGGACGTAGTAGAGATAGGCGTGATGATTGAGAATCTCGCGGAGCTCCGCGGCTCGCGCGACGACCCGGGCTGCGTCGTTCACGCCTCCCCCTTTCGCGCCGGCGCCGCGCCCGGCGTCAGGCGCCTCCGCCGCCGGTGACGCGCACACCCTCGCCGCGCAGGCAGAGGGCGAGCAGGTCCCGCGGCTCGTCCAGCCAGAAGTCGGGGCCGGCCGCCAGAAGCGCCTCGCGGCCGAACACGCCCCAGGCCACGGCGGCGGTGGTCATGCCCGCCGCCGCGCCCGCCTGGACGTCGAACGGGCTGTCGCCGACGTAGATGGAGCCTGCGGCTGTCGCTCCCAGCCGCTGCAGGCAGAGCTGCAGCGGTACCGGCGACGGCTTGTGCTCCGAGGTGTCGGTGGCGGTCACCACGACGTCGAAGCGTTCTTCGAGACCCACGGCGCGAAACGCCATCCCCGTCGTGTCGCGGCTCTTGCTCGTGACGATGCCGGTGCGACGCCCGGCGGCCTTGAGCGCATCGAGCACCTCCTCGATGCCGTCGTACCCGCGGATGAGCTCGTCGTGGCGGCGATGATTGTACTCACGGTACACGTCGTACAGCTCCTGCGCGTGCTCCGTCGACAGGCGCTCCATCTGGGCGCGCAGCGGCCGCCCCACGCCGGCGAGGATGAACTCGTCGGGCAGCATCTCGCCGAGCACGGTGCTGGTCGCGTAGCGGAAGGACTCGACGATGAGCTCGACGGTGTCGACGACGGTGCCGTCGAGATCGAACACCACCGGGTCGAACCCGGGATGCGGCCGCGGTTCAGACACGGAGCCTCTCCAGGTCGAGCTCCCAGGTGGCGAGCTCGGCGAGCAGCTCGGGATCGAGCAGGTCGTAGCGCAGCGGCGTGACCGCCACGCAGCCGCGGCCGACGACGTCGAAGTCGGTGTCGGCCCACTCGCCGGCCGTGGGATGGTCGCAGGGGACGAAGTACTCGGACGCGCCGGCGAGGGGGTCGGCGCCGTCGCCGCGCAGAAAGACGCGGTCGCAGCAGCTGGCGCCGCCCAGCCGCGCCGGGTGGATACCGGCGAACTCGGCCAGCGGCCTGTCCGGGAAGTTGACGTTGAGGATGCTGTGGCGAGGCAGGCCGCGGGCGATCACGTGCTCCACCATGGTGCGCACCAACGGCGTGGCCTCGGCCAGCCAGCCGGGCTCGCTGCTCTCGACCGAGAAGGCGAGCGCCGGACGCCCGCGAAGCGCCGCCTCGAGCGCGGCGCCGACCGTGCCCGAGTACGTGACGTCGGCGCCCATGTTGGCGCCGCAATTGACCCCGGAGACGACGAGGTCCGGGGCGGGGCCGCGCACGCCGAGAAGGCCGATGCGCACGCAGTCCGACGGCGTGCCGTCGCAGGCGAGGCCGGGCCACGCCGCGCCGAAGGTCGTCGCTTCCAGGTGCAGCGGCCGGTCGATGGTGATGCCTCGCGCGACCGCGCTCGCGTTGTGATCGGGGGCGATCGTGGTGACCTCGCCGAGGCCGTCGACGGCGGCGCGCAGCACGGCGAGGCCGGGGGCGTGGATGCCGTCGTCGTTGGTGAGCAGGATCTGCAGGGTCACCGCCCCATTGTAGCCGACGCACCGGCGCAAGGTCGCGCTGCAACGGATCCCCCGGTCGCCGCGGACTGCGCACGCGCCAAGGTCAACGCCGGGCGTGCCGTGTCACCCTCGCGTCCGGGCCCGGCCTCCCGTTGCCTGCCCCGCCTACACCCGCCCCTGGGAAGCGCCGCAGGAGAACCATGGACCCCGTCGTAGGAGTGCCAAGGCAAGGCTGCGAAGGAGCCCCGGTGACCGACGCGAAGCACGCCCCCCACGATCTGGGCGGCCGTCGACTGACGGTCCGTCGCAGCGCCGCCCTCGCCGCCGCTCTCGCCGCCGTCTCGTGCCTCGTCTTCCTGCTCGGCGCCGACTACCTGTGGCCGCTCTTCATCTTCCCGCTCTTCCTCGGCGCCGTGTTCTTCTTCGAGCTCGGCAGCCTTGCCGTGACCCTCTGGCTCGGCAACTTCTTCGTCCTGTACTACAGCTTCCGCGCGCCGGCGACGCCCGGCGTCGTCCGGCAGGCCCTGCTCGGCGTGGTCCTCTTCTTCCTCGCCGGCCTGCTGCTCGGCCGGGTGCAGCGTAAGAACCACGAGATGCAGGCGCTGCTCGCGGCCTCGTCGCTCAGCGACCGTCTCACCGGCCTCTACAACTACGGCACCTTCGTCGACTACCTGCACAACGAGGTCACCAAGATCGACCGCTACGGCGGCGAGCTCGCGCTCATCATGCTCGACCTCGACCACTTCAAGCAGTTCAACGACCGCCACGGGCACGAGACCGGCAACGACGCGTTGCGGCGTGTGGGGGCGACGCTGCGCAACGCGGTGCGCGACGCCGACATGGCGGCGCGCTACGGGGGCGAGGAGTTCACGGTGCTCATCCGCGGCGACGAGACGCACGGCTACGAGCTCGCCGAGCGCCTGCGGCGCGCCATCGAGAGCACCGCCGTCGAGGTCCGCGGGGGCGGCGAGGTGTTCTGCACGGTCTCGGCGGGCGTGGCCACGTACCCGGTGGGCGCGGCCGACGAGACCGAGCTCGTGGAGCGCGCCGACGACGCCCTCTACGAGTCCAAGCGCCGCGGACGCAACCGCGTGACGATCTACGCCGGCGTGGCCGAGCAGAGCGAGCTGCCGGCGAGCCTCAGCGCCTGAGGGCGGCCGCCCCCGCGGCCCGCCGCCCTCCCCGCCCTCACCTCGCGAACGACACCTCGGGCAGTCGCGTGTCGGGGCGCGCGAAGATCTCGCCGCACGACAGCGCCACCCCGTTGCGACCGAGCAGCCGCTGCTGCTCCGCAGTGCGCACGCCCGTGGCGATGAGCTGCGCGCCGATGCGGTCGCTGAAGCGCACCAGGAGCTGGACCACCTCGATGGGCGTGAGCTCACCGCCGATGTTGGCGACCAGCGCGGGGTCGAGGCACAGGAACTCGGGTCTTGCCTCCGCGATCAGCTCCAGGGCGGTGAACTGGGCGCCGAGGCCGGAGAGGCACAGCTGGAAGCCCATCTCGCGCACATCGGCGAGGGTGCGCAGCGCCGACGCCGTGTTGGTGCCCAGTTCGTCGGCGTCGATCTCGAACACGACGTGCTGGGGCACCAGCGCCTGGTTGAGCGAGTAGAACTCGCTCACCGCGACGACGGCGGCGTTGGGGAGCTCCCCGGCGGCGCAGGCGAGGAACAACAGGTCGTCGGGTCGCAGGCCCGCAGCCGCCGTGACCGTGGCCGCGCGCGCGGCGACGCCGTACGACGCCAGCAGGCTTGAGCGCCGGGCCACGTCGAGGAGCACGTCGGGAAGCCGGAGCGGCGAGTAGAACGGGCCGCGGACGCTGCTGCGATAGCCGATCACAGCCGCGGCCGCCGGTTCGACGACCGGATCGAAGAGCGGTTCGAGCTCGCCGCCCTCGACGCACGCGGCGAGCGTCTTCTCGAGCTCCGCGCCGTAGGCGGCGGCGCTTTCGGCGGCGGCCTGCATGGCAAGGGCCAGGCCGTTCTGCAGGTTCTGCTCGAAGGTCAGAGCGTCGTCGGCGCTCAGGACGGCTGCGCCCACCGAGGGGTGCACCCTGTCGTAGACGCCGGGGGCGAGGTCGTTGAGCAGCAGCGACTGCAGGCGTTCGTAGACCCTGCGCGTGACCGCGGCGAGATCGTCGTCGGCGATCACCTGGACGGACCGCGGCGGCGAGAGAAGCACGATGAAGGCGTCGTCGGTGAGCGTGAAGTCGCTCACCACATCGAGCCGCCGCAGGGTGCTGCCGGCCATGCTCTCGAGGCTGGCGGCCACGGCGTCGAGGATCTCGGCGACGATGCGCCAGCCGAAGATGGGCTCGAGACGGCCGTAGCGGTCGAGGCTGATATAGAGGATCGCGACCTTGCCGCGCTTCTCCAGCTCGAGACGGACGGAGTCGGCGACCAGATTGAGCGACGGCAAGTGGGAAGGGCCGTCGCTGACGAGGCTGCGCAGGTTGGTGCGCGCCTTGCGCAGGGCATCGTCGCTCGGTCGCTGCACGCTGCTCACCCCCAGCCGGCGGGTCAGGTCGCCTTCTGCTTCTCCTTGGGCTTGCCGCCGTCCTTGGCCGGCTTGGCGGCCGACGACTCGGGCGCCTTCTCGCCGCCGGAGGACTTGCCCTCCGAGGAAGACGCACATTCGTCGGAAGACTCGCCGCCGTCGGCCGACGCGTCGCGCCCACCGGCGCGGTGGCCGGAGCCCTTGCCGTAGTCGGTCGTGTAGAACCCAGACCCCTTGAAGTGGATGGCCACCGGATGGAGCACCTTGCGCAGCGTGCCGCCGCACTTCTCGCAGGTCAGGAGCGGGTCGTCGCTCATCCTCTGGAAGACATCGAACGAGTCCCCACACTCCTCACATTGATACTCGTAGATAGGCACGCAGGAGACTCCTTTGCGTGGTCGGGAGGCGATCAGTCTAGCACAGCGCCCCATCGAGCCTCGGGGCGGCCGCGCAGCCTACGGGGCGAACGGCGCGAGATGCCCGGCGATGACCTTGGCGGGCCCCCAGGCACGGATGCGCTGCCAGGACCCGAGCAGCTCGGCGCCGGCGGGTCCGGAGGGCCGCATGGCGTCGAACTCGGCGCGCCCCGGCCCGATGGTGTCGCCGCATAGGACGACCGGGCCTTCGGCGGTCTCGACCCGCAGGCTGATGTGGCCGTCACAGTGCCCCGGCGTGCGCGCCCATGCCACGCCCGGCGCCAGCTCGCCCTCTTCGCCCGCCAACCGTTGCAGCGGGAGGAGCTCGAGCAGGCCGCCCACGAGGATCCACGAGGGCGAGCGGATCTCGAGCTCGTGCACCGCCACCGGCGCCATGAGGTCGGCGCAGGCGCCGGCGTGATCCAGATGCGCGTGCGTCAGCACGACCAGGTCGACGTCGCCCGGACCCAAGCCCCGAGCTTCGAGCGCCCTGACGACGGGCTCGTTCTGCAGAGGCAGTCCGGGGTCGACGACGATTGTGCGCTCGCCACGCAGCAGCACCGTGTTGGGAAAGGTGGTCATGCCGACGACCGGGCGCTCGTCGCGCAGGCGACGGTACTTCTCGAAGGCCTCGGGCGAGCGGAACTCAGGCAGCACGTCCGTGCGCCCGTCTTCGACGCTGAACACGAAGCGCGCCGTGGGGATGAGGATGTCTACCTTGTACATGGCGTGGTGAGAACCGGCCGCGCGGCGCGCTTCACGCGGGGGTGCCGCCTTCGTCCTCGTCGCGGGCGTAGATGAAATCGACCTTGTCCATGTTGAGGAGGATGTAGGGCGCCGTGTCGAGCAGCTCCTTGGTCGCCTTGCTGTAGATGCGCACCTGGGACAACGTGAGGCGGGCGTCGTTGAAGGCGCGGATGTAGTCGGAGGCGCGCCGCGAGCTCGAACGGCTGCCGACGCCGAAGTGCGCGACCCCGACGATCTTGAACTCGCCGATGTAGGCCACGATCTCGAGCTCCTTGAAGCCCGTGTCGGGACGCAGATCCTCGCGGGCAGTCGATCCTTCGTCTTCCATGTCTCCCTCCTCCGGCCGGTCGGCGGCCTAGCCGCGGGCCGGCCCCTGCTCCGCTTCGGCGGAGGTCGAGCCGGCCTGCGAGCACGGCGTGCCCGCAAAGGCGCTCAGCGAGCCGTGGCCCGGGCGCAGCGAAAGCCGCAGCCGCGTGAGTGCGGCGCGCCGCGACTCGCCGAGTCGCGGCGCCAGCACCACGCCCAGCGCCGCGCCCACGGCGCTCCCGTAGATGAAGCTGTTGCGCGTGCCCATCGTGGACTGACTATAGCGAGGCTACTTGGTGAACGCCAGAGAGCCGTCCACGAGGGCCACTTTGACCGTGTCGCCCTCCTCGAACTCGCCACGCAGCAGAGCGCTCGACAGGGGGTTCTCGACGAGGCGCTGAATGGCGCGCTTGAGCGGGCGCGCGCCGTACTCGACGTCGTAGCCCTGCTCCACCACGTACTCCTCGGCGGCCTCGCTCACCTCGAGCGTCATGCCCTGGCCCTTGACCAGCTCGCGCAGGTGCGTGAGCAGCAGGTCGACGACCTCGGTGAGCTGCTCGCGGCTGAGCGGGTCGAAGACGATGATCTCGTCGACGCGGTTGAGGAACTCGGGACGGAAGGCCTTGCGCAGCTCGTCGAGCAGGCGCTTCTCCATGTCCTCGTGGCCCAGCTCTTCGCCCTCGGCGGCGAAGCCGAGCCGATGCTTGCTGATCACGTTGCTGCCGATGTTGCTGGTCATGATCACGACGGTGTTCTTGAAGTCGACCGTGCGGCCCTTGCCGTCGGTGAGACGGCCGTCGTCGAGGATCTGCAGCAGCGCGTTGAACACGTCCGGATGCGCCTTCTCGATCTCGTCGAAGAGGACGACGCTGTACGGCCGCCGGCGGACCTGTTCGGTGAGCTGGCCGCCCTCGTCGTACCCCACGTAGCCGGGCGGCGCGCCGGTGAGGCGGGACGCGGTGTGCTTCTCCATGTACTCGCTCATGTCGAGGCGGATCAGGGCCGCCTCGTCGTCGAAGAGGAACTCGGCGAGGGCGCGCGCCACCTCCGTCTTCCCCACGCCCGTGGGGCCGAGGAAGATGAACGAGCCGATGGGCCGCTTGGGGTCCTTGAGGCCGGCGCGCGCCCGGCGCACAGCTTCGCTGACCGCCGCCACCGCGCGCTCCTGGCCGATCACGCGGCCGTGGAGGTTCTCCTCCATGGCGAGCAGCTTGTCGGCCTCTTCCTGCAGCATGCGTTGCACCGGGATGCCGGTCCACTTGCTCACCAGCGCCGCGATGTCGTCGGCGTCCACCGTGGCGTCGGCGATGCCCTTGTCGGCGAGCCAGGCGTCCTTGGCCTTGACGAACGTCGCCTGGATCTTGTCGCTCTGGTCCTTGAGCTGGGCGGCGCGCTCGTAGTCCTGCGCCTGCACGGCGGCGGCGCCCTCGCGCGTCAGCTCCTGCAGCTTGAGCTCCATGCCGCGCAGGTCGGGCGGCAGCATGGTCGCCTCGATACGCAGCTTGCTGGCCGCCTCGTCGAGCAGATCGATGGCTTTGTCCGGCAGGAAGCGGTCGCTGATGTAGCGGTCGCTCAGGTGCGCCGCCTCACGGATCGCCGCGTCGGTGATGCTTACCTTGTGGTGGGCCTCGTACTTGTCGCGAAGGCCCTGCAGGATGGCGACCGTCTCCTCGACCGTGGGCTCTCCCACGAGGATGGGCTGGAAGCGGCGCTCGAGGGCGGCGTCCTTCTCGATGCGGGCGCGATACTCGTCGAGCGTCGTCGCGCCCACGCACTGCAGCTCGCCGCGGGCGAGCATCGGCTTCATCATGTTGGAGGCGTCGATGGCGCCCTCGGCGGCGCCGGCGCCCACCACGGTGTGGAGCTCGTCGATGAACAGCACCACGTCTTTGGAGCGCTGGATCTCGTCGAGGGCGCCCTTGAGACGCTCCTCGAACTCCCCGCGGTACTTGGAACCGGCGACCATGGCGCCGAGGTCGAGCGCCAGGACGCGCCGGCCGCGAAGCAGCTCCGGCACGTCGGCGTTGACGATCTTCTGCGCCAGCCCGTCGGCGATGGCCGTCTTGCCCACGCCGGGCTCGCCGATGAGCACCGGGTTGTTCTTGGTGCGGCGGCTGAGCACCTGGATCACGCGCTTGATCTCCTCGTCGCGGCCGATGACCGGGTCGAGCTTGCCCTCCCGCGCCATGGCCGTCAGGTCACGCGTGTACTTCTTCAGCATGCTCTCGCCGCTGGCGTTGGCCTCGTAGTCGGTGCCGGTGGCGCGCACCTGTCCGAGCGCGCCGCGCAGGCGCTCCTCGCTCATGCCCACATCGCGCAGGATGGCGCTGCCGGGGCCCTCGCCCTCGAGGAAGATGCCGAGCAGCAGGTGCTCGGTGCCGACGAACTCGTCGCCGAGCTTTTGCGCCTCCTGCACGGCCAGGTCGATGGCGGCCTTGGCGCGCGGCGTCATGTAAAGCATCTCGTCCGGGCCCGACGGGCCGCTGGTGCCCACGGGCTGGTTCTGCGCCATCTGGCTGGCGCGCGTCATCACGACGCCCTTGTCGATGCCGAGCACGTTGAGGACCTGCTCGACCACGCCGCCGGGCAGGCTGAGCACGCCGATCAGCAGGTGTTCGGTGCCCAGCACGTTGCCGGGGCCGCGGCGCACGACGCCCTGCGCGGTCTCGAGGGCCTCGCGGGCTCGTTCGGAGAACTTGTTCACATCCATGGGGTGCCTCAGGCCCGCCGGCGCCGGCGGCCCAGCGGCACGATCTGCGTGTGGCTCACCGGCACCAGCTCGAAGCGGTGGGAGCGCTCGACGCGCTCGATCTCGCGATGCATCACGGCGGCGGCCTCCGCGAGCCGCGCCTGCAGGCGCTGGACCTCGGCGGCCATGGCTTTCATCTGCAGTTCCATGGCCAGCACGCGCTCCACGCCGGCGAGGTTGAGCCCCAGCTCGGTGAGCTGCTGGATGCGCTGCAGCCGCTCGACGTCGCGCTGCGAGTAGCGGCGCGTGTTCTTGGCCGTGCGCTGCGGGCGCACCAACCCGCGCCGCTCGTACAGGCGCAGCGTCTGCGGGTGCATCCCGGCCAGCTCGGCGGCCACCGAGATCATGAAGAGCGCCATGTTGTCGTCCTGCTGCCTCATCGTTCAGCCTCGCCGCCTCAGCCCGGCACCGCGGCGCGCGGATCGGGCAGGGTGGCGCCGAGCTTCTCGAACAGCTGCTTCTGCTCCTTGGTCAGCTTGTCGGGCACTTGCACGTGCAGCCGCACGTGGAGATCGCCGTGGCCGCCCTTGAGCTTGGGCGCGCCCTTGCCGCGCACCCGGAACGTGCGCCCGTCCTGGCTGCCGGCAGGGACCTTGAGGGCCACGCGGCCGCCGCCGGGGGTGGGGATCTTGACGCTCGTCCCGAGCGCTGCCTCGGAGATCGTCACCGGGACTTCGAGCACCACGTCGTCGCCGCGGCGCTCGAAGAGCTTGTCGGGCTCGACGCTGACCCTCACAAAGAGGTCGCCGGCCGGCCCGCCGCGCAGGCCGGCCTCGCCCTTGCCCTTGATGCGGATCTTGCTGCCGTCTTTGACCCCCGCCGGGATCTTGACGGCGTACCGCTTGGTCGTGTGCTGCACGCCGTTGCCGCCGCAGGCCGGGCACGGCTGCTCGATGATCGTGCCGCTGCCGTGACACTGCGGGCAGGTCTGCGGCATCGCGAAACCGCCGAGGTTGCGGGCGATCGAGCCGCGACCCTGGCACTGAGGGCAGACCTTGGGGGTCCTGCCGGGCTTGGCGCCGCTGCCGTGACAGGTGTCGCAGGTGTCGGGCTTGTCGACGGGCACGCGCACGGTGACGCCGTGCAGCGAATCGTCGAACGACACCGTGACGTCGACCTGCAGGTCGTCGCCGCGCGCGGCCGCCTTGCGGCGGCCGCGGCCGCCGGCGGCGCCGCCGAACAGGTTGCCGAGGATGTCGCCGAGGTCGCCCATGTCGAACTGGGCGCCCTGGCCGAACATGCTGGGGTCGAAGCCCTGGCCGCCGGCGCCCGGGCGAAAGCCGCCGGCGCCCGGGCCGAAGGCCCCGAGCCGGCTCAGCTCGTCGTACTGCTTGCGCTTGTCCGCGTGGGAGAGGGTCTCGTAGGCCCCGCTGACCTCCTTGAACTTCTCCTCCGCCCGTTTGTCGCCGGGGTTCTTGTCGGGGTGGAAGTCCCTGGCGAGCTTGCGGAACGCCTTCTTGATGTCGTCCTGCGAGGCGTTCTTGGGCACCCCGAGCGTCTGATAGAAGTCGCCCATGTCAGGTCGACACGATGACCTTGGCCGGGCGCAGCAGCCTGCCGTGGAGCAGGTAGCCGCGCTCCAGGACCTGGAGCACCGTGCCTTCCTCGTAGTCGGCCGAGGCCTGCGTGAGCACCGCCTCGTGCAGGTTGGGATCGAAGAGCGTGCCCGCCTCCACCGGCACCTCGTCGAGGCCGTGGCCTTCGAGCGTGGTGCGGAGCTGGCCGGCGACGAGCTCCAGGCCCGCGATCAGCTGGCCCTCCTCGTGCCGGGCCGCGGCGTCGAGCGCTCGGCCCATGTTGTCCATGACGGGCAGCAAGGACTCCACGACGGCCTCGGCGGCGCGCAGGCGGTGCTGCTCGGCGTCGCGCTGGACGCGTTTGCGGTAGTTGTCGAACTCGGCCTGCAGGCGCCGCAGATGGTCGAGATACGCGTCGCAGTCGGCGGCGAGCTTGGCGAGCTCGCCGTCCACGGCGGCCGAGTCGACCGCCGCCGCGGCCTCTGCGGCGCTCTCCTCGGGCGCCGCTTTGGGGCGCGCGGCCCGCCGCTTGCCGTCGTCCTTCGTGTGCTTCCCGTCCGTCATGTCCGTCGTGTGCTCCTGTCTCGTTCAGATCGCCTCCGCGTCCTTACTTGCTCTCTTCCTCGTCGATGACCTCGAAGTCGCCGTCCTCGACGTTCTCGTCGGTCGTCGACCCGCCATCGCCGCCGCTCGCGGCTTGCTGCTGCTGGGCCTGCTGATAGACGGCCTCGGCCAGCTTGTGCGAGGCCTGCATGAGGATGTCGGTCTTGGCCTTGATGAGCTCCTCGTCGTCGCCCTCCAGGGCCGTCTTGACCTCCGCGCCGGCGGCCTCGATCTCGGCCTTCGTGGCCGCGTCGACCTTGTCGCCCATGTCGCGCAGCGACTTCTCGGTGCTGTAGACGAGGTTCTCGGCGTTGTTCTTGACGTCGGCCAGTTCACGCGCCTTCTTGTCTTCGTCGGCGTGCGACTCGGCGTCCTTCATCATGCGCTCGATGTCCTGCTCGCTGAGACCGCTGCTGGCGGTGATGGTGATCTTCTGCTCGTTGCCGGTGCCGAGGTCCTTGGCGCTCACGTGCACGATGCCGTTGGCGTCGATGTCGAAGGCGACCTCGATCTGCGGGATGCCGCGCGGCGCCGTAGGGATGCCCACCAGCTGGAACTTGCCCAGTGTCTTGTTGAAGCGCGCCATCTCGCGCTCGCCCTGGAGCACATGGATCTCGACGCTCGTCTGGTTGTCGTCGGCGGTGCTGAAGATCTCGCTCTTCTTGGTCGGGATCGTGGTGTTGCGCTCGATGAGCTTGGTGAACACGTTGCCCTTGGTCTCGATGCCGAGGCTCAGCGGCGTGACGTCGAGGAGCA
>Ga0315281_10003065_pt1 | contig 24621 bp, 26 predicted proteins | sample YL17G07_0_MG_FD_204540 | JGI IMG/M metagenome (GOLD analysis project Ga0315281, IMG submission 204540) | Sediment microbial communities from Yellowstone Lake, YNP, Wyoming, USA - YL17G07_0 | ecosystem: Environmental > Aquatic > Freshwater > Lake > Sediment | place: USA: Wyoming | collected... | reverse complement strand
CTCGTGCTGATTTGTTTTTTCGTCCTCGTCCTGTTCGCGGCGAAAACGCTGCGTATCGAAACCGATTTCGCCGCCTTTCTGCCGCCTTCCGCCACGCCGGCGCAGCGCTTGCTCGTTGCGCAACTCCGCGACGGACTGGTGTCGCGCCTCATGCTGGTGGCGTTGCACGGCGACGGCGTAGACGAAAAGACGCTCGCCCAGGCGAGCCGCGCGTTGGCGGAAAAGCTCGGCCACGCACCCGAATTCGACTATGCCGCCAACGGCAGCCCGAACCAATTCGCCGCGCAGAATGAAGTGCTGATGCGCCATCGTTACGCTTTGAGCCCGGACATCGATGCGCAAAAATTTACCGCGCCCGCGCTGCGCGGCGCGCTTGAGGAAAAACTGGTGCAGATGGCATCGCCATTAGGCGTGCTGTCGCGACCCATTCTGGCGCGCGACCCTACGGGAGAATACCCGGCAACGATGCGCCAGTTCGATTCCGGCGCCATGCCGGCGCTACGCCATGGCGTGTGGTTCAGCGCCGACGGCAAGCGCGCCTTTCTCATCGCGCAGACGCGCGCAGCCGGTTTCGACAGCGTGCGGCAGACCGCGGCGATTGCGCAGGTGCGCGATGCCCTCGCCGCGGTGAATCCACAAGTGGGCATTTCGCTTACCGGGCCGGGGGTGTTTGCCGCCGAATCGCATCGTCTCATCGAGCGCGACGCCTGGAGATTGAGCCTGTGCTCCGCGCTGGCGATACTGGCGATGCTGATGTTCGTCTATCGTTCGGCGCTGCCGGTGGCGCTGGTGCTGACGCCGGTCGCGTTCGGATTGCTCGCCGGCGTGCTGGTGGTGCAGGCGCTGTTCGGGTCGGTTCACGCCATCACGCTGGGGTTCGCGGCCACCCTCCTGGGCGAGGCCGTCGATTATCCGAACTATCTGCTGCTCAACATCGCGGCGGGCGAAGCGGCGCGCGGCGCGGCGCGGCGCATCGGACGCACGCTGGCGCTGGCGGTCCTTACCACGGTTGCCAGCGCGCTGGCGCTCACGCTATCGAGTTTCACCGGACTCGTCCAGTTGGGTGTGCTCACCATGATCGGCGTTTCGGTGGCGGGAATCGCCACGCGCTACCTGATTCCCTGGCTGCTTGGCGAGCGCGTTCTGCAATACCGGCGCCCGCATGTTCCGGCATACATGATTGCCGCGAGCGCCAAATGGCCGGCGGCGATCGGCGTGCTTGCCACGCTGTGCGGCGCGCTATGGCTGGCGGCTGCATATCCGGCCTGGTGGGAAAGCGATCTGGCGAACATCAGCCCCGTGCCCGTGCAAATGCGCGCGCTCGACGCGAGTCTGCGGCGCGAAATGGGCGCGCCGGAAGTGAGTTTCTTTCTGGCCAGTCGCGGCGCGAGTGAGTCCGACGCGTTGCGGGCGGCAGAGGAAATCCTGCCGGTGCTGCAACAATGGAAACGGGAAAATTCGATACGCAGCTACGATTCTCCGGTCAGACTTCTGCCGTCGCCCGCTACCCAGGCGGCGCGGTTGCAATCGCTGCCGGATACGCTCGCCTTGCAAAAGAATTTACATGAGGCCATGCGGGGTTTGGCTTTTCGCGCCGATGCGTTCGCGCCTTTTGTGCGGGATGTAGCCGAGGCGCTCGCGCAGCCTCCCGTGACGCGCGCAACGTACGCCGGCACGCCGCTGGGCACGAAGCTGAATGCGCTGGTGATCGAGATGGAAGGCCAGTGGCTGGTGCTGACGCCGCTTGGCGGAGTCGCCGATCCCGGTAAGCTCGCGGCAGCGCTGCCGGCCATGCCGGAAGGCAGGAGTCAATTGGTGGATTTGAAGCAGGTATCGGAGCAGATGGTGAATGGATATGGCCACGAGGCTTTGCGCCAGGCAGCCTGGGGAACTGTGTTGATCGTGCTGCTGCTGATTGCCGGGTTGGCTTCGTTCAAACGCACCGCGCGCGTGATATTGCCCGCTGCGTCTGCGCTGGTGCTGACGGTTGCGCTGCTGGCGGCGAGCGGCCAGCGCCTGGGCGTATTTCATCTGGTGGCGCTGCTGCTGGTACTGGGGATCGGGCTCAATTACGCACTGTTTTTCGAGCGCCCGCCGGGCGGCGCGGCCGAGCGCGCACGTACGCGCCTTGCGCTCGCGGTGTGCAGCATTTCCACCGTCGCCACATTCGGATTTCTGGCGTTTTCCGCAACGCCGGTGCTGCATGCGATCGGCAGCACGGTTGCGCTGGGCGCGCTGCTTTCCCTGGTGCTGTCGGCACTGTGGGCGCAACCGCGCGAAACCAGGATGTATCCTTGATGAATTGCAACCCCTCGCCAACTGCCTTTTTGTGACGCCGCTTTCCATTCTTGCCTATACCACGACCAGTGCCGCCGGCATCGGCAAGGCCGCGACCGCGGCCGCCTTGTGCGATGCGCGTAGCGGTCTGGTTCCCAACGATCTGGAGTGGGCGCCGCTGAAGTGCTGGATTGGACGCGTGCGAGCCGCGGAAGAATTGACGCTTCCGGCAGCGTTCGCGGCATACGATTGCCGCAACAATCGCCTGGCGTTGCTGGCGCTGGAACAGGATGGTTTCGTGCCCGCTGTCGCGGCTGCCAGACAGCGCCATGGGGCGGGCAGGGTAGGCGTCTTTCTCGGCACCAGCACCTCGGGGATTCTGTCCACCGAGATTGCTTACCGGCAACGCGATACGCACACCGGCCGCCTGCCAGCCGAGTATCGCTACGAGACGACGCACAGTCTGAATGCCACCACCGAATTCGTGCGCGGCGTACTCGGCCTCACCGGACCCGCGATGACTATTTCGACCGCGTGCTCGTCGAGCGCCAAGGTATTCTGCCTTGCCGAACGCTTCATCCGCATGGGGCTTATCGATGCCGCCGTGGTGGGCGGCGTCGATAGCCTGTGCGGGACCACACTTTACGGCTTCAATTCCCTGCAGCTCGTCGCGCCGGATATCTGCCGGCCGTTCGATGCCGCACGGCACGGCATCAGCATCGGCGAAGCGGCCGGGTTTGCGTTGCTGGAGAAGGAGGGCGCCGCTGCGCAGACGCCAGCGCGGACTTCATTGCGCCTGCTGGGTTATGGTGAAACCTGCGATGCGTATCATATGACCGCTCCGCATGCGGAGGGCGATGGCGCGCGGCGCGCCATGCTGGAAGCCCTTGGGCGCGCGCAACTCGGTACACGGGAGATCGACTACGTGAATTTGCACGGCACCGCGACGCCCAGCAACGACCGCGCGGAGGGGCATGCCGTATATGGCGTCTTCGGCGCGGCCACGCCCTGCTCCTCGACCAAGGGCTTTACCGGACATACGCTCGGCGCCGCGGGAATTACCGAAGCGGCGATTACATTGCTGAGCCTGGAGCATGCGTTCTTGCCCGGAAGCCCGACCACGCGCGCGCTCGATCGCGAAACGCACTGCGGGATTGTGTTGCGCGGCCGTCCCGCTGCGCTATCGCGTGCGATGAGCAACAACTTCGGTTTCGGGGGCAACAACTGCGCGCTGGTGTTTGGCAAGGACGGATGATGCGCATTTTTGTCGAGACGGTCGGCGTACTGGCGCCGGGATTGCAGGACTGGGAAAGCGCCAGGGCTGTCATCGTGCGGGAGCGCCCGTACGTTGCCGCGCCGATGGCCGCCGTTGCGCCGGCCAGCCTGCCGTCAACGGAACGGCGGCGCAGCAGCCCGGCGGTGCGCCTGGCCATTGCGGTAGCGGAGCAGGCATTGCAGCGTACGCCGCTGTCGCCGCAAGATATGGCGATGGTGTTCTCTTCCTTCGAAGCCTCTGGCGTCATTACCCACCAATTGTGCGAAGCGCTGGCCGGGAACCGCGAAGTTTCGCCCACGCAGTTCCATAACTCCGTGCATAACGCGCCCAGCGGCTATTACAGCATTGCGATGAACGCCAAGCTCGCGGCCAGCAGCGTATGCCGCGGCAAATGGAGTTTTGCGGCCGGTTTGTTGAACGCCGCGGTACAGGCGCTTGCCGACAAGTTGCCTGTGTTGTATGTGTGTTACGACAGCCCCTTGCCGGCCCCTCTATGCGACGTCATGCCGGTGATCGAAGCCACCGCGATTGCGCTGGTGCTCACGCCCGCGCCTTCGCCAAAATCCTTGGCTGTCTGGGATATCGCGCTCAATCCAGGCGATGGTGAAACGGCGTGGCCCGATTGGGCGCCCGCGGCCTGGCATGCCAATGCGTGCGTGCGCGGGCTCGCGGCGCTGGCCACGATTGCCGACCCCGCTTGTCGCGTCGCCGCGCTGCCATTTTCTCCCGAGCTGAATGTGGTGGTATCCCGATGCTAGATCGTACCGCCATCGCCGCGCGTATTCCGCATGCCGGGCGCATGTGCCTGCTCGATCGCGTCCTCCATTGGGATGAGCGGGGTATCCGTTGCACCGCCGTATCGCATCGGGATAAAGATAACCCGCTGCTCGAAGCGGGAAGGTTGCCGGTGTGGGCCGGCATTGAATACGCCGCACAGGCCGCAGCGGTGCATGGCGCGCTGGTGCGGCCGCAGGCTACGTTACGCAACGGCGTTCTCGCGGCCATGCGCAATGTAAATGCCTGTTGCGAGCGGCTTGACAGTATCGAAGGAGAACTGATGTTTGAAGCGACCCTGCTGCACAGCGATCCCGCTGGGGGCATCTATAGCTTTGAGGCGCATGCCGTTGACGCATTGGCGGGCAGGAAATTGCTGCTGAGCGGCCAATTCACGCTCATGTATCTCGATGCGCGGCACGGGAAGGGCAAATGAAACGCGCCCTGGTGACTGGCGGTAGCGGCGCCATCGGCGGCGCCATTTGCCGCGAGCTGGCGGCACAGGGGTTTCATGTGGTGGTGCACGCCAACCGGCATATCGATTCCGCACAAACCATTGTCGAGGATATGCGGAGTCTCGGCGGCAGCGCCGAGACAATCTCCTTCGACGTTTGCGACCACGCCGCTACCGGGAAAGCGCTGGCGACGCTACTTGCGGGCGGGCCTATCCAGGTGTTGATCAACAATGCCGGCATTCACGACGATGCCTTGCTCCCCGCCATGGATGAGGCGCGCTGGCGGCGCGTCATCGATGTGAGCCTGCACGGTTTTTACAACGTGACGCAACCGCTGCTGCTGCCGATGATCGGTACGCGCTGGGGGCGCATCGTCAGCATCACGTCGGTGGCGGGCCTGCTGGGCAACCGCGGGCAGGTAAATTATTCGGCGGCCAAAGCCGGCCTGCATGGTGCAACCAAAGCCCTGGCGATCGAGGTGGCGTCGCGCGGCATTACGGTAAATGCCGTGGCGCCGGGCATCATAGAGTCGCCGATGATCGCGAACGCCTTTCCGGATGAGCGCATCAAACAACTCGTGCCGCTTGGGCGCGCCGGCCGCCCCGAAGATGTGGCAGCCATGGTGGGATTTCTCTGCTCGGAGCGCGCCGGCTATATCTCCGCTCAGGTGATCAGCGTGAACGGCGGCATGGCGTGAACGGCAAGCGCGAATTGTTTTCCGCTGTCCGGCGGCTTTCTTCAAACAGCCGCGCTTTGCGTCTTTGGCCGCGGCAAGAAGTATGGGCAGGAATTGGCGCGGCGTGCGCTGCAGGTATCTTGGGCGCATGGCCCTGTTTCGCGCATGCGGAACAGCGGCCGCTGTGGGAGCTTGGTGCAGGCGCCGCCGTGGTCAGCTTCCCCGGCTATCGCGGATCGAGCAAACAACGCAGTTATGTACTGCCCGTGCCGTATGTCGTATATCGCGGCGATGTGTTGCAGATCGACCGCGATAAAATGCGCGGTCTGCTGTTCAAGACCGATCGCGTCGAACTCGACTTGTCGGTCAACGGCTCGGTGCCGATCCGCAGCGGCGACAACGCGGCTCGCCGAGGCATGCCCGACCTCAATCCCACGCTCGAAATCGGCCCGTCGCTGAACGTACTGCTGTCGCCGGCTTCGCAGCACTACAACCTCAGGCTAAAAATTCCAGTGCGCGCGGTTGTCGCGAGCGATTTCCGCACGACGCACAACGCCGGCGTGCTGGTGCATCCGCAGCTCAACCTGGATGTGAAAGCGGCGCAAGGGTGGAAACTGGGATTCGTGGCCGGGCCGATGTTCGGCGATCGCGGCTACCATGACTACTTCTTCGGTGTCGCCCCGCAATATGCGAACGACGGCCGCCCGGCTTACAAGGCGCACGGCGGCTACTCGGGCGCGCAGTTCATCGCTGCCGCGTCGAAGCGCTTCGATGCGCTCTGGGCCGGCGCTTTCATCAAGTACGACAACATTAACCGCGCCGCCTTCGAAGCCAGCCCCCTTGTCGAGCGGCGCAACAATTTAGCCGCGGGAATAGGCGTAACATGGATCTTTGCGCAGTCGGCGCGGCGGGTTGAAGCAGCCGAATAAATGTTGTCGCAGGGATCGGAAAAACTTTATAATTTGCCCGTATTCGATCCGGGTAACAAAATAATATCGCCGATGAACCCCGCTCTTCGCAGCAACCAGTGCCATCGGCCGTGCAAATGCCGAACCTTGTGAACGATGTCGTTGCGGTGATTCCCGCCTACAACGAGGCGGCGACGATACGCGACCTGGTGGAGCGCGCACTGAACGTTGTATCGAGCATCGTGGTGATCGACGACGGATCTGGCGATGCGACCTCGGCGCAGTTGAAGGGTCTGCCGGTTACGCTGTTGCGCAACGAGCGCAACCTGGGCAAAGCGGCCAGTTTGCGGAAGGGCTTGGACCACGCCGTGAGAAGCGGCGCAAAATTCGTCGTCACGCTGGATGGCGACGGACAGCATCGCCCCGAGGATATCGGACGGCTACTCAATACGGCGCAACGATTCCCCGGCAGTATCGTTATCGGCGCGCGCCTGCACGACAAGAAGAACTTCCCGGCGCGGCGCTATTACGCCAATCAGTTCGCGCGTTTCTGGATATCCTGGGCGGCAGGTTACCCCATCGCCGACACGCAGTCCGGTTTTCGCGTATATCCCGTCACGCTGCTGTCGCGGTTGACGCATAGCGACGTGTCGTGGAACGGATTTGTGTTCGAAAGCGAGATCCTGATCGCTGCCGGAAGCCGCGGCGTGCGCAGCATCGCAGTGCCTATTCCGGGAATTTATCCCTTGCAGGCCAGACCCAGCCATTTTCGTCCGGTGCGCGATATCGCCCGGATCGTGGTGATGGTGGCGGGCCAATTGCTCAAACGCGGCATGCACCCGGTGGGACTCTGGCGTAGTTTAAGCTGGCCCATGGCAATTGAGGCCGGACCGGAGTTGGTGGAGTTGCCGGGCGTCCGCCCTGGCGAAGCGATGGGCGAAAAGACGAATTTCCTGCCACGTCCCGCGGCAACGGAGGTTCCTGTCCCGGGTATTTCACCCAGCCCCTGAACCCGTGCCGATGAGGCGGGGCATGGCTGCTCGTCGCGATCGACAAGAGCAAACGCACGATGCCGGCGCGGAAGCGGGAAGCAAGCTCGACAAGGCGCGCGAGCTGGGGGTGACGGTGTGGGATGAAGAGAAATTTCTGCATAACCTGAAATACTAAAAATGTTCGACATCCCTTTCGATAAAACACTCTCCGCGCAACTTGAAAAGTACGCGCTATCGCCCGACACCTGCAAGGTCGCGCTGGCCAGCGCGCTGCTCTGGACTTTTCGCACGCGCACCGATCTATATCGGTTGCTGGGCCAAATGGGGATTCTCTCCGAACGCGGGCGGGCGTTCACTCAGGAGGAAATCAAGGCGGCCATCGGGGAAATCAAGCACAAGGGTCTGTGGGTGGAGATGACGTCCAGTCCCGGCTATTTTCGGCTTGACGACAGGTTGCGCGCGCCGCTCTATCGCCACCTGCTTGAAAATTATCCGGGCGATACCCTGTCCGGGCAGATCGCCATGCTCGATCGTATCGATGCCAAAAATATCGGATATTACTGGCCGCATGGAAATAATAATTCCGCGACGGCTTATTTTCGCGCCAGGCTGTTTTGCGGCGCCGCGGCGGAGGAGCTGAATAGATTAAAACGAGCCATCGGTTACTCCACGGGCAGCGATGCGGCGATTCTCGACGCGGGATTGGAAGCTTTCGATGCGCCGAGTTTCGAGCGTATCTGCGCAAGCTGGCGTTGGGAGTTGTCGCTGCATGCGATCAACAGCGTTTGTCTACACTGGCGGGATGCTTATTTGCCCGCGGTCGAATGGGCTGCCATGCAACTGACGGCGCAACGCGGCGGCGATGCCGGCGCGATGCCGGATTATTTGCGTTATGCACTCGCCGATCTGGCGTTGCAGCGCGGCGATGCGGCGTTATTCGACCTTGCGCTGGCGGGACTCGATGATGGCTTGAGCGCGGCCTTGCGCGCCTGCAAGCTGATCTTCGATGGACAATGGGCGAGCGGGCAAGCGGCTTTCGAAGTGGCGCTCAAACGCCGGCAGGCAGAAGTGAAAGCGCGCAAGCGGGTTTTTCCGGACAGCATCGCGTGGCTCTATCCGTTTTCGCTCGTGGCGCAAGCGACCCCAGGGCATCTGGAGGCGGCGCTCAAATTCTGTATCGGCGAGGCAGGCAAGCGCGACCCCAGCCCCTACCAGGGTTGGGGACGTTGGGCGCATGCGATCAAGGTTCGCCTGGGCGATGCGCGGATCGAGAAGGACGCCTTCAGATTCACCCCCGGCGCCTACGGATACCGTTATGGAGAGGATGCTCTATGGAACATCCTGCTGGCTGCCTGGATGGGCGCCGATGCCATCGGTTTGCAATCCGCGCCGGGCAAGAAAATTCCGGTTTCGGAATGGCTGCAAGTGATGCAATCGGTGCGCGAGCGCCTGCGGCTTTGCAAACTGGATGTCTTGCTCCGTCTGGTCGATGGCGCGGAGGCGGTGTTGGAAGAACGCGAACCGCCAGCCAACTTTTTTGTATCGGGGCCAGGCGAGAAGTGGCGCGAAGTGCTGGCTTCGCTGCAGGCTTTGTCCGGGAGCGAGGCGGGCCCCGGCGCGGGAGCGGGCGAGAAAGGAGAGGCGACGCGCATCGTCTGGGAAATCCATCTGGGGGAAGACGGCAGCCTCGACGGCATCCAGCCGCTCGAACAAAAGCGCAGCCAGCGCGGTTGGAGCAAGACCAAGGAACTCAGCCTGAAGAAAATCGCCGGCAATGAACGCCTGCCGCCGTGGGATGCCAAGGTGGCGCGCGCGTTGCGCGCGGACTATGTCAATAAAAAACGCTTTTTTCTGGACCGCGCCGCCGCCATCGTCGCGCTGGTCGGGCACCCTGCCGTGGTTGTGGCGGGCGCACCCGAACAATTGGTCGATCTGATCGAAGGCACACCCGAACTCGAAGTGATGCGCAAGGGCGAGGGTTTCGTCATGCGCATTGAACCGCCGCTGCGCCCCGGCGCGGACAGCGACGACCGCTATTACATGGACGACGACCAGCTTCGCGAGGCGGAGGCGTTGCGCCTGATTACGCTGGTGCAGGATACGCCGCAACGCCTGCGGCTGGTGCGCTTCACCGCGGCGCAGCGGCGTGCGGCGCAACTGGTCTCCGGCCGCTTCACGGTGCCGGTCGATGCGCAAGCCGAAATGGATAAGACATTGCACGCGCTGGCGGCGCATTTTCAGGTGCATTCCGATACCGCGCAGGCTTCCAAACAAGTTCCCGCCGATGCGCGTCTTCGCGCCGAACTTGCGCCAGTGGGCGAGCATTTGTCGTTGCGGCTGGTGGTCGCGCCGCTGGGAACGGATGGGCCGCGCCTCGCGCCGGCAACCGGGCGGGTGCGTCTGATGGCGGCGATCGGCGCCGAAACCGTGGGCACCGAGCGCGACCTGCGAGCGGAGCGCAAATACCTCGAATCGGTGCTGGATGCCTTGCCTTTTCTCGACAATGACGCCGAAGGCAGCGAGTGGCTGGTTGAAGATCCGGAACAGGCGCTTGGCATGGTGGAAACTTTGCCGAAGCTGGCGGCCATCGCCGCGGTCGATTGGCCAAAGGGAAAAAGCGTGCGTGTGGTGACGCTGGATACGCGCCAACTGGGCATCAAAATCAGTCACGAGCGCGATTGGTTTCGCGTTACCGGACAAGCCAGGATCGATGAGGGCCTGGTGCTGCAACTGGCGCCCTTGCTCGCCGCGGCGAGCGGCAAAAGCCGTTTCGTAGCGATGGGTGAGGGCGTTTACGCCGCGCTGACGCGCACGCTCAAGCAAAAACTGGCCGACCTTGCCGCCGTGATGGAAACGGATCGGCAGGGTGAGAAAGTGCCGGCCATCGCCGCCGCCTGGCTCGACGAAATACTCGACGGCACGGAGCTTGAAGCCGGCGCGGATTTTCGCAAGGCGATCGATCGTTTGCGTGCCGCGCAGTCGCTTCAACCCATGTTGCCAAAATCGCTGCAAGCCGAATTGCGCCCGTATCAGGAAGACGGTTATCAGTGGGCGATACGCCTGGCCAGCGCCGGGATGGGCGGATGTCTGGCCGACGACATGGGGCTGGGCAAGACGCTGCAAGCCCTGAGCGTGATGCTGGAACGCGCCGCCGGCGGCGCGGCGCTGGTGATCGCGCCGACCTCCGTGTGCGGCAACTGGCTGGCCGAGACGATGCGCTTCGCGCCCAGCCTGCGCGCCGAAATTTATGGCGAGGGCGGCGATCGCGAGCAACTGCTGACTCAGGCCGGGCCGCACGACGTCGTCATCGTCTCCTACACCCTGCTGCAATTGGCGCAGGAACGTTTCGCGGCGCGGGTTTGGCACACCGTGGTCGCCGATGAAGCGCAGGCGATCAAGAATTCCGCCGCGAAGCGTTCGCAGGCGGTGTTCGATCTGCAAGCGGATTTTCGTTTGGCGATGTCCGGCACGCCCGTGGAAAACCGTTTGTCCGAATTGTGGTCGATCATGCGTTTCGCCAACCCGGGTTTGTTGGGCACACTCAATCGTTTCAACGAACGCTTTGCCGGTCCCATCGAGCGCAACCGCGACCGCGACGCGCAACATGTGCTCAAGCGGCTCGTTGCCCCCTTCGTGTTGCGGCGAACCAAGCCGGAAGTATTGCAGGAACTGCCGCCGCGCACCGAGTTGATCCTGAGCGTGGTGCCGGAAGCCGCCGAAGCGGCGCACTACGAGGCGCTGCGCCGCGAAGCCGTGAGCGATGCGAACGAAGCGCTCGATCGCGCGCCCGCGGGACAGGCGCGATTCAATATTCTCGCGCAACTCACGCGCCTGCGCCGCGCCGCGTGCGACCCGCGCATCATCAGCCCCGAACTGGGCATCGTCGGCGCCAAAGTGCAAGCTTTCGCCGACCTCGCCGCCGAGCTGACCGCGAATGGCCACAAGGCGCTGGTGTTCAGCCAGTTCGTGGATTTTCTGCACATCCTGCGCGCGTCGCTGGATGCCGCGGGGATAAGCTATCAGTACCTCGACGGCGCCACCCCTGCCGCGGAGCGCAGCCGCCGCGTCGCGGCTTTCCAGGCCGGTGAAGGCGACTTGTTTTTAATCAGCCTCAAGGCCGGAGGTTTCGGCCTCAATCTGACCGCCGCCGATTATGTGGTGATTACCGACCCGTGGTGGAATCCCGCCGCCGAAGATCAAGCCATGGGACGCGCGCACCGCATCGGGCAACTGCGGCCGGTGACGGTTTATCGTCTGGTCAGCAAGGGCACGGTTGAAGAACGCATCGTCGAGCTGCATCATGAGAAACGCGCGCTCGCCGACAGCATATTGGCGGATGGCGATAGCGCGGCGCTCCCGTCAACAGAGGATTTGGTGGCATTGATACGCGGCGAGTGATGTTGAGGACGTGGCGAAATATCGTGATGCCTTATTGCAACGGTTTTAAAACCGCGCAGCGTCCCTTGGTTTGAACGTTGGTAAATGAGATAAACCATAAAACTATGGACAAAACAATAAAGGCATACCTCGATCGCGCGGCAGAGATCATTGGCGATCGCACTTCTGGAGAGATAGCACATGATGACGCAGTGGTTGAAGCATTGAATCAAGAGCGAACAATCAAAGAGGCGCTGGCAATTGCCGGCGGGAAGTATCCAGATGAGGCAATTCAATGGGATGACAGCAATATCCGCGACATCGCAGCCCATTACCTGTATCTGAAAGAACACAGCCGCATCATGAGAAAAACACGCACGAGATGAGGAAAGACCAAAGGGGCGTGATCGCGCCGCCTTGTTAGGTCGCGAAGCGCGCGTACTGCTGGCGGACAGATGTAGCCGGTCGGCAGTATCCCCAACCGGAACAGATGGGCCAGGCGCCGAAGGATCGATAGTCTGCCCCATCGACATCGTGCATCGACATCGGCAGCATGTCGAAGAAAACCGATCTCGTGGTCACGGGTGCAGAAGCAGGCAGCAAGCTCGGCAGGATGCGCGAGCTGGGGGTGACGGTGTGGGGAGAAGAGGAGTTTCTGAGTAACCTGTCTTAGGGAAACTCAGATCTCATTATTTGGTAAACGCATGTCCTTGGTGGTGTCGCCGGATGAAAGGCGAGCCACGAAGCCCGCTGCCGGATTGATAACCGTCATTAGGCGGGTTACAGTTTGCCATGATCAAGGGCTTCAGGCACAAAGGACTCAAGCGCCTGTTCGAGAACAATGAGACCCAGGGGATTCCCGCCGGGCAATCGCAAAAACTTCTCGACGTGCTAGGAGCCTGTCGGACTTAGGGAGAATCGGCTGCAAAATGATCTGGCCGGTTCATATTTCCCCGCTTTCCTGCGCGAATAGAACAACTATTCACTTGAAAATCGTGAAAATCTGCCCTCGCCCAGCTCATTTTTCGCTTCGATTCCCTAAGTCCGACAGACTCCTAGCCGCCATCGATACCGCGGAAGAACCCGGCGAAGTCGGCCTGTTTCCCGGCTGGCGGCTTCATCCCCTGAAGGGTAATCTGAAGGGATTCTGGAGTGTCACGATCAGCGGAAACTGGCGCGTCGTATTCCGCTTTGAAAAGGGCGATGCCCACGATCTGGATTTGATCGACTACCACTAGGAGACAGCAATGGCCATGAAGAACCCGCCTCATCCCGGGGGCCTTATTCGCCGGGAAGTGATCGAGCCGCTCGGCCTGTCCGTCTCGGATGCCGCCAATATCCTCGGTGTCTCGCGGCAGGCGTTTTCTCTTTTGCTAAACGAAAGAACGGACCTCTCCGCGCAAATGGCGCTGCGGATCGAGAAAGCTTTTGGCCCGAAAATGGATCACCTCATGCGCATGCAACTCGCCTATGACCTGATGAAGCAGCGCGAACAGGAAAGTAAAATCCGGGTGAAGCGCTACGCTCCCGCTTAGCGGGGCGTAATACCCCAAGCCTGGGCCGATGTATTTCCGTGTCAGACATCGCCAATCAAGCCTGAACCTTTCTTCAGGGGAAGAATAAAGGGTAGCGTCACCTTTTCATGCCTCTTTCATGCCCTTGAGAATAAACGTACCTGGCACTTTTATTGCGTTATGCAGCTCGTTGCCAGAAACGTCCGCGCGTAACTAATCGTGTGCCCGTCGCGAATCATCCGGAGCAGCGTCACGATCACGCATGCCGTAATCGCGAATGACTTCCGCGACGCGCAAACGGTAGTCAGCAAAAATGTGATCGCGCCCCAACACTTGAATCGCGCGATGCGCTTCAAGATTGCGCCATTTCTTCACCGCTTCCTCGTCGCGCCAAAACGAGAGCGAGAGAATTCTTCCCGGCGCGCTCAGACTTTCAAAGCGCTCGATCGAAATGAAGCCGTCAAATTTTTCCAGTTGCGGACGCAGCACCGCAGCGGCATTTAGGTACTCCACTGTATGGGCGGGATTAGTTTCGGCCTCGAAAATCACGGCGATCATGTGTGTGCTCCGGTAGTTATTGCGGGAATCTGGAATGTGCCATCTACGATTTCCGTGAAAGTGCGCTCTTCGCGCAGGATAAATCGCTTTTCCTGCGCGAATAAAAAATTGGCCTGGCCGTCTGCATCGGTTTTCAGTCGCACACGGTAGGCCTCATACGCGGCGAGACTGTCGAAGGCAACCAAACCCCACGCGATGTCGTTCGTGCCCTCGTGCGGCAGGAAGTAGCCGAGCAAATGTGCCCCGCAGCGAGGGATGATGCGCCCCCAGTTTTCGGCGTACTCGCGAAAGGCATCACGCTGGAAGGGATCGATCTGGTAGCGAATGAAGCAGGTAATTTTCATTTTCTTATTCCGATGGTAGGAAGCGGCGACAATAACGCATTGTTGAGCAACAAGGGGAAAGGGGACGCTACCCTTCCCCCCCTTTTTTTCTTGGATATATCGTGGGGATGTGGATCAGAAACGGTTTTCCAGCAGCGAGGCCACTAGCTTGCTTTGGCCGATCTTGGTCACGATCAACGCCCTGGAATCGGCATTGCGTCGCAGCCAGCCGCGTTCGATGAACGCATCCAGCATCGCCACCGCCAGCGGCCCGGCAAAGTGATCGCGCCGCTCCGACCAATCGACGCAGCCATACAGCATCCGCTTGCCGGTCAAACCGGCGCCGGTGCTTAAAGGTATGCCCAATCGCTTCAGTTCGGCGACGCCCGTTGGCGATAACGGGTAGTCGTGGCCGTCGTCTTCGCTCGTGCGCACCCAGCCTCGTTGTATGAAGCATTGGCACAACCGGACCCCGAGTTCTCCCGCGAGGTGCCCGTAGCAGCTTCGCGCGTGACGCAGACCGCGCATGGCGGGCGCCTGCCAGCGCGTCGATTCCGGCAATGCGCCATCGGCGACACGCAGAAGCGCTTCCAGGGCATGCGCCACGTTCCCGTCCGCCAGCATGAAATAGCGATGCCTGCCCTGCGCGCGCACCCGTGCGAGGCGCTCATCGACGAGCAGCTTCAGGTGTTGGGATGCCGTGGACGCGGCGATGCCCGCATGGTCGGCCAGCTCCTTCGCGGTATGGAAACGACCGTCGAGCAATCGCGAAAGTATCAACGCGCGCGTCGGATCGCCGATGGCCGCCGCCACGCGTGCAAAGCGCGGTTGCATGTCCATGCTCACTACAGATCCGCAGGCGGTTGCATGGGGCACGAATGGATACCCCGCTCGACCGGTGCGTGGAACGGTGGCGCTTCGTCTCTTTCGTGCAGCCCGTAGTCGCGCATCACGGCCGCCACGCGCAGCCGGTAGTCGTCGAACACGCCTGCGCGCCCTTCGGCCTGGGCAGTGCGGTGCTCGGTGTGCTCGCGCCAGGCGCGTACCGACGCCTCGTCGCGCCAGAAGGACAGCGATACAAGTTTGTGCGGATTCGTCAGGCTTTGGAAGCGCTCGACGGAAATGAAGCCGTCCATTTTTTCGAGTAACGGCTTCAATCGCGCGGCATGTTCGAGATACGCGGCGTGGCCGTCGCGGCTGGGCTCCACCTCGAAGATAACGGCAATCATTTCATTGTCCTTTCCAGAAACGCGTTGACGCTATTGTGCAGCACCGTGCGCTGCGACTCCAGGTGCAGCAGGTGCGTGGCGCGCTCGATTTTGAGGTCGGCTTTGTCCATGCTGCCCAGCGCGGCTAGCAGGTTGTTCGCGTCGGCGTCGGTGCAAAGCGAGTCCCACTCGCCGCGCACCAGGAGCGCCGGCGCAACGATGAGAGACGGATCGTACAGTTGCTTCCCGGACCACAATGCGCCGAAGTCTGCAATGGGGCCGTAAGGTGTCATCACCGACGCTGGCGCGCGTCCACCGGAACCTGGGTCCGTGGCGAGATAGGCGGCGCCCCATGCTTCGAAATGCGCTTCGCTCAGCACCTGCGGCTGGCCGCGAGGGACATCTTCGACGAAGCGGCGATACTGCGCCCACAGCGTGAGCGGGTAGTGCGATGCTTGCGATGCCTTTGTCGCGGGGGTTGAAGCGGGTGTTCTCGTCACAATGGGCGCGAACAGCACCAGCGACTTGACGTCCCGCGGATACATCCCCGCGTAGCGCGCCGCCAGCGACGCGCCCCACGAATGCGCAACGAGCGCGATCGGGTGACCGCCATTGCGCGCACGCACGGCCGCGACCACGCGGTGCAGTTGCGGGATGGCATCGCCCATACGGCCGACGGGCTGGCTCGCGTCTTGCGCATAGCGATCCGATTTTCCGTAACCGGCAAAATCGAAACCCCAGATGGTCATGCCTGTGTCGTTCATTGCATCGGCCCACGAGCGGCCGTCGAAGCGGTGGAAAATGGAAAGGCCGGCGCCGAACGTCGCGCCGTGCACATAGATCGCATCGCGCCCCGCCGGCGGGGCTTGCGGCGAGGGCTGCGGGCGCTGCACCTGCAATGCAAGTGTCGGCTGGCCGGCCTCGGCGAGGCGGATATCTTCTCTTGAAACCGGCGGCTTCGGATCACACGCATCGAAGGAAGCGACCGGCTGAACTTGGTTAGCACCCATGATACAAGCCACACGAACACGACAACCGCACAGTCCTCGGGCAGGAGAAACTCATATATTCCTTTCGACACTGATATGTCGAAGTATGGGCCAGCTTGGGCTGCGGATGCTTCGCTGTGGAGCGAACTATCGCCGCGGATAAACGGCTCTGGTCAAACCGTGAACACCGTCGACCCCGTGGTCATACGCTCATGACCGCGTCAGCACCTTATACATCTGTTCGAGAAACTGATCGGTATTGATGTAGCTGTCCTCAGCCCATTTGTCGTACTTGGCGAGCACTTTGGCTTCGGTCATTTGCTTGAGCGATTGCTTGTTCTTGATGCCGTTTTCGACTATCGCGCTGGTCTCCTTGAGCATGGCCAGCGTCGCGCGCAACTCGGTCGTGTTGGAGAGGGGGCCATGCCCCGGGATGATCCTGGCGTCAGCAGGGGTGTCGTTCAGCACTTTCTCGATACACGCGATAAGACCCTTTATGCTGCCGCCGCGGCCGATGAAGGGAAACATCCCGGCGAAATAGGTGTCTCCCATGTGGACCACGTTCGACTGTTTGAAATAAACCACGACGTCGGTATCGGAATGGGCATGGGGGAAGTGGCTAATGCGGATGTCTTCGCCGTTCTGGTACAGCGTCAGACTGTCGTCGAGAGTAATGACCGGCCAGGCGTGCGCGGGCTCCGCTTTTTCATCCGCGTCAGGGCCGTCTACCGATAACTGCTGGCGCGTGTTGACGTGAGCGACAATGGTGGCGAATGCGCCGAAAGCCACATTGCCTCCGGTGTGGTCGCCGTGTACGTGGCTGTTGATGACGAAGCGAACAGGTTTATCGGAAACCGTTTTGAGTGCGGCGCGTATCTTGGGCGCGAGCGGTGCGAACATGTCGTCGACGAGTACGATGCCGTCAGCGCCGACCGAAGCGCCGATGTTGCCGCCGGCGAATCCTCCCGTGCCCTCGACCATGTCGATCATGTACACCGTGCCGGCGACTTTGGCGATCTTGAGCTGCATCCTGGCCCAGTCTTCCGCCGCCAATGCTGCCGCAGGGACGGCGAATACCAGCATTGAAAAACAAGTAAGCAGTATTGTGCGCATGCTGTCTCCAGAAAAAACGGAAACCGATTCTAGCAAAATTAGCCGGCGCGCTGCCGCGCACGCTACGCTGTCTGCGGATGTTCCTCCAGCCGCGCACCATCGGCGGCCTCTGGCGCCATGATTCGTACTGCCTATCGCAAAGTCCACGCGTGTCGCAGGCATTCCATCATGATTGCCGCTTAAACATATTCCTTGGGAGCAAGCCATGCACGAGAGGTATCGACATTGGAGTCCAGTGAGTGCCGGCGGGTTGGCGATTTGCATGCGTATCGCGGCAGCGCCGGACGCAGAACTCACGGTTGAATTCAAAGCAAAGGGCGCCAAGGGAGGATGGGTGTATTTCTTCCTCTACAACAGCGCAAGCGGCGGGATGAAATACTCCACCCTGCCGGACCGCGCTCCCGTTGGTAGCGATGCAACGAAAGTCGTGATCGCCGATATACCGGGCGGCGTGCACGCAGCCGACATTCCCATCCGACGCAGTTCGAGTAGTCAACCGCAGGAGCGCCCATCATGTATCCACTGTTGAAATTGCTGCATGTCGCCGCGGCCGTCATATTCCTGGGCAACATTATTACAGGGCTCTTCTGGCATGCGCATGCGGCCCGCACTCGAGACCCGAAGCTGTTGGCGCACACGATGGTGGGCATTATCCGTAGCGACCGTTGGTTCACGATTCCCGGTGTCGTCGGTCTCGTTGTTGCCGGGGTGGGGCTGGCTATCGCAGGACGCTTGCCGATAGTGCGTACCGGCTGGATATTATGGTCCGTAGTCGCGTTGACCCTCTCGGGTGTGATCTTCGCGGTGCGCGTCGCGCCCCTGCAACGCGCGCTGCTCGCGCTTGCCGGCGCAGCGGCGGCCGGCACATTCGACTATGGCCGATATCGTGCTCTGAGCATGCAATGGGAAATCTGGGGAGGGGCCGCGCTGCTGACACCGCTCGCGGCTTTTGCCTTGATGGTGCTGAAGCCATGGCCATGAAGAACCCACCTCATCCCGGGGGCCTTATTCGCCGGGAAGTGATCGAGCCGCTCGGCTTGTCCGTCTCGGATGCCGCCAACATTCTCGGTGTCTCGCGGCAGGCGTTTTCTCTTTTGCTAAACGAAAGAACGGACCTCTCCGCGCAAATGGCGCTGCGGATCGAGAAAGCTTTTGGCCCGAAAATGGATCACCTCATGCGCATGCAACTCGCCTATGACCTGATGAAGCAGCGCGAACAGGAAAGAACTATCCGGGTGAAGCGTTACGTTCCCGCGTAGCGGGGCGTTAAACCCCAAGCCTGGGCCGATGTATTTTCGTGTCGGATAGCAATTCGAGCATGGAATCTTTTTGGAGGGAAGGATAAAGGGTAGCGCACCATTTCGATTTTGCCCGGCGCGGTTCTTCATGGCGCCCACCCTCTATTCGAAAGTTGATATATTGCCGCGCAAGTTTAGTGGCGTTTCAAGATCATCGAGAGGGCGCGTGCGGTTCTCGTGTTAATCGCAGCCTACAAGTTCCACCTGCGTCTTGCCCATCACGGTCACGCTCTTGCCGGACTGGTTTGATCCCAGGACCGTCACGCCATCGCGAGCCGAGGCCAGGTGAGCTTTGCAATGAGCCCGGATGCGCAGTCCGCCCATTACGTTGACATTGGCTCGTAAGCAATACCACCCATTGGGATTCAGGAGATTCACCGTAGAACCACCCATCACATTGACACCGGGATTGACCAGAACCAACGAGGGCGTATTCGTCTGTCGGGTGTCGGCCGTATCCTGCCCGATGCCGAATACTTTTACTGATTTTGCGAGAGTCGTGTACTTGGGGTTGGCGCCAAAAGGATGCTTACCCCAGGCCTTCATGCAGTTGGCAATCGAACTGTCCGGCCCTTCGGCTAACGAATTCCCGCTCCCCAGCAACCCTATGCCGAAGGTCAGGCATGCGAATAACCACTTTACATTTCCCATTAGGTTTCCTCCCTCCGCTGGACTTTCGTTTCCCACATATCGATCGCCATCAACTTGGCGGACTGCTTTGAAAACCCGAGCCTTTAAAAGCAAAAATGGCTGTGCCGGCCGAGCCGATCAACCACACTGACCTGGAACTCATCCTTTTCCTTGCAAAACATGGATTCCCGCTTTCGTCACGCTGCTCGTTATAGCCATGCAGGCAAGCCGCCTATTTTTGCGAATGTTTTTTCAGGAATGCAATCAGCTCGTCTTCCGGCAACGCGTGCGTGCAATAAAATCCCTGAAACTCGTCGCAGCCCTCGGCTTCAAGCATCATAAGCTGCTCCTTGCGCTCGACCCCCTCTGCAATCACGTTCATCTTGAGGCTGTGCGCCATGGCGATAACGGCGCGGGTGATGGCGACGTCGTCGCTGTTATGCGGCAGATCGCGCACGAAGCTCTGGTCGACCTTCAGCGTATGCGCCGGAAACTGCTTGAGATAAGAGAGCGATGAATAGCCGGTGCCGAAGTCGTCGATGGCAAGGCGGATGCCGATCTCGCGCAACTCGTCCATCAAGCGGATGGCGCGCTCGGGATTCTGCATCACCACGCTCTCGGTGATTTCGAGCTCGAACAACTCCGGCTTGCGCCCGGCGGCCTTCAGTTCTGCGGCGCATTCGCCGACAAATTCAGGATGCAGCAACTGCGAACTGGAGAGATTGACCGACATGATCATGGGTGGGAAGCCCTGGTCTTCCCACGCTTTGGCCCGCGTGCAGACTTCTTTGATTGTCCATTTGCCGATCGCGATGATCAGCCCGGTTTCTTCCGCGATCGGTATGAACCGGTCGGGATAGATGAGGCCCAGTTCCGGATGTTCCCAGCGGATCAGCGCTTCCACGCCGGTAATGCGCCCGGACGCGATATCGATTTTCGGCTGGTAGTGAATGCGGAACCGGTCTTCTTCCAGCGCGCGCCGCAGCGCGGTTTCGAGCTGGTATTTCTCGGTCGTCAGATCGCTCATGACGGCTGAATACACGCAATACCGTTTGCGGCCCGCCGCTTTCGCCTGGTACATGGCGATGTCGGCGTGGGCCAGCAGCGTGGAGGCTTCCTCGCCGTCGGCGGGATAGACGGAAATGCCGATGCTGGACGACAGGTTTACCTCGTTGCCTTCCAGCGTGGCGCGCGGATCGAGCACCGCTTGCAGTTTTTGCGCAATGGGGTGAACGTCTTCGGCGTCCTTCAGGTTTTCCACCAGCAGGACGAACTCGTCGCCGCCGAAGCGCGCCAGCGTATCGCCATAACGCACCATGCTGGAGAAGCGCCGTACCGCCTCGCGCAGCACGGTGTCGCCGAACGGATGGCCCAGCGTGTCGTTGACCTGCTTGAAATGGTCGAGGTCGATGAAGAACACCGCGAGCATGGATTTCGCGCGGGACGCGCGCGCAATCGCTCCTTGCAGATTGTTGTTGAACATGGCGCGGTTGGGCAGGCCGGTCAGCGTGTCGTGATTCGCGAGAACCTGGATGGTGGACAGCGCATTCATCAGTTCGAGATTGTTTTCGGCCATCTTTGCGCGCAGGGCGCTGATGCGTCCGCCGATCATGGCGAATGCCGGCAGCACCATCGCCAGGGTTGCCCACTGGTACCACTCCAGGTACACGTTGACGGTCTCCGGCTTGAAGTTCATCAGCAGGTTGATCACCAGCGCATAGCCGGCCAGGATGACCAGGGTGGTGACCAGGAATTCGCGCGTCCTGAAACTGAATACGCCGAACAGCAGCACCACGAAACACCAGATCAGAACCAGACCGCGGTCGTGATTGAAGTGGTAGGCGGCGAACATTACAAAGGCGATGCCCACGAACGTTTGTGCATGCGTCAGGCTGGGGTCGGCAAAGCGCAGGTTGGCGCCCGACTTGATTAGCGCGAAGAACACCAGGTTGGCGGCAATCGCCATGACGGCGACCATCAGCGCGGGGCCGAAAGCGATCAATCCCGCCAGATGGGCCAGAAACAGCAGCGGCACGGCAATGCCGTAAGCGCAGACGGCAATCAGGAATTGACGCAATCTGACTGTCTGCTGCTTGTTAAGAGTTCGCGCTTGCTGAGTGATGGTCATCGCAGAAGTATGGTGTGCGGGAAGGGTTAGAAAAACATTGCTATCGCATCGCGCCTGGGGCGCCAACCGTTTCGTTACAGGACCAGATCGGGAAGGTAGGCGATGTGTCCGACCGTCTTTGCCTTGTCGAAATATTTGCGGTCGGCGGTCACCAGCAGAGCATGGGGCGTGTGCAGGGCAAGCGCATGGTACAAGGTGTCGAAGAGGTGATGCCCCAGACCAAGCGCCAGTTTGCAGGCGGTCTGGTAGAGCGCGGGATCACCGGCCTGCTCGAATTCCACCGCCATCAGGTCGGCGAGATCGGTCAGTGCGTCTCGCGGCTTCTCGCGCGCCAGCACAACGCCCATCTCGGCGATGAAATGTGGCGGCTGCAGCATCCGCACGCGACCAGCGTCGATCCCCGCGAGTATCTCCAGCGCGCGGTGTGCATGTTCCTCCTCGCGGCGAAAGTGAAGAAACCACTTGGCGGCGACGCTGGCATCCACCACCAGGATCACGGCCGACCCTGTTCGCGGGCCTTGCGGAACGCCGCCGCCGTAACCGTAGGCGCCGTCTTGCGCCGCGACAGGATGCGTTCGATCGCGACATGGCTGCGTTGCTTGCGCCTGGCTCGCTCCACCGCCTCAAGCATCAGATCGGCGATGATGGCGCTCTTGTTCTGCCCTGCGAACGCGGCATTGAACCGTTCCTTGACGTCGTCGGGCACGCTGAAATTGACCGTGGACATGGCAACACCCCATTTGTTGAAGATTTCAACAAAGTATAAGCGGAACCCGGAAAGACGGCAAGGACGGTTTCAAGTTACCGCCATGCCGCCAGCCACCTCAGCGCATCCCTTCTTTTTTCCGTTATCCCTCATCACATTTGGAGCGCGTGTTGAAATACTCCTGGGATACGGCAGATATGCAATTCGCATGGTCAAACCGTGAACACCGTCGATCCCGTGGTCTTGCGCGCTTCGAGATCGCTGTGCGCCTGCGCCGCGTCCTTCAGGGCATAGGTCTGGTTGACGCTGACCTTGACCACACCCTTGAGCACCACGTCGAACAGGGCCTGCGCGCTTTTCACCATGTCGTCGCGTTGCGCGGTGTAAGTCATGATCGAGGGGCGTGTTACGAACAGCGAGCCCTTGGGGGCGAGGATGCCGAGGTCCAGGGGCGGGGGCGATCCCGAGGCCGCGCCATACAACACCATCATGCCCAGCGGCTTCAGGCAGTCGAGCGATTTCATGAAGGTGTCCTTGCCGACGCCGTCGTACACCACCGCGCATTTTTTTCCGCCGGTGATCTCGGCCACGCGCGCGACGAAATCCTCGCTGCGATAGAGGATGGTGTGTTGGCAGCCGTTTGCCGTTGCAAGCTTCGCCTTCCCGGTATCGCCGACCGTGCCGATCACGGTGGCGCCCAGGTGTCGCGCCCACTGGCACAGCAGCAGGCCCACGCCGCCCGCTGCAGCGTGCACGAGTATGGTGTCGCCTGCCTTGACGGGGAAGGTGCGGCGCAGCAGATATTCCGCGGTCATGCCCTTCAACATGATGGAGGCGGCCTGCGTGTCGCCGATGCCGCCGGGCACTTTTACGACGCGCACGGCGGGCATGAGCCGCACTTCCGCATAAGCGCCCATGGGAGGCGAGGCGTAAGCGACACGGTCACCCGCTTTCAGGTCGAGTACGCCTGCGCCCACGGCCTCGATGACGCCCGCACCTTCGAGTCCCGGCGTGGCGGGAGTCTGGATCGGATAAGCGCCGCTGCGGTGATAGGTGTCGATGTAATTAAGGCCGACAGCGGTGTGGCGGATGCGGATTTCGCCGGCGCCGGGGGCGCCGACTTCGACGGCTTCCCATTTGAGGACGCCGGGACCGCCGGTTTGATGAATGCGTATGGCGTGCGTCATGGTCTCTCCTTGATGAAACTCTCGATGGCCTGCAATCTGCGCGTATGGATGCGCGCGGCAATGCCGGGGCCGGGTTCGCGGGTGATGTCAGTGTAGTCGAGTTGCCGCAGCAACTGATGCGCCGCGCGCAGATAATCGCCTTGCGGGTAGGGCGCGCCGGCAAAACCCTGGCGCCCGCGGTGATCGGCCGCGCAGGCATCGAGCAACTGTGCGAAACGCTCCGGGCGGCGCAGCGCGTCACTGCCCTCGATAAGGTCGAGCAGGGCGCCCGCTTCCAGTTGCAGGGCTTTGTGCGCCACGCCATGCCAGCGCGCCGCAATGATCGCAAGGTCGCGGCAGTCGTTGGGCGCCTTGATGCGCGCACATAGCGCCTTGACCAGTCCGGCACTGGTTTCTTCATGCCCGGGATGGCGTGGCCACTGTTCGCGCGGCGTTGCCGCCTTGCCGAGATCGTGGGCGAGCGCGGCAAAGCGCACTTCAAGCGCAGTGCCGCACAGCGCCGCCTGGTCGATCGCCAGCATGACATGCGCGCCGCAATCGACTTCCGGGTGTGTGTCCTGCGGCTGCGGCACGCCGAAAAGGGCGTCGATTTCCGGGAGAATTCTGGCCAGCGCGCCGCAATCGCGCAGCACCCCGAACATTTTCGAGGGCGTCGCTTCCATCAGGCCGCGCGCCAGTTCCTGCCATATGCGTTCGGGGACCAGGGCATCGACCTCGCCGCTGGCGGTCATGTGGCGCATCAGGTCGAGCGTTTCACCGGCGATGCGAAATCCAAAGCGTGACGCGAAGCGCGCGCAGAGGCGCGCCACGCGCAGGATGCGCACCGGGTCTTCGCCGAATGCCGGGCTGACGTGGCGCAGCACGCGCGCTTCCAGATCGCGCTGGCCGTGGAAAGGGTCGATCAGGTTGCCGTCCTCATCCCTGGCCATGGCGTTGATGGTGAGGTCGCGGCGCGCCAGGTCCTGTTCGAGCGTCACGCCGGAAGCGGCGTGGAACACGAAGCCCTTGTAGCCGGGCGCGGTCTTGCGCTCGGTGCGCGCGAGCGCATATTCCTCATGTGTCCTGGGGTGCAGGAATACCGGAAAATCCGCCCCGACCGGCCGGTAGCCCAAGGCGATCATTTGCTGCGGGGTCGCGCCGACGACCACAAAATCACGGTCCTGCACCGGCAGGCCGAGCAACTCGTCGCGAACCGCACCGCCGACCGAGTAGATTTTCATGCGTGACTATCG
>Ga0315281_10003063_pt1 | contig 24639 bp, 23 predicted proteins | sample YL17G07_0_MG_FD_204540 | JGI IMG/M metagenome (GOLD analysis project Ga0315281, IMG submission 204540) | Sediment microbial communities from Yellowstone Lake, YNP, Wyoming, USA - YL17G07_0 | ecosystem: Environmental > Aquatic > Freshwater > Lake > Sediment | place: USA: Wyoming | collected... | reverse complement strand
CTTGACCCTCTCGCAGCACGCACTCCAGCCACGTCTCGTTTGCGTCGAAGAAGCGGAGGACGGCGGCCTGCATCGTTAGGGGGAGCGTCTGGTACTCGGCTGCGAGCATGCCGCACAGGCACATCCGCCGGCCGCGCAACACATCGGCGTAGAGCTCCGCGAAGGCGTCGAGCTTGGCGCGAGGGTCGGCGAGTCGCGCGTCGACCGCTGCCAGGGCCGCGCGAAACCGTTTCGTGTAGCGCGCGAGCAGCTCCTCCCCGAGCTCGGCTTTGCCGGGGTAGTGGTAGTGGAGACTCGCCTTGGTCATCCCCAATTCCTCGGCGATGTCGGCGTAGCTGAAGCCGTTGAAGCCGCGGACTTGCACCAGCCGCTCAGCGACATCGAGAATTCGCGTTGCAGTTCCCCTGCCGCCCTGCTCTCGTTCCCCCGTCATCTCCACATCTTTTCTCTTGGTTACGAGTGTCTTGACTTCTACCTACTAGTAGATCAGTATGCCGACTCCGACCGCAACTCAAACGATCCCAGGAGGACCATGGCGACAAGACACGAAACCGAGCACAAGAGCTTCCAGAAACCGGACGAGACACGAGAGTTCCCGAACGGGCATGCCGAGATCCTCAACATCGGCGGCGGCGAGGTCGGCCGACTCGTGTTCGAGCCCGGCTGGCGCTGGTCGGACGACATGAAGCCGATTGCCGGCACGACGAGCTGCGAGGCACCCCACTTCCAGTACCACGTAAGCGGACAGCTGGCGATCCGCATGGACGACGGGTCGGAGTTGCTCGCGGGGCCCGGCGACATCACCTCACTGCCGAGCGGGCATGACGCCTGGGTCGTCGGCGACGAGCCCGCAGTCGTCATCGACTGGTACGGAGCCAGCAGCTACGCGAAGAGCAGCTGAGACGCAATCAGTGCAACTCGGTTGCGCCGAGCCGAACAGCAACGCGGGGTGCGGTTCGACAGCGGTGTCTTGCGTTACCTTCGGAATGGGCGGGACTGGGCTCGAACCGCTGGCCGGCTGCCCGGCCGGGACGCCGGCGCCGAGCTCGAGGGCCGACCTGTACGTCGGCCGCTACCGCGTTCTTCTTCGGCGACGAGCCTACCCCCTGAGGAAGAGGCGGTAGGCGGCGTTTCGGCTCTCGTCCCAGCTGGGGTAGCCGAGCCGGTGCAGGAAGTCACGGAGGGCGCCGCGTTCAGCCGGCGGCACCTGGATGCCGACGAGCACGCGGCCGTAGTCGGCGCCGTGATTGCGGTAGTGGAAGAGGCTGATGTTCCACGTCTCGGCGAGAGTGTCGAGGAAGTCCAGGAGGGCGCCGGGGCGCTCGGGAAACTCGAAGCGATAGAGGACTTCGTTCACGGCATGCGCCCGGCCGCCGACGAGATGGCGGACATGCAGCTTGGCCATCTCGTTGTCGGACAGATCGAGCACGGGGATGCCGCTCGCCTCGAGCTTGGCGAGGAGTCGCCCGGTCTCCGCCTGATCGCGCACCTCGACCCCGACGAAGACGTGTGCTTCGGCCGGATCGTCGTAGCGGTAGTTGAACTCCGTGATGTTGCGCCGTCCGAGCAGGCGACAGAATGCTCTGAAGCTGCCTGGGCGCTCCGGGATGGTCGCCGCGAAGACGGCCTCGCGTCTTTCCCCCAGCTCGGCCCGCTCCGCGACGAACCGGAGCCGGTCGAAGTTGACGTTGGCGCCCGAGATGACCGCAACGAGCGTCTCCCCTTTCGCTTGCCGCCTCTCGACGTGGCGCTTCATGCCTGCGATCGCGAGGGCGCCCGACGGCTCGACGATCGCCCGTGTGTCTTCGAACACGTCCTTCATCGCAGCGCAGATCTCGTCGGTGTCGACGAGCACCATCTCGTCGACGTGCCGCCGCGCGAGCCGAAACGGTTCGACCCCGACCTGGCCCACAGCGACCCCGTCGGCGAACTGTCCCACCTGCGCGAGCCGGACGCGCCGGCCTGCTCGAAGCGCCCGCTCCATCGAGTTCGCGTCGACCGGCTCCACACCGACGATCAGGATCTCGGGGCGAAGAGCCTTCATGTAGGCGGCGATGCCCGCTATCAGCCCGCCGCCGCCGACCGGCACGAACACCGCATCGATCGGATGCTGGTACTGGCGGAGGATCTCCATCGCGATCGTGCCCTGACCGGCGATCACGTCCGGGTCGTCGTACGCGTGGATGAACGTCAGACGGTCGCGGCGCGCGATGCGCCGCGCCTCGGTCTCCGCCTCATCGTACGAGCCGCCCTCGAGCACGATGGTCGCTCCGAGCTCGCGCACTGCGTCGACCTTGATCTGCGGCGTCCTGACCGGCATCACGATCGTCGCCGCAGCCGAGAGACGCTGACCGGCGAGTGCCACCCCTTGCGCGTGGTTCCCGGCCGACGCCGCGACAACGCCGCGACGGAGCGCGCTTGCCGACAGCCGCGACATCTTGTTGTAGGCGCCGCGCAGCTTGAACGAGAACAACGGCTGCGAATCCTCACGCTTCAGCAGCACCCGGCTCCCAAGGCGATCGGAGAGCCGCGGCGCTTCGTGCAACGGCGTCTCGACCGCGACGTCGTACACGTTCGCGTGGAGGATGGCCTCCAGGTAGTCGCGCTCTCCGGCTCCGTGCTTCATCCCGCTCTCTCTTTCGAGGCGTCACCCCGGGAACCTCGCGCCCCGCGCTGCGATTTCCGCGCGCCGTCCGGGAAGAAGTGTGCGCTCACGGTCAACTCGCCTGGAACGACTGTGCGCGCGCTGCGAAGAGGGCGTCGACCGTACGCGCCAGGATCGCCGTCAGGTAGCGCGGCCGGTGAGCGGTTGCGCGATGGGCTGCCCGGAGCAAGCGAATAGCTGAGGAAGGAAGGGTGCAGCGCGCATGAGATTTGCAGAGCGGAATCTAAGCCGACGCCTTCTGGTGATCATCGGAGGTCTCGCAGTTGCAGTCACCGTCGTCGTCCCCGGGGCCCTCGGGCGCAGCTCGGCGGGCGGTCCGGTCACCAACTACCTCACGTACGTCGGCGGCAAGGCCGGCAAGGCCAACCCGAAGCTCTCACCGGTCGTGATCGGCGCCCTCAACACACAGGGCGGCCAAGTCCTCATCGGGCCGAACTGGACGAAGGGCGCCGAGCTCGCGGTGAAGTACGTCAACACCCACCTCGGGGGCGTGCAGGGACATCCCCTCGTCCTCAGCGAGTGCTTCACGACCTCGGCGGAGGAAGACGGAACGAAGTGCGGCCAGAAGTTCGCAAACGACAAGCGCATCTCCGTGATCGAGATGGGCGCGGTCGCGGTCGGCAACCAGTCGTTCTACGCGGCGCTCGGCGGCAAGAAGCCGATCGTCAGCGGCGTGGCGCTCCTCCCGGTCGACGCGATACAGAAGAACGAGTTCGCGTTGTTCGGGACGAACGACTCGGTGCTCGGACCGTGGGGCACGTTCGCGAAGACCCATCTCCACGCGAAGACCGCGGCAGTGATCTATCCGCAGGTGCCGGGGATCGACGTCGGCGCCAAGGTGGAGAAGACGAGCCTCGAGGACGCCGGGATCAAGACGAAGCTGGTCGGCTTCGACCCGAACGCCACCGATCTGACGGGGCCGCTGACGGCGGCCGGAGCCCAGACCGCCGACGTCGTCATTCCGCAGAGCAACGCGGCCGGGTGCGTCAACGTCGCGAAGACGCTGCAGCAGCTCGGGGTCCCTGGCTCGAAGATCGTCTCGAACCCGCTCTGCCTCAGCGGCGAGGTCGCGGCAGGGCTCGGCGGCGACCTGGCGCTGTGGGTCTACGGCATCGCGTCCACGCTGGCAGGGGACAAGACCGACCCGGCGGCGGTGCCCTACAACAAGGCCATGGCCAGCCTCGGCGCGTCGAGCCTGGCGGGCGACGCGTGGGTGATCGTCTCGTGGGGTCAGATCCTCACGACCGTGAAGCAGATGAACGCGCTCGGCGTCGAGAACATCACGGCGCCGAAGCTGACGACGGCACTCCGTGGGTTCAAGGGCCCGCAGGCCCTCGGCGCGCCGAGCCTCAATTGCGGCAAGTACAAGACCGAGCCCGCCGCGTGCAACGACCAGGCCCAGTTCTTCAAGTACGAAGGCAAAGGAGTCTTCACACGCCTCACCGGGTGGTTGAGACCGCCCGCGAACTTCACGCCAGAGGGGTAGCTGCTCGCACCCTCGCCCTCCCCGGGCCGGGCCGCACGTTCCTCGTGCGGCCCGGCCCGCCTTCGCAACACCCCAAGGGCATTGGACTCGACGCAAATCCTCCTCTTCGCGCTCCTCGGCCTCGGCTCGGGCTCGCTGATCGCCGGGATCGCGATCGGCATCGTGCTGACGTATCGCGGCTCGGGGATCATCAACCTCGCGACGGGAGCGGTCGCGATGCTCGGCGGCTATTCATACTGGTCGCTGCGGACCGGCATCTACGGCGTGCACTTTTCGCCTGCGGCGGCGCTCGTCCTCACGTTCTTCGCCCTCGTCGTTCTCGGACTCATGATCGAGTCCGGCGCCTTCCGACCCCTGCGCACGGCCTCCCCGCTCGCCAAGCTCGCAGCCTCGCTGGGCGTGCTGCTCGTCGCGCAGGCCGGGGTGTCGCTCGCGTTCGGGATCGGCACGAAGCCACAGCCGCCGGTGCTGCCGCGCGGCACGATCACGATCTTCCACGCGACCGTTCCGATCGACCGGCTGATCCTGCCCGGGATCGTCTTGCTCGCCACGCTCGTGCTCTCGCTCGTCTTCAGGCTCAGCCGCTTCGGGCTCGCTACGCGGGCGGCGTCGCAGAACGAGGTCGGCGCGATGCTCCTCGGGCTCTCCCCGAACCAGCTCGCGCTGGCGAACACGCTGCTCGCCACCCTCGTCGCCGGCGGGCTCGGCGTGCTCGCCGCCTCGATCACCCAGCTCGACTCGACCTCCCTCCCGCTCCAGGTCGTGCCCGCCTTGACCGCCGCGCTCTTCGCCCGGTTCACCTCGTTCTGGATCGCGGCCCTCGTCGGCCTGGCGATCGGGATGCTCGAGAACATCCTCTACTACTTCCAGACGTTCAGCTGGTTCCCGACCGACCACGGCGTCGCGATGCCGGGAGTGCAGCCGCTGCTCGTGTTCGCCCTGATGGTCGTGGCGATGTTCCTGCGCGGCACGCACCTGCCGACGCGCGGCGAGCTCGTCGAGCAGCGGCTGCCGCTCGCACCACGCGCGCAGCGGCTCTGGAGGACGGCGGTCGTCGCCACAGCGGCCGCGGTCGTCGCGCTGATCGTCCTGCCGTACGACTTCAGGCAGGCCATGATCACCTCCTTGCTGGCGACCGTCATGTGCCTGTCGCTCGTGGTGATCACGGGCTTCGTCGGGCAGATCTCCGTCGTCCAGCTCGCACTCGCCGGCGTCTCGGGCTTCATCCTCTCCCACCTCGCCGCCGATCACGGCGTGGGCTTCCCGTGGGGGATGCTGATCGGTGCCTCCGGGGCCACGGTCTGCGGCCTCCTCGTCGCCGTCTCGGCCCTGCGAGTTCGCGGCGTCAGCCTCGCCGTCGTCACCTTGGCCGCTGCGGTGGCGATCGAGCAGTTCGTCTTCCTGAGCACGACCTGGGGCGGCGGAAGCTCCAGCTCTCCGGTGCCGGAGCCGAAGCTCGGCATCGACCTCGGACCGTACGGGCCGTTCATGGGACTCGACGGCAAGGTCCCGAGCCCGGTGTTCGGGTTCTTCGTCGTCGCGGTCACCGTCGCGCTCGGCCTGCTCGTGGCGAACCTGCGGCGGTCGAGCCTCGGGCAGCGCATGCTCGCCGTCCGCTCGAACGAGCGTGCGGCGGCGGCCGCCGGCATCAACGTCCGCAACGTCAAGCTCGCCGCATTCGCGATCAGCTCGTTCATCGCCGGAGTCGGCGGCGCGCTGTACGGCTACAACTTCAGCTCGGTCACCGTCACGCGCTTCTCGGCGCTGACCGCGCTCAGCCTGATCGCCTTCGCCTACGTCGGCGGCATCACGATGGTCTCGGGCGCGATCTTCGCGGGCCTGATCTCGGTGGAGGCGCTGTTCCCGTACGCGCTCGAGAAGTGGTTCGGGATCTCGGGCAACTGGGCGCTGCTCGTCGGCGGTCTGGCCCTGATCGTGACCCTCGCCCAGAACCCCGACGGGGTCGCCGGTGCCACGTATCGCAAGCGGCAGCGGAAGAAGCGGCGGCGTGAATCGGACGGGGCTCGCCGCGAAGTCCTGGCATTCACGGGAAAGGAACCCTGATGAACCGGATCCTCACCACCCACGTCGGCAGCCTCGCGCGCCCGCGCGAGCTCTTCGGCTTCCTCGGCGCGATCGGCCGCGGCGAGCCCTACGACGAGGCCGCGTACGAGCAGGCCCTCGCGGACGCGGTCGCCGACGTCGTGCGTCGTCAGGTCGACGCGGGCATCGACGTGATCGACGACGGGGAGATGGGGAAGCCGAGCTGGATCACGTATCTGTACGAGCGCGTGACCGGGCTCGAGTCACGGATGGTCGAGGGCGGCGGCGGGCTCCCGCCGAGCCGGGATCGGGCGGCGTTCCCGGAGTTCTACGCGGAGCACGACGCGGCGCTGACCCGCGACCTGGCGGATCTCGTCGGAGCGGCCGACGATCGGACGAGCGACGACGGAAAGGGCAGGCTCTGGTTCTGCACGGGCCCGATCGAATACCGCAGCGGGGCGCTCGAACGGGATATCGCACGGCTCAAGACGGCGGTGGCGGGGGCCGACGTCACGGACGTCTTCCTGCCCGTCGTCGCCCCGGCGAGCGTCTACTGGCTCCGCAACGAGTACTACCCGAGCGAGGAGGAGTTCGTCTTCGCGGTCGCCGACGCGCTGCGCGAGGAGTACAAGGGCATCGTCGACGCGGGCTTCCTGCTCCAGATCGACGACGCAGTGCTGATGCACGAGTACGACTCGATCCTCTCCCTCGGAGGATCCGTCGAGGACTACCGGCGCTGGGCGGAGCTCCGCGTGGAGGCTCTCAACCATGCGCTCTCCGGACTCCCCGAGGAACGCATCCGCTACCACGTCTGCTTCGGGAGCTGGCACGGGCCGCACGCCTACGACCCCCAGCTCGCCGACGTCATCGACCTCATCCTCAAGGTGCGCGCCCGCTACTACCTGATCGAGCAGGCGAACCCGCGCCACGAGCACGAGTGGCGGCTGTGGGAGGACGTCAAGCTCCCGGACGGGAAGGTGCTCGTGCCAGGAGTCGTGACCCACCACACGGAGGTCGTCGAGCACCCCGATCTCGTCGCCCAGCGGCTGGTCCGGCTCGCGAAGCTCGTCGGGGCCGAGAACGTGATGGGCGGGACGGATTGCGGATTCGCCCAGCTCGCTTTCCTGCGGCGCGTGCACCCGACGATCCAATGGGCCAAGCTCGAGGCGCTCGCTATCGGCGCACGCCGCGCGAGCGAGCAGCTGTTCGGAGCGAGGGCGGTGACGTGACGGTCGTCCGTCCCGAGCGTCTTGACAGCGGGTGGCCGCCCGCCGTAGGGTCCGGCCCTCCTGCTCGACCGGATTGCCCGTGAGCAGGACGCGCGAGCAATCGGTCGCTGTCCGTCCTTCTGCGAATGACGCTGCTGATCGACACGGCTACGGTTCCGGCCCGGGAGCGGCTGGACTTCTGGCTGGATTCGGCATTCGAGGCGTACCTCCCCGTGCAGATCCGGAGCGCGGCCGCGGAGCAGTTCGGAGCACGGATGTGGGGCTTCGACCTCGCGCCGCTGACCTTCTTCCGGATCTCCGCCGTGGCGAACACGATGATCCGCACGCCCCGGGCGATTGCGGCCTGCGACCCCGAGTGCCTCCACCTGTCGATCGTCCTCCGCGGCCGGCTCAACGCAGCGCAGGAGGGTCGAACCGGCGTCGCCAGGGCCGGAGACCTGTTCAGCTACGAGACGTCTCGGCCGGTGGTCATCGGCGCCGATCAGCCGTTCGAGTCGCTGATCGTCAGGGTGCCCAAGCAGGTGCTCGGTCCGGAGGCGGCGCGCATCAGCGGTCGCACCGCGGTGAGCATCCCCGGCGGCGAAGGGCTTCCGAGAGCCGCGGTGGCGTTCTTCCGTGGGCTGTTCGGCGGCCTGGAGGACGGGACCGTGAATGGCGACGACGCGCCCAGTGCGGTCAGCTGCGTGCTCGACCTCGTTCAGGGCCTCTACGCCGACCCGGGCGCCAGGCATGAGCCGGCCAGGCCGCGGTCACGTGCAGAGGTCCTGCTCAACCTCCGGTCGTTCATCGAGGTCAACCTCGGCGACCCGCAGCTCTGTCCCGAACAGATCGCGCGCTCGAGCTTCATCTCGACGCGCTATCTCCACCGGCTGTTCGAGGCCGAAGGAACGAGCGTGTGCCAGTGGATTCGAGCCTCTCGGCTCGAGCGCTGCCGGCGCGACCTCCTCGATCCGACACTCGCCCACCAGACGATCCTGGCGATCGCGACGCGCTGGGGCCTGCCCGGCCCTGCGCACTTCAGTCGTCTGTTCCGTGCGGCGTACGGCTGCTCGCCCAGCGAGTTCCGGCGCCAGGCCGGAGTCACGGGCGCAACAGATCCCTTCTGACCGCGTGACGGGCACGGTCCGGGCGCGATGATCCCGGTCCTGAATGCTGCGGGGATCTCCGTGGACTTCGGCGGCGTCCAGGCCGTCGTCGATGTCGACCTCCAGGTGGGCGAAGGGCAGCTCGTCGGCCTGATCGGCCCGAACGGCGCCGGCAAGACGACGTTCATCGACGCGATCAGCGGCTTCGTCGACTACCGGGGCCGCGTGGCGGTCGACGGAGAGGACGTGACCTCCCTCCCCCCTCACGCACGGTCGCGGCGGGGGCTCGTCCGGACCTGGCAGTCGATCGAGCTGTTCGACGATCTCAGCGTCAGCGAGAACCTGGTCGTGGCGGGCCGCCATCCGTCTGTCTGGCGGACGCTGAGGGAGACGGTCTCGGCGCCGGGCTCCGATCGGGAAGTGGTCTGGCACGCGCTCGAGCTGCTCGGTCTCGAGTCGATCGCAGACGAGCTGCCCACCGACCTCCCGCAGGGGCAGCGCAAGCTCGTCGGGATCGCGAGGGCGCTCGTGACGAAGCCTCGGATCCTCTGCCTCGACGAGCCCGCCGCCGGACTCGACATCCACGAGAGCGAAGAGCTCGGACGGCGGCTGCGCCGGCTGGTCGACGCGGGTCAGGCGATGCTGCTCGTGGACCACGACATGGGCCTCGTGCTCGGGATCTCCGACGAGATCGTCGTGCTCGAGTTCGGGAGGGTCATCGCTCGTGGGCCGGCGGACGTCGTCCGTCGCGACGAGCGGGTGATCGCCGCCTACCTGGGCAGCGCGGCCGCCGACCTCGCGCCGGGGAGCCTCGACTCCGCGGCGCAGGCGCGCGCGGAGACCGTGAGCGAGGGCGAGCGTGCCTGACGCGATCCTCGCCCTCGAGGCTCTGACCGCAGGCTACGACGAGGCCGCCGTGATCCGGGGCCTCGACCTGACGGTCGGCCCGGGCGAGGTGGTGGCGCTGCTCGGCCCGAACGGCGCGGGCAAGACGACGACCCTACGCGTCGTCTCGGGGATCGTGAGGCCGATGGCAGGCCGGGTGGTCTTCGCGGGCACGGACCTCGTCCGCACGTCTCCGAGCGCGCGGGCCCGCCTCGGAATCGCGCACGTCCCGGAAGGCCGGGGCCTCTTCTTCGACCTGACCGTCGCGGAGCATTTCCGGGTCGGTCCCCGCGGACAGCGGCTCGACGACGCTCTCGCCTACGAGTATTTCCCGAAGCTCCACGAGATCCACCGAAGACGCGCAGGCCTCCTGTCGGGCGGCGAGCAGCAGATGCTCGCCGTCGCCCGCGCCCTCGCGAGCCGGCCGCGGCTGCTGCTGCTCGACGAGCTCACGCTGGGGCTCGCGCCGGTGATCGTCGAGTGGCTCTTGCCGGTGGTGCGTGAATTCGCACAGACCTATGGCTGCGCGGTGCTGCTCGTCGAGCAGCACGTGCACCTGGCGCTCGCCGTCGCCGACCGCGGCTACGTGCTCTCGCACGGCGAGATTGCGGCGCACGACGAGGCCGCCCGTCTCCGGACGGACCGCCAGTTGCTGATCGCGAGCTACCTCGGCGAGCGAACGCAAACCGACGAACCCGTACCAGAACGGGAAAAAGGAGGACGATCGTGAGCTACGGCAGCCTGCAGGACTTGCTCGACGCAGTTGGGGACCCGGTCGAGCTGCTGCGCAACTCGCAGGCCGGGCCGAACGTCTACCCGGGGGTGCCCGCCGAGTTCACGAACTGGCGGGACGAGCAGCAGGCCTGGCAGAGGTCGTGCGTCCTCTTCGATCAGTCGTACCACATGACCGATCTGGCGGTGGAAGGGCCGGATGCGTCGAAGCTGCTCTCCCGGCTCGCCGTCAACAGCTTCGCGGGATTCGCGGTCGACAAGGCGAAGCACTTCGTGGCGTGCACGCCCGACGGCTACGTGATCGGCGACGTGATCCTGTTCGCACTCGCCGAGAATCGGTTCAACCTCGTCGGGCGCGCGCCCGCGCTGAACTGGATCGCCTACCACGCCGAGACAGGCGGCTACGACGTGAAGGTCGAGCTCGATCAGAGGACGGCGTTGCGCACCGACGGCCGCCGCCGGTCGTACCGCTTTCAGGTGCAGGGACCGAACGCGATGCAGGTGATCGAGAAGGTGCTCGGCCGGGAGCCGCCGCAGCTCAAGTTCTTCACGATGACGACCGTCACGATCGCAGGGAAGCAGGTTCGCGCGCTGCGCCACGGCATGGCCGGCCAGCCGGGGTGGGAGCTGTTCGGGCCCTGGGACGACCGCGACTCCGTCCGCGAGGCTCTCGTCCTCGCGGGCGAGGAGTTCGGGCTCAGACAGGTCGGTGGGCGCGCGTACTCGGCCAACACGCTCGAATCGGGCTGGATCCCGTCGCCGCTCCCGGCCGTCTACTCGGGGGAGGGCCTGAAGGCGTACCGCGAGTGGCTGCCCGCCGCAGGCTACGAAGGCTCAGCGTCGATCGGCGGCAGCTTCGCGTCGCGCGAGATCGAGGACTACTACTTCACGCCCTGGGATCTCGGGTACGGGAGCTACGTCAAGTTCGACCACGACTTCATCGGGCGCGACGCGCTCGAGCGAAGGGCAGAAGGCGAGCATCGGCAGAAGGTCACGCTCGCCCTGGACGACGACGACGTCACCCGCGTGATCGGGACGATGTTCCGCAAGACCGGCCGGGCGAAGTTCATCGACTGGCCGTCGGCGGTCTACTGCATGCACCCGTTCGACAGGGTCGCCGTCGACGGTGAGACCGTCGGCGTGTCGACGTGGATCGGCTACAGCGCCAACGAGGGGAAGATGCTCACCCTGGCCGTTCTCGACGCCGAGCTCGCGGAGCCGGGCACGGAAGTCACCTTCGTCTGGGGCGAGGCGGGCGGCGGCTCGGCCAAGCCGACCGTCGAGCCGCACGAGCAGGCGGAGATGCGGGCGGTCGTCTGTCCGGTTCCGTACGTCGAGACGGTGCGCACGTCGTACGCGCCGGGCGGGTGGCGCGCGACGCGCGACTAGCTCGCTTCTACTCAGCCGTCGGAGGCGTCTTGCCGAGGATCAGGTCGGCGGCCTTCTCCGCGATCATCATCGTCGGCGCATGCGTGTTGGCGCGCGTGATGGTCGGCATCACGGATGCGTCCACGACCCGCAATCCCTCGGTCCCGAAGACGCGCAGCTCGGAGTCGACGACCGAGCCGATGGCGCAGGTGGACGTCGGGTGATAGACGGGCTGTCCGTTCCGACGAACCCACGCGAGGATGTCGTCGTCGGAGTCCGACGCGGGAACGCTGAACGGCGCCCTCTCGACCGCCCGCAGCGCCGGTTGCCCCGCGATCTCGAGCGCGATCCGCACGCCGCCGAGCACGGTCTCGCGATCCTCGTCGGTCGTGAGAAAGTTGCAGAGCACGCGCGGCTTCGACCCCACCATGGGGGTGCGCAGCATCACCTTGCCGCGGGACGTCGGCTTCACGACCACCGGCCCGAAGACGTAGCCGTGGTCGTGTGGCGCGGTCAGTCCCTCGTCGTAGAAGAGCGAGGGAGAGAAGTGGAACTCGATGTCGGGCGCCGGGAGGTCCGGCCGGGTGCGGAAGAAGCCGCCGGCCTCCGGCAGGTTCGAGCTGAGCGGGCCGCGCCCCTCCCGTTCCAGCAGCGCGAAGTTCTCGGGCGTGAAGATGCCGAAGAGCCCCGGCACGGAGCTCAGGTAGTTCAGGTTCACCATGAGGTGGTCCTGCAGGTTGCGGCCGACCGGCAGCTCCTCCCGCACGGCGATTCCGAACGGCTCCAGCTCCTCGCGGAGGCCGATCCCGGAGAGCATCAGCAGGACGGGCGACTGGTACGACCCCGCGGAGAGGATGACCTCGCGCTCGGCCCGGACCGTCTCGCGCACGCCGTTGCGGACGAGCTCGACGCCTACGGCCCGGCTTCCCTCGAAGACGATCCGCTCGACGAAGGCGCAGTCCCTCACCTCGAGGTTCGGGCGGGCCTCGGCGGGACGGAGGTACGCGTCCGCGGTGCTGCAGCGCAGACCGCCGCGCTGCGTGACCTGGAAGCGACCGACGCCGTCCTGGCGCTCGCCGTTCAGATCCGGGTTCGCGGGGTAGCCGGCCTGGACCGCCGCTTCGATCATCAGGTCGATGAGCGGATGCATCGAGCGGCTGTCCGAGACGGTCTGCGGGCCGCCGACGCCGTGGTAGGCGCTCTCTCCTCGTTCGTTGTCCTCGCCGCGCTTGAAGTACGGCAGCACCTCGTCGTAGCTCCAGCCGCCGGCGCCGCCGGCCGCCCAGTCGTCGTAGTCGAGGCGATTGCCGCGGAGGTAGATCATCGCGTTGATGGAGCTGCAGCCGCCGATCATCCGGCCGCGCGGCAGATAGAGCCTGCGCTCGTCGAGGCCGGGCTCCTGCTCGCCCGTCAGATCCCAGTCGAGGCTCGACTTGAACATGATCGGGAACATCGCCGGGACGCGGACCTCCGGCGCGGTGTCCGGGCCGCCGGCCTCGAGCAGGAGGACGCTCACGTCCGGGTCCTCGCTCAGGCGCGCGGCGACCACGCAGCCGGCCGATCCCGCTCCAACGATCACGTAGTCAGGCATTCGTCACCTCCCGGTCGGGCTCGTCGCGCGAAGCCTATCCCGGGCGGCCGGAGGTCGGGTGTTAGGTTCTTCGCCGTGGACGCCGCGAACGACCTCGTCGCGCTCTACTGGACGATCTCCGGGCCGGTCGAGGTGCACGCCGGGCGGGAGTGGAGCCTTTTCGACCTGCGCGACCGCTGCGCACACGCCGCGCGGGTCGGCTTCAGCGGGATGGGGATCTGGCATGCCGATCTCGAGCATGTACTCGAGACGAGGACGCTCGCCGAGATCGCCGAGCTCTTCCACGAGTTCGGGCTGCGTCACCTCGAGCTCGAGCTCCTGCAGGACTGGTTCCTCGACCCCTCCGACGAGCGCAGGCGGGAAGGAGACAGGATCCGCGAGCTGTTCTGGGACGCCGCTCCTGTCTTGCCGACGCACCACGTCAAGGCCGGCAACATCCCCGGCACGCCGTGCGACTTCGACACGCTCACCGAACGCTACGCCGAGCTGTGCGCGAGCGCCGCCGAGCGCCACGACGCACCCGTGGTCTACGAGCTCATGCCGTTCGATCCGAACGTCCCCGATCTCGAGACGGCGCTCGCGCTCGTCGAGGGCGCGAACGCTCCGAACGGCGGCCTCGCCCTCGACACGTGGCACCTGTCGAAGCTCGGCATCGAGCCGGACGTGCTCCGCGGCGTTCCGGCCGAGTGGCTGCGCTGGGTCGAGTTGAGCGACGGCCGCCGGGAGAACATGGCCGACCAGGTCGACGAGGTGGTCAACCACCGCGAGCTGCCCGGCGAAGGCGAGTTCCCAATCCGCGCGTACGTCGCGGCGCTGCGCGACGCCGGCTACGAAGGACCGTGGGGCGTCGAAGTGCTGTCCGAGAAGCTGCGCCGCCTACCGATCGAGCAGATCTTCGACCGGGCCTACGCGACGGCCGGCGCACAGCTCCGGTGAGACCGATGACGGCAGCCACCGTCGCAACAGAAAGGCCCCGTCTCCGGGGCCTTTCATATAGCGGGGGCAGGATTTGAACCTGCGACCTCCGGGTTATGAGCCCGGCGAGCTACCTGACTGCTCCACCCCGCGTCGCTGACCGAAATCATAGCACCGGTTTTCGGCGCGGCTAGGATCCCGGACGTGTGGAACTGGGCGATCTACGGGGCGCTGATCGCCGCTCTCCTGGCCGGTTTCGCGGCGATCGCGTACCTCGCCGTGCGGGCGCTCGAAGGGTGGCGCGCCCTGAAGCGGCTGCGCCGCGGCGTCGGCCGGGAGCTCGAGCGGCTCGCCGACCTCGGCGAGGTCACAGCCGACAAGCTCGAGACGGCGACCGACACCGCGACGCTCGAGTCGAGCCTCTCGCGGCTGCGCGTCGACCTCGCGCGCTTCGCCGTGCTGCGCCGGGCGCTCGACGAGGCGCAGGAGCCCTTCCGGTTCCTCGCGCTCGTGTTTTCGCGCAGGTGAGGGTCGCCGCCGTCGACCTCGGTACGAACACGACGCGGCTGCTCGTCGCCGACGTCGCGGACGGCTCGCTCGACGAGGTGCACCGCGAGACCCGCATCACGTGTCTCGGCGAGGGTGTCGACGCACGCCGCCGCCTCCTCCCCGCGCCCATCGCTCGCGTGCGCGACGCGCTCTCCGACTACCGGCGCACGCTCGAGTCCCTCGGCGCGGAGCGCACGCTGCTCGTCGCGACGAGCGCCGTCCGCGACGCCGAGAACGGCGGGGCGTTCCTCGACGAGATCGAAGCGGGCTACGGCTTCGCGACCCAGCTGCTGAGAGGCGAGGAGGAAGCGGCGATGACCGTGCGCGGCGTCGGCTCCGGCCGCGAGCCCGCACCCGGCACGCTCATCCTCGACATCGGCGGCGGCTCCACCGAGCTGATCGTCGACGCCTTCCACGCGAGCCTCGAGCTCGGATCGGTGCGCCACACGGAGCGCTTCCTCCACGCCGACCCGCCCGAGCCGCCGGAGCTCGCCGCGTGCGCCGGCTCCGTGCGCGCGCTGCTCGCCGAGCACGTGCCCGGCGACGTGCGTGCGCGCGTCACCGGCGCGATCGGCGTCGCGGGGACGCTCACGACGCTCGCCGCGCTCGACCTCCGGCTCGCCGCGTACGACCGCGAGCGCGTGCACGGGCACCGGCTCACGCGCGACAGCGCACGCGCGCAGCTCGAGCGGCTCGCGTCGCTACCCCTCGCCGAGCGCCGCGAGCTGCCCGCGCTGGAGCCCGGGCGCGCGCCGGTGATCGTCGCGGGCGCGGTGATCCTCACCGAGACGCTCGACTTCTTCGCCCTCGACGCGATCGAGGTGAGCGAGCGCGACATCCTCGACGGCGCCGCCTTCGCCGCGGCCGAGCTTTGCTAGAGAACGAGCGGGTCCGGGTCGAGATCGAGCGCAGACGGCTCGTCCTCGGCGAGCCGTCGCTGCACGACCGCGCGCGAGAGCACGCCGACGAGCCTGCCGGCTTCGACGACCGGCACGCGCTCGAGATCGCGCTCCTCGAGCGTGTGGAACGCCTCCTCGAGCGGCAGCGACACGTCGAGCGTGAAGATCGGCGGCTCCGCGATCTCGCGCAGGATCACCTCGGCCGGGTGCAGGCCGGCGGCTACCACCTCGCGCACGAGCGTCTTGCGCGTGATCACGCCGACCAGCGTCCCGTCGTCCTCGCACACGAACACCGCGCGGATCTCGGGGTTCTCGAGGCAGCGGCCGCCCGCCTGCGCGCTCTCGCCGGCGAGGAGCATCGTCGGCTCCGGCACCATCGCGTCGCGAACGACCTGCGTGCTCACGGGTAGATCCCCCGCGCCTCGAGCGCGTCCGCGACCTCGCGGATCGCCGCGACCATCGCCGACTGCCGCAGCGTGATCTTCTTCTCCGCCGACACCGACCACACCCGGTCGAACGCATCGGTCATCTTGTCGGCGAGCTTCTTGCGAATCTCGTCGCGGTCCCAGAACAGCCGGCCGAGATCCTGCACCCACTCGAAGTACGACACGGTCACGCCGCCCGCGTTCGCGAGGATGTCCGGCACGACGAGGATGCCACGGTCGTGCAGGATCGCATCCGCCTCCAGCGTCGTCGGGCCGTTCGCGCCCTCGACGATCAGCCCGGCCTGGATGCGGGCCGCGTTCTCGCCCGTGATCTGGTCCTCGCGCGCGGCGACGACGAGAATGTCGCACGGCAACTCGAGCAGCTCCTCGTTCGTGACGCGCTCGCGGTCGTACCCCGCGAGCGAGCCGTGCTCGGCCGCGTACGCGTGCAGCCCGGGCACGTCGAGACCCGCCTCGTCGTGGACGCCGCCCGAGACGTCGGCGACCGCCACGACCTTCGCGCCCTTGTCGTACAGCTCCGACGCCGCGACGCCGCCGACGTTGCCGAAGCCCTGCACGACGCAGCGCCGGCCGGCGAGGCTCCAGCCGAGCCGCGCGCACGCCTGCTCGGTCACCATCACGACGCCCGCTCCGGTCGCCTCGCGGCGGAACACCGAGCCGCCGATCGAGATCGGCTTGCCCGTCACGACCTCGGGGACGACGTAGCCCATCTGCATCGCGTACGTGTCCATCATCCACGCCATCGTCTGCTCGTTCGTCGCCATGTCGGGGGCCGGGATGTCCATGTGCGGGCCGATCACCTCGACCAGCTCCGACGTGAACCGCCGCGTCAGCCGCTCGAGCTCCGTGAGCGAGAGCGCGCGCGGGTCGCAGCGGATGCCGCCCTTGGCGCCGCCGTACGGCAGGCGCAGCAGCGCGCACTTCCACGTCATCCACGTCGCAAGCGCGGCACACTCGCCGAGCGAGACCTCCACGTCGTAGCGGATGCCCCCCTTGGTCGGCCCGAGCACGGTCGAGTGCTGCACGCGGTAGCCCGCGAAGATCTGGACCGTGCCGTCGTCGCGGTGCATCGGGACGCTCGTGATCAGGGCGCGCTCGGGGAAGCTGAGGCGCTCGGCGACCATGTCCGAGACGTCGGCGAACGGCAGCGACTGCTCGAACTGCGCGCGTGCCATGAGAAAGAGCGGCGTGTCCCACTCGAGCGGGCGCTCGAGGGGCGATGCCTCCAGGCTTGCCACCGGCGCAGTCTAGATACAGGGGCGAGATTCGGCCTAGCCGCCGCCGGGCCGCGGCTCCGCAGTGCCGGGAGCGGGACTTGAACCCGCACGGCCCGAGGGCCACCCGATTTTAAGTCGGGCGCGTCTGACCAGTTCCGCCACCCCGGCCCGGCCAGCGTAGTGGTTTGACCGGTGACGTTGCGCCGGTTTCCGGGTCGCAACATTGCCGGTCAGACCACCGGGTGTGGCAAGGTTCCGTCATGACGCACGACACGATCGTCGCGCTCGCCGTCCTCGGCGTCGTCGGCCAGGTGCTCGGCGGCCTGCTGATCCTCGTCGCGCTCGCCGCGGCGGCCGGAGCGCGGGGACCGCTGCGCGCCGTCCGCTCGGCCCTGTGGGGCTACGAGCTCTGGGCCGCGTTCGCCGTCGCCGCGATCGCCACGGGAGGCAGCCTCTTCTTCTCGGAGATCGCGCACTTCGTCCCCTGCGAGCTCTGCTGGTTCCAGCGCATCTGCATGTACCCGCTGTCGATCGTGACGCTCCTCGCCGCACTGGCCGGCGACCACCGCGTCGCGCGGTATCTCCTGCCGCTGCCGCTCGTCGGCGCGGGCGTCTCGGTCTACCACCTCCTCGTCGAGAACCACGCCGTCTCCACGCCGCAGGCGTGCCAGATCGGCGCCGGCGGCTGCGCCGTCAAGTGGATCAACGAGCTCGGCTACATGACCATCCCGACCCTCTCGCTCACCGCCTCCGTCCTTCTCATCGGATTCTTAGCGCTCGCGGCCGCGGGCTCGAGCCAGGTCGCTAGTCTTCCCGCCGATGGCTAGCGGCAAGAAGAGCAGGGAGAAGCGCCGCGCGCAGAGCGCGCCGCCCCCCGTCCAGTCGAAGGGCGCGCCGCGCAGCCGGCAGGCCTCGCCGCGCGTGCTCATCGGCGCGGGCGCGGCGGCCGCCGCGATCGCGGTGGTCGTCGTCCTGATCGTCGTCCTCACGGGCGGCGGGTCGTCGACGCCGAAGGGCGTGCCGAAGATCGGCTCGATCGCCGCCGGGCTGCCCGGCTCGGCCGAGGTCGCCGGCTACTTCAAGGGAATCCCGCAGCAGGGCATGGTGCTCGGCTCCGCCTTCGCGAAGGCCACGATGGTCGAGTACGTCGACCTCCAGTGCCCGTACTGCCAGCAGTTCGAGACCCAGGTCTTCCCGGACATCCTCGCGAAGTACGTGCGGACCGGGAAGGTCAAGGTCGAGGTGCGGGTGCTCGACTTCGTCGGCCCCGACTCGATCCGCGGCCGCAAGGCGATGGCCGCCGCCGCGAACCAGAACCGGGCGTTCAACTACGCCGAGATCCTCTATCTCAACCAGGGCACGGAGAACACCGGCTGGCTGAGCGAAGACATGGTCGCCTCCGCCGCCGCGAGCATCCCCGGCCTCGACGTGCCCAGGCTGCTCGCCGACCGGAGCTCCTCCGCGGTCGCGAAGCTCGTCTCCGGCTTCGACGCGGGCGCGGTAGCCGACAAGGTGAAGTCGACGCCGACGCTCCTCGTCGGGCGGACCGGGACGACGCCGAAGGCCGTCCCGCTCCAGTCGCCCACCGACGAGGCCTCCCTCGTCGCCGCGCTCGACACGGCGCTCGCCGGCTAGATCGCCGCAAAGAGCGGCTTTTTCCGGCTTGACCCGCCCGGCGCGACCGCGATAGGCTGCGCGAGCCAGATCCGGTGGACTCACGGGTTCGTCAGATCTGGCCTTTTCGCGGTCCCGGCCCGGCCGAGGGCGACATCCGGCGCCTGCTCTAGCGTTCGTCGGCCGTGGTCATCGTCGGACTCCTCATCGGCCTCGTCCTCGGCGCAGGCGCCGCGTGGCTCTATGCCCGAGCGCAGCACACCGCGCTCCGAGTCGAGCTCGAGCACGAACAGGCCCGCACGGCCGAGAAGGCCGCCCTGCTCGAGGAGACCGAGCACGGCCTCACGTCACGGTTCGACGCGCTCGCCGCCGACGCGCTCCGGAAGAACAACGAGTCGTTCCTCGAGCTCGCCTCGGCGAAGCTCGGACAGAAGGAGCAGGCGGTCGAGCACCTCGTCGCGCCCATCAAGGAGTCGCTCCTGAAGGTCGACGGGAAGCTCCAGGAGCTGGAGGTCGCCCGCAAGGGCGCCTACTCGTCCCTCGCCGAGCAGGTGCGGCAACTCGGCGAGACCCAGAAAGAGCTGCGCAGCGAGACGGGCAACCTCGTCAGCGCGCTCCGCGACCGGCCGAACGTCCGCGGCCGCTGGGGCGAGATCCAGCTCCGCCGGGTCGTCGAGATGGCAGGGATGATCGAGCACTGCGACTTCGAGACGCAGCACCATGTCGCGACCGACGACGGGCGAATACGGCCCGACCTCGTGATCAAGATGCCGGGCGGCGGCAGCGTCGTGGTCGACGCGAAGGTCGCCGGCCAGGCCTACATCGAGTCGCTCGAGTGCAAGGACGACGAGACGCGCACGCTCAAGCTCCGCGACCACGCACGCCAGGTCCGCGACCACGTCACGAAGCTCGGCGCGAAGAACTACTGGTCGCAGTTCGAGCGAACCCCCGACTTCGTCGTGTTGTTCCTCCCGGGAGAGACGTTCCTGAGCGCCGCGCTCGAACAGGACCCCGCACTCATCGAGGAGAGCTTCGACAACCGCGTGCTCATCGCGACCCCGACGACGCTGATCGCGCTCCTGCGCACCGTCGCCTACGGCTGGCGCCAGGAGACCATCGCCGAGTCCGCGAAGGAGGTCAGCGAGCTCGGCCGTGAGCTCTACAAGCGTCTCGCAACCCTCACGGAGCACTTCTCGAAGGTCGGCGACCGCCTGGCGAGCGCGGTTCGCGCCTACAACGACAGCGTCGGCTCGTTCGAGCGCAGCGTGCTGCCCGGCGCGCGCAAGCTGAAGGACCACGGCATCACCTCGACCTCCGACCTCGTCGAGCTGAGCGAGATCGAGCTCACCGTCCGGACGGTGAAGACGCCGGAGCTTCCCGCCGCGGCGCCGGACGACGCCCGGTAGCGGCGCTAGTACCGCAGCAGCGCGCCGACGCCGCCGACCGGATCGAGGTCGCGCCGCTGGCGGACGACGTGCACCGTGCCGCCGTGGGCCAGGGTCTGGTGCACGGCGAGGTCGAGCCCGCTCTCGCGGCCTTCGAGCGTCGTGCCGTCGAGCGGGCAGCTGCCGTTCCCGAGCTGGGCCCGGCCGCACGCGGGACACTGGTGCGCGGGCTCGTCGGCGCCGTCCTGCACGAGCAGCACGTCGGCCCGGCCGTCCGACGCGGCCTCGAGCGTCTGCTCCCAGCCCGTCGCGGCTCGGCCGTTCTTGCCGGCCTCCTCACGCCAGCGCGCGATCACGTCCTCGTCACACCTCGCCCACCACCCCTCGAGCACCGGCCGCGCGACCTCCAGCAGTCGCGACGCGTCCGCGTGCGCCTCCGCCGTCGTCCAGCCGAGGAGGCAGTTGATGACTTCGGTCGAGAGGATCTGCTGGAAGTCGGAGCGCATGTCGTCCGCGCCGACGAGCACGACACGCGCACCGTGGAGCCTCCGCACGCAGCCGTCGAGCGTGTCGCCGACCCGGCGCCAGTGGCGCTCGACGACCTCGTCGTTGTGGCGCTCGTAGCGCGCCTGCGACCAGCCGCCCTGGTCGTGCCGGCCGGGCATGTCCTCCGACTCGTCGGCGATCTCCACGAGATTGCCGCCCTCGAGCTTGAACACCTGACCTCGCTCGCGGCCGACGGCCGCGACGAGCACCGCGCCGGAGCGCCCTGCGAGCCGTGCGAGCGGTGCGAGGCACAGCTCGCGGCCGATCGTCACCTGCTCCGCCACCGGATCCGGCAGCGGCAGCGTGCGCCAGAGGTTGTCGAGGCCCGCAGCGAAGACCGCGACCCCGCGCACGCCGTGACGGTCGAAGCCGTCGTCGAACCACGCCTTGATCCGCTCGACGTCGCGCTTCAGCGCCTCGCGCGCCTCGCGGCCCAGCGAGCCCTTCCGCTCATCGAGCATGCGGTGGGCCTCGGAGATCAGCGAGCTCGCCCTCGTCTCGACGTCCGCCGGCGTCGGCACCTCGCCCGGATCGAGGCTCAGGTAGAGGCTGACGGCGCACCCCTGGTCGGCGCGAAAGCCCGCCAGCTCGCGAAGCTGATCCCAGGTGATGAGCACTGCCGTCGTCGCCTCACTCGCCAAAGCGCGACGGATCTTACTCGTCCTCCGGCCGCGGCCGGGGGTCTGACGGCACACTATGCCCGGCAACCGGGAACCTCTTTCCGGCCCGATTCGTTCTAATGGGGAGAACGATCTTCGAGGAAGGAATGACATGAGCGACGTACGCGATCTGATCGTCATCGGCGGCGGCCCCGCCGGGTACACCGCGGCCCTCTACGCGGCGCGGGCGAACCTCGAGCCGCTGGTGATCGAGGGCTTCAACTGGGGCGGCCAGCTGATGATCACGAGCGACGTCGAGAACTATCCCGGCTATCCCGACGGCGTGATGGGCCCCGAGATGATGGCGCAGTTCCGGCGCCAGGCAGAGCGGTTCGACGTCGAGTTCATCACCGACGACGTCACGCGCGTCGACTTCTCCGAGCGCCCTTTCCGCATCTGGATCGAGGGTGACGAGCACCGTGCGAACGCCGTGATCGTCGCAACCGGCGCGAGCGCTCGCTGGCTCGGCCTGCCCGGCGAGCAGCGGCTCCAGGGTCACGGCGTCTCGGCGTGCGCCACCTGCGACGGCGCCTTCTTCCGCGACAAGGAGCTCGTCGTCGTCGGCGGCGGCGACACCGCGATGGAAGAGGCGGCCTTCCTCACCCGCTATGCGACGAAGGTGACGGTCGTGCACCGGCGCGACGAGTTCCGCGCCTCTCCGATCATGCTCGAGCGCGCCCGCAACCACCCGAAGATCGAGTTCGTCACCAATGCGATCATCGAGGACATCCTCGGCGAGGCGACGGTCGAGGGAGTGCGCCTGCGCGACACGCAGACCGGCAAGGTGTGGGACCTGCCCACGAACGGCGTCTTCGTCGCGATCGGGCACGACCCGAACACCTCGCTCTTCGTCGATCAGCTCGATCACGACGAGAACGGCTATCTCCTCACGAAGCCCGGCTCCACCGCGACGAACATCGAAGGCGTGTTCGCCGCCGGCGACGTCCAGGACCACGTCTACCGCCAGGCGGTCACCGCTGCAGGCACCGGCTGCATGGCCGCGCTCGACGCGGAGCGGTTCCTCGCCGCGGAAGAAGACCGCGCGGACGCGGCGGCGAGCACGCCGCGGCCCGAGACCGCGGAGGTCTAGCAGCCTCCGCGTCGAACGCGGCCCGATGGCCGCGAACTGGATCGACCTCCTCGACCCGACGGACGAGGAGCTCCGCACGCAGGCGCCGCGCGAGCTCGAGGAGAGCGCGCGGAAGCTGCTGCTCGCCGCGCCCCAGCACGCGGACGAGCCGAGGCCGACCCTCCAAGGGCACGGGGACTACGTCTTCGGCGTCTTCCTCGTCGCGGTCGCGATCCCCGACGAGAACGAGCTCTACTACCAGGAGATCGACCTCGTCGTCACCGGCGACACGATCGTCACCGTGCGCAAGACACCCGTCGACGGACGACCTCCGTACGACCTCGACGATGTCCGCCGCGCCGTGCACGACTCCGACTCGGCCGGGATGATCGCCTACCGCATCGTCGACGACATCGCCGAGAGGTACCTCGACCTCGTCGACGCCATCGACGAGGAGATCGACGAGCTCGAGGACAAGGTCGAGGACCAGCCCGCCGCGACGACGCGCGAACGCATCTCCGAGCTGCGACACGACCTGTTGCACATCCGGCGCACGCTCGCCCCCACGCGCGACGCCGTCAGGCGGGTCGTCGACAACGTGGTCGAGGTCCAGCAGGGCGACGAGGTCTTCCCGCACGACGTCGAAATCGCGTTCAACAGCGCCTACGACAAGCTGCTGCGCGCATTCGACGGCCTCGAGCTCTCGCGCGACCTGCTCGCAAGCGTCCGCGACTACCACCAGTCGAAGATCGCGAACGACCAGAACGACGTGATGAAACGGCTGACCGTCGTCGCGTCGCTCATCCTGCTGCCGACGTTCATCGTCGGGCTCTACGGCCAGAACTTCGCCCACATGCCCGAGCTGCACTGGCGCGGCGGCTACGCCTACTCGTGGGCGCTGATCGTCGCCACGACGATCATCCAGCTCGTCTGGTTCCGGCGGAAGCGCTGGCTGTAGACCGGGTGGCGCTGCTCGTCTACCGCATCCCGTTCTCGACGAACGTCGAGCGTGTCGCCCTCGCGGCGGGGCACAAGGGGCTCGAGATCGAGTGGATCGACGTCGACCCCGCCGACCGCGCGGCCGTCGAGGCCGTGAGCGGCCAGCCGCTCGTGCCGGTGCTCGTCGACGGCGACGACGTCGTCCACGACTCGGCGGCGATCGTCGCGCTGCTCGACGCGCGCTTCCCCGAGCCGCCGCTCTACCCGCGCGACGAAGCCCTACGGGCGGAGATCGAGATCTTCGTCGACTGGTTCAACCGCGTCTGGAAGCGGCCGCCGAACGCGATCGCCGACGAGCTCGAGCAGGCCGAGCCGGACTTCGCGAGAGTCGCCGAGCTGAGCGCGGAGATGCGCGGAGCTCTCGACCGCTTCGAAGCGCTGCTCGCCGGGCGCGAGTACCTGTTCGGCGAGTTCGGCGCCGCCGACTGCATCGCGTTTCCGTTTCTCAAGTACGCCGTCTTCGGGCTCCCCGAAACAGACGACGAGCTCTTCCACCGCGTCCTCGTCGACCACCTGCCGCTCGGCGGGCGCTACCCGCGCCTGACGGCGTGGGTGCGAGGCGTCGACGAGCATCCGCGCGCCTGAGAGGCGACGCTACCCTCAACGGGTGCCCCACTTCATCTGCCCGAACTGCAAGGACCGGTCGATCGACATCGACGGCAAGGAAGGCATCTCCGACGACGCCGTCGCGTGCCGGCAATGCGGCTTCGGCTTCCTCTTCGAGCTGATGGACGACTACTACCCCGCGCCGACCGCAGGCCTCGTCGTCTGCAACCAGCAGGGGCAGATCCTCGCCGTCGGGCGCGGCGTCTTCGAGCTGACGGGCTGGTCGGAGGCCGACCTGATCGGCGCCGACCTCGTCGCCGCATTCGGGCTCAGCGGGTTCGACGAGGCGCACAACCCCGCGAAGCTCGCGCTCGAGTGGGGCGTGCGGCGCCTGAACGAGAAGCTCGAGCTGCGCACGCGCGGCGGGCTGAGCAAGCCCGTGAAGGGCGACTTCTTCCCGGCCTACGACGACGACGGCGGCCTGCTCGTGGCCCTGACGCCCCGGAGGGTCTAGATGATTGATGCCACGCCCTCGCGTGTCCGGTTGCGCGATCTGGCCGGTCTGGGCCGCTTCCGGCCGGCACGGCCCGGCGGAGCCGGGCCCCACCGTCCGTCCGCTTCGCCCCGTCGCACCGGCCCCGATGGCTCTGCCATCGCCGCCGGCACGCCGGTGCGCCCCAGAGCGACCAGCTCACGCCCCGGAACAGACGA
>Ga0315281_10003061_pt1 | contig 24653 bp, 24 predicted proteins | sample YL17G07_0_MG_FD_204540 | JGI IMG/M metagenome (GOLD analysis project Ga0315281, IMG submission 204540) | Sediment microbial communities from Yellowstone Lake, YNP, Wyoming, USA - YL17G07_0 | ecosystem: Environmental > Aquatic > Freshwater > Lake > Sediment | place: USA: Wyoming | collected... | reverse complement strand
GAGTGGCCGAACGAATATTGCCCGCCGTAGCCGCCGAGCAGGTTCCAGCCCTGCCCGACCAGCGCGATCAGGAGCGCTATCACAAGAAAATTGAGCACCACGTTGGACGACGTCAACAACGGCACCATCGCGAGCGCGGCGATGGTGAGCCCTATCGGCAACCATCCCTTCATGTCCGCGCTCCGAACAGCCCGCTTGGGCGGAATAACAGCATCAGGATGAACATTACGAAAATCCCGATCTGGCCCAGAGATTCCCCGAGATAGAGACTGGACAGACTCTCCACTACGCCAACGAACAGGCCGCCGATCAACGCGCCAGCGACCGAACCCATGCCGCCGAGCACGACGATGGTGAAAGCGATAAGGATGAAGGCGTTACCCGCGTGCGGATTGACATAATAGGTCGGGATCAAAAGGCAGGCAGCGATGGCGAGACAAGCGGTGCCCAGGCCGAACGTCACAGCGTAAACGTGAGCGACGTCGATCCCGCAAAGTTCGGCGCCCATTTTCTCCTTGGCCACCGCGCGGATCGCCTTGCCGGTGTCGGTCCACTCCATGAGAATCCACAGCACGAGGGCGACGACGATCACCGAGACAAACGCGATCACGCGGGGCACGGCCAATAATGCGATGCCTAGGTCGACGACTTCGAAAGCGTAAGGAAGGTTGATGGTGCGAGTGTCGGCGCGGAATACATAGAGCAGCGCGTTCTCGATCACCACGGCCAGCCCAAGCGTGACCAGTAAAATATTACGATCTTCGCCGCCCGACGCCGGCCCAATGATGAAGCGCTGCAAGGCATACCCCAGCGCAAAGAATATGGGGGTCAGGAACAAAGCCACAAAATAGGGATCGAGCCCGAGCAGCTGGTGCGCGAAGAACGCGCCGAACATCGCCGCGGTGAGCAGCGCGCCATGAGCGAAATTGATGATGTGCAATACGCCGTAGATCAGTGTCAGCCCGAGCGCTATAAGCGCGTAAACTGCGCCGGTCAACAACCCGTTGAGAATCGCGGGGACGAGGATAATCGGCGACAACATGACGGCCTGTGAGTGACGCGCTGGCGGCGCTTGCCGCGATCAAGCGCGCGGCATCGGGAATACCGGCTTCGCCGAAGCAAAGGTCGTCGGGAAGATCACCTGAATATCATTACCGATCACTTGCGTATTGATCGGCGCCGCGCCTTGATTTTGGCCGTTAACAAACTTGGTCGGCCCATATGGCATAACGTGGCCGGCGAAGGTCGAACTCTCCAGAGCGCCAATCAGCTTGGCGCGGTCGGCACTCGCTGCGCTCTCGATCGCGTCAGCGACCAGCAACACGCATGAGTAATTCATGAACACCTCATAGGTGTAGAACTCGCCCTTGTCTTCTACCTTCTTCTTCAATGCTGCGGACTTCCGATTGCGCGGATCGAACCAGTGATTGCAATCCATGATGTATTGCGCGGCTTCGGGAAATTCCTTGACGAATTTGTAAGACGAGGCAGCACCGCCGAGCACCGAATAGATGCCCTTCGGGCGCACGCGCTGCTGTTGCATGGTGCGGGCGAGCAGAACGTATTCGTTATAGTAGTTCGCCGGGATGACAATATCCGGATTCTGCGCCTTGATCTTCAGCACCACGTTGTTGAAGTCGCGCGTCGGCGTCGGGTGCGAGATCGTTTCCAGCACCTGGAAACCGCGATCCGGGAGTTGCGCGTTCAGGAGCTTGGCGAGACCAGAGCCGAACGCGGAATCCTCGTGCACGATCATCACCGTCTTAGCGGGTTTGCCAGCCTGCTCGTTTATGGTCACGAGGTTATCCAGCGCGGTCTTGGCGATGACGCCGAAACCAGGGCCAAACCGGAATGTATTCTTCAGGCCACGATTCACGATGGCATCGACAACGCCGACGTCTACCACATAGGGCAGATCATACCGCGCGGCGGTCTGGCTTGCCGCCAGGCAGATCGAGCTGCCGTACCCGCCGACGATAGCCGCAACGCCTGCGGAATTCATTTTTTCAACCTCGGCGCTGCCGCCTTCCGGCGTCGATTGCGCGTCGCCCAGAATCGCCTCGATCTTGGCGCCGCCAAGAGCCTTGATGCCGCCGGCGGCGTTGATTTCTTCAATCGCCAATACCGCGCCAAGGCGGCCCTGCTGGCCGGAATAAGACAGCGCACCTGATACCGGCTGCAACACGCCAAGTTTTACCGGCGCGCCCTGTGCGCGCAGCACCGATGGCGCGCCGATAATGCCGGCCGCCGCGCCGACTGCACCCAGCGCAGACGTCTGGAGAAATCTGCGACGATTGAGACGTGCACGATCGTTTTTCATGACGAATGCTCCCCCATTTATGGTTTTTCCGGTGTTGTCTTGCCGTTGGCGCGATGCTTGGCGCGGCTGATCGGCGCCCACGTTCGAGCGCTTCTCTCACCCGAACGCACAAGGTCTATCTCGAGATTATAGCGATCAGGCCGATAAAGGGCGTGCAAATGCTCCACTCCGTGGCCGTTGTGATCGTAGACCACGCGCACCAACTCAATTAGCGGAGACCCAATACGCACCTTAAGCGCGCGCGCCGTATCGGGCGTCGCCAGTGCCGCGCTGATCCGTTGGGATGCGCGTTCGATCTTCGCGCCGGAGCGCTCGATCAACGCAAGCAAGGGTTGGGTGGCCAGCTCATCCTTCGTGTATGTCGTGCCGATGTGTGCTGGCACATGCGCAGTCAGATAAGAGAATGGCTGCCCGCTGATCGAACGCACACGGACCGACCGTTGCATCCTCTCATTCGGTTCGACACCAAGCGCTTCGGCGACAGGCCCGGTAACCGAGACATAGTTGAATGACAGAAGCTTGCTCGTCGTGAGCTCGCCCATTTCCACGAGGTTGGCAAGCACCCCCGAGATATCGGCCGTTATTGGCGCCGACGATGGCCGATAGATGACGCGTGTTCCGCTGCTGCGCCGGCGCTCGATCAGCCGCTCCCGCGCAAGTTCCGCGAGCGCGCGCCGCACAGTGACGCGCGAAACGCGGTGATACCGCGCCAGATCGTTTTCGGTGGGAAGCTTGGCGCCGGACTCGATGCCGCTGCTGAGGATGCGGTCACGCAACACCAAGTAGACTTGCCGCGCCTTGGCTTCGCTGAGACGTTCAGCCATGTTGGATGCTCGCTTGCGTCAAGGCTATTTTATTTGGTATTATTTACCATACAAAACTGGCGTCAGCAATACAAATGCCCGCCAAATTTTTGGAACGCGTATGAGCGAATTGCTGACTCTCTTTGACAAATTGTGGACGGCTCATGAGATCGCGCGCCGGGATGATGGCGACGCGCTGCTCTGGGTCGACCGCCATTATGTGCATGAGGGCTCGTTTCATGCCTTTAGCCGCCTCAAGGAGCGCAGCGTTTCAGTCGTCGAACCATGCCTGACCTTCGGGGTGGCCGACCATTACGTTCCGACGCGCGGGCCGCGCCACACCATCGCCAATCCCGAAATCGCGCGGATGGTGCGTCAGGTCGAGGAAAACACGGCCGAGCACCACATCCAGCTATTCGGGCTAGACGATCCCAGGCAAGGCATCGTGCATGTGGTCGGTCCGGAGCAGGGACTGACACTTCCTGGGCTGTTGATCGTTTGTGGGGATAGTCATACCTCCACCCATGGCGCACTGGGCGCCTATGCGTTCGGTATTGGCGCATCCGAGGTTGCACATGTGCTGATGACGCAGACGATCTGGCAGAAGAAACCCAAGCGCATGCGGGTGACGGTCGACGGCAAGGTTGCCCCCGTCATCACCGCCAAGGACATTGTGCTCGCCATCATCGCCCACATCGGTGCCGACGGTGCGACCGGCTGCGCCATTGAGTTCGCCGGCTCGGCGATCCGCGACCTCTCAATGGATGGCAGGCTGACGCTCTGCAATATGTCGATCGAGGCCGGCGCGCGTTGCGGCATGGTTGCTCCTGACGAAACCACCTTCTCGTATTTGCGTGGCCGGCCCTACGCACCACGCGGGGCAGATTTTGAGCGCGCGGTCGAGGCATGGTCGAAGCTCAGCACCGACCCCGACGCCACGTTCGACCTTGAAACGATTCTCGACGGCGCCCATATCGCGCCAACCGTCACCTGGGGGACGAGCCCCGAGGACGCGCTGCCGATCAATGCTCATGTACCCGACCCAGCGCGCGAGCCGGACGAGGACCGCGCCCGCTACCTGCGCGGCGCGCTCGAATACATGGGCATCGCGCCCGGCCAGAAGCTGACTGACGTCGAAATTGACCGCGTCTTTATCGGCTCCTGCACCAATTCACGCATCGAGGATCTTCGCGCGGCAGCAGCGGTACTCGCGGGCCGCACCAGCAAGGTACCCGGCCTGGTGTCGGCGGGCTCGTCGCCAATCAAGCGGCAAGCGGAGCAAGAAGGCCTCGACCGGATCTTTCGCGATGCAGGTTTGGAATGGGGTGAGTCCGGTTGCTCGATGTGTGTCGGCATCAACGGCGACCTGGTGGCGTCCGGCGAACGCTGCGCCTCCACCACCAACCGCAACTTCCGTGGCCGACAGGGCCCCGGCGCACGAACGCATCTGATGTCGCCCGCCATGGTTGCCGCAGCCGCCGTGACCGGACGGCTGGCCGATGTGCGGCCTTTGATGGCAGGGCGAAAGGTCTAGCCATGGAAAATTTCACCCACCTCATTGCCAAAGCCTGCCCGATCGACGTCGCCAACCTGAACACCGATCAGATTTTGCCGGCGCGCTATCTCAAATGGCCGCGCTCGGCGGGCATCGGCAAGGTGCTATTCCAAGACCTGCGCTTCGACAGCGAGGGTCGCGAGCAACCGGATTTTCCGCTCAATCGCCCGGCCTGGCGCGACGCCAAGATCGTGGTGGGCGGCCGCAACTTCGGCTGCGGCTCGTCGCGCGAGGCCGCGGTCTATGCGCTGTACGACTACGGCATCCGCTGCGTGATCGCGCCGTCCTACGGCGACATCTTTTCGGGCAATGCGATTCAGAACGGATTGCTGACCGCAATCGTGTCCGAAGAGGACGCGGAGGCGCTGACGGCCGCGCTGGAAGCCGTGCCCGACCAGCCTGTCACCGTCGATCTCGAACAGCAGACGGTCCTCTGCGGCAACAAAATCTATCCGTTCACGATCGACCCGGTCCGCCGCATGCGACTGCTCAATGGCTGGGACGACATTGCGCTGACGCAAAGCTATCGCGATCAAATCGCAGCGTTCAAAAGCGCCGACCGAACGCGACGGCCGTGGGCCACGCCGAGCATACCCGTCACATGAGCCGCGCGCCGCATGTCGTCGTCGCCGGCGCCGGCCCCATCGGGCTGACCGCGGCACTGCTGCTGGGCAGCAAGGAAATCCGCGTTACCATCCTGGAGGCTGACGATAAAATCTCCGACGCGCTACGCGCCTCGACCTGGCACCCGCCGACACTGGACATGCTGGCGCCTTACGGCATCACGGATCGGATGCTGGCGGCTGGTCTGCTCTGCCCGAGCTGGCAGATCCGCATGCATCCGTCCGGCGACCGCGCGGTGTTCGACCTTTCGGTGCTTAGGGGCGAAACCGATCATCCTTATCGCCTGCAATATGAGCAGTCAAAATACGGTCGACTGATCCTGGATGCGCTTGGCAGTCTGCCAAATGTCACGATTCATTTCTCCACCGCGGTGAGGGGGCTCGACCAGACCGCCGACGCGGTGCAGGTGCATTCTTCGTCACAAGGCGAAGACCAAACGTTCACCGCCGATTACGTCATTGGCGCGGATGGCGCGCGCAGCGCGGTGCGCAAAGCGATCGGCGTGGAGCTTTCGGGCGACATCTATCCAGAGACCACGATCCTGGCGACCACGCTGTTTCCGTTCCACGAAAGGCTCGAAGGTCTTTCCAACGTCTCTTATTGCTGGAAGCCGAGCGGCACCTTTAGCTTGTTGCGGCTGCCCGGCGTCTGGCGCGCCAGCCTCTACGCCCGCGAGGGACAGAGCATCGAGCATGCCCTGACCGACGATGGGCTGCAGGACTTGCTGCGCGATATCGTCCCGGACGCCGGACCGATCGAGATTATGGAGAGCCGGCCCTACCGCATTCACCGACGGCTGGCGTCAGCCTACCGCAAGGGCCGCGTCTTTCTGGCCGGCGATGCGGCGCATCTCAATAGCCCATCGGGCGGCATGGGAATGAACGGCGGACTTCATGATGCATTCAATCTTGTTGAAAAGCTCGTTGCGGTGACACAAGAACGCGCCGATGCGCGCGTGCTCGATCATTATGAGCGGCAGCGCCGTCCTATCGCCGAGGAGGAGATCATCCAGCAGTCGCATCGCAATCGCACCCGGATGCAGGAGCGCGACCCGGAACGGCGTCGCGAAATGCTAAAAGACCTGCAACGCACGATTGACAACCCAGTGAAGCTCAAGGCCTATCTGATGAAATCCTCAATGATCGATGGTCTGCGGCGCGCAGAGGCGACGGAATAGAAGGACGACGAATGATGATGGCGATGGTTTTCGGATTGAAGCGCGCACGGCAAAAACTAGCAGCGCTGGGGGCATCGATGCTGCTCGCCACGCTCGCGTTCGCCCACGCGCAATCGGACTATCCGTCACGCCCCATCACGCTGCTGGTGCCGTTCGCAGCCGGCGGCAGTTCGGATGTTGTGATGCGTCTCGTAAGCGCGAAGGTTGCGGAAAGCATCAAGCAGACCATCGTCATCGAAAACCGGCCAGGCGGCGGCGGCAACGTCGCGGCACTGGCGGTCAAGAACGCGCCCCCGGATGGCTACACGTTAATGATGGGGCATACCGGCACACACGCAATCAACGCAACGCTTTATCCTGACCTCAAGTTTGACCCGATCAAGGACTTCCAGCCGATCACCGCACTGATCTCGTTCAACAATATCCTTATCGTTCCGGAAGTTAGTCCGGCTAAGACCGCCGCGGAGTTGGTCGCCTTCGCCAAGTCAAAATCGGACGGTCTGGCCTATGGTTCACAGGGGATCGGTACTGGCGGTCATCTATTGGGCATCATCCTCGCCAAACAAACCGGCATCAAGCTCGTGCATGTGCCGTATCGCGGCGTGGCGCCGGCTGTAACCGACATGGTGGCGGGACGGATCGACATGATGTTCTCATCCTACCTCACCGCATCTCCGCACATCCAAAGCGGCAAGCTCCGCATGCTCGCGATCGCCGGCGCTCAGCGGCATCCGCAAATTCCGGAAGTGCCGACCATGGCTGAGGCAGGATTTTCCGGTGTCGGGATGGAACAATGGTTTGGCTTGTTCGCGCCGGCTGGCACTCCGGAGTCAATCGTGCGGCGACTCAATCGCGAATTTGTCGCGGCGCTCAACAGCAACGACGTCAAGCAAACGCTGCTTCCACAAGGCTCCATAATCATCCCAAGCACGCCGGAGGAGTTGGCCACACGCATCGCGCGGGACGTCGTCGCGCTCGGTAAGATCGTCAAGGAGTCCGGCGCAAAGCCAACTGAATAGCATGTCGCTCGAATACGCCTCACGCGGCCTGGTCGGCATGCTGACGCCTCAGGCCAACACAACGGTCGAGCCGGAATTCAACCTGCTCTGGCCATCACGCGTTGCCATGATTAATGCGCGCCTATTGAGCGACAAACCGGCGATGGAGGCGCGGCTAGTCGATTATTTCGACAACTACGGTGGAGCGCTACGGCAATTCGCCAATGCACCCCTGAAGGCCGCGGCCGCAGCCTGCACCGGCGCGTCATACTTGGCAGGCCGCGTGCGCGAGGCGAGCCTCGTGGCCGCGCTCAGCACGCGTCACGGATATCCATTCATCACCGCAGCTCTTGCCGTGGTGGATGCACTGACGGTGTTGAAGGCTCATCGGATTGGGCTGGTTTCGCCCTACCCCGCCGACCTCAATCAAGCGAGCATCGCTTATTGGCGCAGCCACAGCTTCGAACCGGTCGAGATCGCCACCGTCGTTAACACCGAAAGTGCGTTTCATCCGATCTACAGCCTCGAAGGATCTGCCGCGGCACAGGCGTTGCGATCGCTCGAAGACAAGCCTCTCGACGCCATCGTCATGCTAGGCACCGGTATGCCGACGCTCAATCCGATCGCCGAGACGATCGGATGGCGGGGCGCGCCAGTCATGTCTTGCAATCTCTGTCTAGCCTGGCGGATTGTTGCCGCTCTGGACGGTCTACCGCCCAGCGCCGCGACACTGCATCCGTGGCTGCGTGGCGAGGGCTGGTTGGAACGCCTCAAGGCGCAGCAAGCCTGACCTGAGCCTGTTGTCCCTATCGGAAATCAGATCCGGATGTATTGATGGTGTAATCCTCCGAGGTGCGGGACGGCCGCGATGAGGCCGACCGCCTGAACAGCACGCGACGTTGGTGTGTCCTTGTTCAGCGATAGGTGTTCAGCTAAGGGCCTCGCCAGTCCCGGCCTTCTGGCTCACGTCCTTGTCTCAAAATACTGCGATCACCTTCCGCTTTACCGACAGAGCCAAATCTTCGCCCGGCACGGCGTCGAGCTGGATCGCTCGACGCTCGCCAACTGGGTTGGCGGAGCGGTCTGGTGGCTTGAGCCGCTGCAGGCACGTCTCGCCGAACATGTCTTCGCTTCGCAGACGCTGTTCGCTGACGACACGCCGATCCCAGTGCTCGATCCCGGCCGCAGCCGCACTAAGACCGGCCGGCTGTGGGTCTACGCCCGCGATGACCGGCCCTGGAACGGGCCCGTTCCACCGGCGGCCGTCTATCTCTACAGCCCCGATCGCCGTTCCGAACGGCCCGCTGGTCATCTGGAACGGTTCAAGGGCATCGTACATGTCGACGGTTACTCTGGGTTCGAGCGGCTTCGCACCGGTAGCAATATCGAGCTGGCGGCGTGCTGGGCTCATGCGCGGCGCAAATTCTACGAAGTCCATGAGGCGACCGGCTCTCCCATCGCGGCCGAAGCGCTGAGGCGCATCGCCGAGCTCTATGCGGTCGAGGCAACCATCCGATGCCAAACAGCCAACACACGGCAGGTCGCACGGCGCATCAAGTCGCTGCCGCTGGTCGTGGCGATGAAGACTTGGCTTGAGGCAGAGCTCAACCGCATCCCGCCGCGCGGCGGCCTCGCCGATGCGATCCGCTATGCACTGATTCATTTTTCCCGCATACGCAAGACTTGGCGAAGTGACGGGCCGATAGCCGTAGCGTCGATTATGCCACGCTTTATGCGGTTTACGGCGTTGCCAATACCGGAAACCACTGCTATCCGACGTGCGCGATCTTCATCTCGGCCATGATCTCGGCCTTGTAGGCGGCGAACGCCGTCGTGGTCAGGCTTTCGATCGAGCGCGGGCGCGGCAGTACGACCGCGATCTCTCGTGTGATCCGCCCCGGCCGCGCCGACATGATGCAGATGCGGTCGGCCAAAAGGATCGCTTCATCAATGTCGTGGGTCACGAACAACACAGTGGTCCGTAGCGTTTGCCAAACATCGAGTAGCAGTTGCTGCATGGCGAGCCGAGTTTGAGCGTCAAGCGCACCGAACGGTTCGTCCATCAGGAGCGCCCGCGGGCTCATGATTAACACGCGGGCGATACCCACGCGCTGACGCATGCCGCCAGACAATTGCGCCGGCAGAGCGTCGGCGAAGGCCTCGAGCCCGACCAGCTTGAGCATGGCGTGAGCCTTGGGTTCGTATTCATCGCGCTTGAGACCTTGCACGCGCGGACCGAAGGTGATGTTGTCCCACACGTTGAGCCAAGGAAACAACGAGGCTTCTTGGAACACCACGCCGCGATCGGGGCCTGGCTTCTCGATCGGCGCGCCGTCGAATTTGGTGTCGCCGCCGGACCCCATCTCGAATCCTGCGAGCAGGTTGAGCAACGTTGACTTACCGCAGCCTGATGGTCCGAGTAATGCCACGAACTCGCCGTCCTTGATCTCCAGCGTGATGTCGTCAAGCGCGCGCACCGGCACCTTGCCGGGAAACGTTTTCGAAGTCCTACGGAATGAAACGGTTCCCATCGCCTAGGCCTGGAACGACTGCATACGGTGCCAGCCCAGCACCCAGTTTTCGATTGCGATGATCAGCCGGTCGCTGAGGAAGCCGAGGAGCCCGATCGACGCCATGTCGGCGATGACCACGTCCATCCGGCCGACGTAATAGGCGTCCCACAGCACATAGCCGAGGCCGGATTTCACCGCGACCATTTCCGAGACGATCACCGCAGTCCAGCCGATGCCGAGGCCGACGCGCAATCCGGTGAAGATCGACGGCAGCGAGGCCGGCAGCACCACGCGGGTCAAAACATCGAACGGCTTGGCTCCCATCATCAGCGCGGCGCGGATCCAGTTCTTGTCGATGCCGCGCGCGCCCTGGGTGGTGTTGATCACTATCGGATAGAACGCGCCGAGCGCGATCAGGAACACCGAGCCCATGTCGCGGATGCCGAATACCGCGATGGAGAACGGCAGCCAGGCCGTGATCGGGATCGGCCGCAGGATCTGGATGGTCGGATCCAATGCGCCGGCCGTGAGCCGCCACCAGCCGATCGCGATGCCAAGCGGGACGCCCACCAGGATCGCAACACCGAACCCTTTGGCGACGCGCTCGGTGGAGAACAGCGCGTTGTCGAACCAAGTGCCGCTGTAGGGGTTGAGCCCCATCCCGGCGGGGCCGAACGCCCAGACTTTCCACGCGGTCCAGACGCGGTCTGGCGTCGGCAGCACGCCGCCGAACAACGAGCCGTTGGGGCCGGCGGCCTGCCACAGGACGACGACCAGCACCGGCAGCAGCAGGCCGAGGACGATCTTTCCGGCGCGGTTGTCCAGAAAGAGACCGTTCGCCAGCTTCATTTCTTCAGCGCATTCGCGACGAACGAGCCGTCCCAATACTTGGCGATGTCGCCGGACACGTCCTTCTGGATGACGCCGAGATCGGCGAACGCCTTGGCCTGCGCCTTGATCTGCTCGGGCGACACCACGGCGCCAAGTTTGATCGCTTTTGAGGCCTCCGCTGAAACTTTCGGATCGAGACCGGTCAGCTTGGCGTAGGCCTCCGCAAACTTCTGCGGCGACGCGGCGAGCTCTTCCTGGATTTTGAGATAGGCCCAGACGATTCGCTCGACCACCGGGCGCTTCTTCTCCGCCATGTCCTTGGTGGTCATGACGAAGCCGAGTTCCGGGCCGACCGCTTTGGACGATCCGTATTCGAGGTTCTTGGCGAAGAAGCCGTAGCCTTCCATCACCGGAATGGATTCGAATGGCTCCCAGGTGACGATGGCGTCGATTTCGCCTTTCTGCAGGGCCTGGTTGAAGTTGGCGCCGCCGCCCTGGATGTTGACCGCCTGGAAGCTGTTGTACGGGATGCCATTCTCGATCAGCGTCGCCGCGAACTGGAACCAGACCGCGGAACCGGGTGCGATCGCGATCTTCTTGCCCTTGATGTCGTTCCAGCTGTCCAGCTTCACGCCCTGGCGGCCGATGACGTATTTCGGCGAGCTGCCGACGCCCATCAGCCCGGTCACGTTGATCGAGCCCTGGGACAGCGCGATGGCGAGATCGGCCGGGCCGACCGTCGCGATGTCAAGCGAGCCGGCCAGCAGCGCGGTGCGCGCATCGGCGTAGCGGACGAATTCGACGAGCTTGAGATTAATGCCCAGCTTCTTCAGTTCGTCGCCAAGCGTAACGATCGGCGCCAGATGCCCGACCTTCTGGTACCCGAAAGTGACTTCGACCGGCGGGGACAACGGCGCCGGCTGCGGGCCGACCGCATGCGCCGTGACCGGCAGGAACGCCGCGAACGCCAAGGCAGCAAACCACTTACGCATCGTCGTCCTCCATCCAAGTCATTGGCGGGGAACCGCCCCCCTCGAAAGATAGCTTGCTTCCGGCCGGGGGGCAATGCCCACCACGGCGCTGTGAAACCGCTACTTGCCGAGGATAGCGCTCGCCATGGCACGCGGATCGCGCACGGGCCAGCGGCCTGCCTCGACCGCGTGCAGGAAGTCCGCGACGTGCTGGTTGAACGCGGCGGGTTCCTCGAGATTCATGGTATGGCCGGTGTTCGGCATGACGACGAGCCCGGCAGTCGGAATCGTTCGCTTCATCAGAATGCCGGGCTCAAGGCACGGCCAGTCCTCGTCGCCGCTCACCACCAATGTCGGCGCAGTGATCGTCTTCATCTGCTCGACCAGATCGAACAGCGACGGGCGTCTCGCCTGCACGCCGCGCATGGTCAGCGCCGCGCCACGTGTCGAGTTGCCGGCCAGTTGATCGGCGAATTCGCGCCAGCCGCGCGGGTCCTTGTTCTGGAACTGCACGCGCGACGGGGCCGAAGCATAACCTTCGGCGGCTGTGTCCATTCCCAATTGTTCGAACCGCGCCGCCGCTGCTTCGACCTCTGCAGCGAACTGCGCCTTCTTGTCGCCGGAAGCGCCGTAGCCGCAGCCGGCTATGACCAGCGACAGTGCCCGTTGCGGATAGGTGAAGCCGAAGTGCAGCGTTGCGAAACCGCCCATCGACAGGCCGACGATATGCGCCTTGTCCATCTTAAGCGCGTCGAGCACAGCTTTGATGTCGTCGCGGGCGCGCTCTTGCGAATACTTCGCCACATTGTCCGGCACGTCGGATGGCGGATAACCGCGTGCGTTGAATGCGATGCAGCGATAACGCCGCCCGAAATAGCGCATTTGCGCTTCCCAGGAGCGGCAGTCGCCGGCGAACTCGTGGACGAATACGATCGGCGTGCCGGAGCCGACTTCCTCATAGTGAAGTTTTACGCCGTCGTCGGTGGTCAGAACGGACATCGAAAAACTCTCCGGTTTCAGAACGATCCGCCGCGCGACGAAACGCCGGCATCGAGCGTGACCACCGCGCCGCTGGTGTAATTGGATTTCGGCGACGCCAGGAATGCCACCATTGAAGCGATTTCGGCCGGTTCGCCGATGCGGCCGCCGGGCACCGAGGTGAATAGCTCCGGCCAGCGCTTGGCATCGCCGAGCCGCTCCTGCGCCTTCTTGCTCGCGAGTCCGACCAGCCGACCGGTTGCTGTCGGTCCTGGGCTGACGGCGTTGACGCGGATACCGTCGCGCAAGCTGGTGCTGCCGAGTGATTCCGTGAAGGCGGTGAGGCCGGCATTGGCGGTGGCCCCGCAGATGTATTCTGGGTCGCGGGTGAGCGCGGCGTTTCCGATCACGTTGATGATGACGCCGCCGCCGCGCGCTTTCATCAGCGGGTAGAACGCTCGCGTCATGTTGATGGTGCCGAACACCTTCAGATCCCAGGCGGCGCGCCATCGGGTTTCATCGATTTCGCTCAACTGGCCGCCGGGAATGGCGCCGGCGTTGTTGACCAGGATGTCGATGGCGGGAAAATCCTTTCCCAGCCGTGCGACGGTGGCGCTATCGGAGAGGTCGGCCGCAACTGTGCGGACTGTCACCTTGCTCTGATTTTCCACCGTGGCCTTCACTGCGTCGAGATCGACGGCGGTGCGCGAGGTCAGCACCAGATCGCAGCCTTCGGCCCCGAGCGCCTCCGCCACTGCGCGGCCGATGCCGCGCGAGGCGCCGGTGATCAATGCAAGCTTGCCTTTGAGATTGAGGTCCATAGAGTTCCGATCCAGTTCGCCTCAGATGATCTTATTTTCGCGCAGGCGCGCGATCTCGTTATCGGAATAGCCTAATTCACGCAGGATGTCCTGCGTATGCTGGCCTTGCTCGGGGATACCGGAAACGACGCATGCCGGTGTGCGCGACATCGTGATGGGTTGTCCGATCACGCGCACGTCGCCGCGTTCGGAATCTTTCACTGGAACCGCGATGCCAAGATGCTGCACCTGAGGGTCAGCAAACACTTCGTCGACCCGGTAGATTGGACCGGCCGGCACGCCCTCCGCTTCGAGCCGCTCAAGCCATTCGGCGGACGAGCGCGCAGCAAAGATCGGCGCGATCAGCGCCTTGATCTCTGGGCGGTTGCGGGTACGGTCGGCGGCCTTGGCATAGTCCAGATGCGCCACGAGCTCGGGCCGCCCTATGGCCTTGCAGAACGCGCGCCACTGGCCGTCGCCGCCGACGCCGATATTGATGAAGCCGTCGGCGGTCGCCACCACGCCCATCGGCGTCGAGGTCGGATGATCGTTGCCGGCCTGCGGCGGCACCTCGCCCTCGACCAGATAGCGCGCCGCCTGAAAATCCATCAGCGCGATCTGGGCCTGCAGCAGCGAGGTGTGCAGCCACTGGCCGATGCCAGATTTTTCGCGCTCGGCCAGCGCGATCAGGATGCCGGTCGCGGCATAGATGCCGGCTGTGGAATCGGCGACGGCGATGCCGGCACGCATCGGCGGCGTGCCCGGCTCGCCGGTAACGCCCATCAGCCCGCCCATGCCTTGCGCGATCTGGTCGAAGCCTGCGCGGTTCTTGTAGGGACCGGTCTGACCGAAGCCGGAGATCGAGGCGAGGATGATGCGCGGGTTGACGGCCTTCAGCGCCTCATAGCCCACGCCAAGCCGCTCCTTTACATCCGGCCGATAGTTCTCGACGACGATGTCGGCGGTTTTGACCATGCGCATGAACACGGCGCGTCCGTCCGCTTCCTTCAGGTTGAGATTGATGGAGCGCTTGTTGCGGTGCAGGTTGACCATGTCGTAGCCGTGCCGCGCGCCGCTGATGCCCTCGTTCGGATCGACGCCAGGCGGTGCCTCGATCTTGATCACGTCGGCGCCGAAATCCGCCAGGATACGGCAGCAGGTCGGGCCGGCGCGCACGCGCGTGAGATCGAGGACGCGCAGGTGGGCGAGCGCGGGAGATGCGATCGGCCGCGTCATGATGCGGTCTCCTGTCGCGGCACAAGATCGGCGATCCCGGCCGGAACGCGGCCGTGCCAGTCGGTCTTGCTCTGGACATGCCGGACCAGATCGAGAAGGGCAAGGTCGGAGCCGGGGCGCCCGACGATTTGCATCGCTATGGGAAGGCCGCGCCGGTCGAAGCCGCCGGGCAGCGCGACGGCGGGAAATCCGAGCAGGTTGACGAAGCGGGTGAAGCGGCTCATCGCGTAGAGCGTTTTCGGCGAGAAGCTATCGGAGGCCGGATCGCATTCGGCTGCGGACGGCGTCGGGATCGCCATCACCGGGAGCACTGCGGCATCGGCGCCGGCCAGAACCTGCTCGTCAAACTCCCGGATCAAACGCGGTCGGGCATCGATGCTCGCGGCCAGCATTTCGTCCGTGACCTCCAACCCCTTGGCGAGCCGCCGTCGCAGAACCGGTGCCACCGCGGGATCGTCGATGCGGGCACGATGAATCCGCGCGCTCTCGGCAAACATGATGGTCAGGGCATATGCATCGATGGCATCGATTGCGGGGAAGGCATCCTTTCGCTCGATTGCCATGTCCAAGCCCGACAGCACGTCCGCCAAGTAGGAGTAGACTTGCGCAATGTCCGGCGCGCACTGCGCTAGGACATCGCGAAGCACCACGACGCGGCGGATGGGGTGTGACACTGGCAGGTCGGCTAAGATCGTTGTTAGCGTCAGCAAATCGGCCGCGCTGCGCGCCAGCAGCCCGATGGTGTCGAGCGAAGGCGCCAGCGGCATCGCCCCGCGCGTCGAGACGGCGCCATAGGTAGGTTTCCACGCGGTGATGCCGCAACAGTGCGCCGGGATGCGCAACGAGCCGCCGGTATCCGAGCCGATTGCAGCCGTGACCGCGCCGCTTGCCACCGCCGCCGCCGAACCCGACGACGAGCCGCCGGGGACATGATCCAGGCTCCACGGATTCTTGACGCGCCCGCGCGATGCGTTGAAGCCGGACGGCTCATAGGCCAGTTCGGTCATATTGGTGAAGCCGATCCGGTCCGCGCCGGCCGCATCGAGGCGATCGAGAAGGTCGCTGTGGCCGACGATGCCGAGTTCGCCCGCGCCGGAAAGCCCGCCGCTCGGCCGGTGCGTCGGCGTTTGCAGCATGTCCTTGACTGCGTATGGCAGGCCGTCCAACGCGCCAGCGGAACGGGTTTGCGCCGGTTCGATTTCAACGAATGTATTCAGTGCTGTGTTGAGCACAGATGCGCGCTCGCGCGCCGTTTCCCGCCAGCGCTGTCGCGCCGCTGCATCAAGCGAAGTCCAATCGGGGAGGCGAAGCATCGGACGGTAAATGATCCTGAGAGCAGCAAGCAGCATATTGAGGTATGCTCAAGACACAAGGCTGAGTGCTTGTGACCCTCTGCGCGCCCGTGTATTGCTCGGAAAATCGCCCTGACCGTTCGGGAGCCTGGAAACGTGCCTGACACCTTAGGCTATAGAAAACGTATTGGTTTGGTCGTGCCGTCAACCAATACAACCGTGCAGCCCGAGACCGACGCCCTGCGCGTGCCGGGCGTGACCTGCCACACCGGCCGCGTCACCATCAAGGAACGTCCGCTCAATACCGAGGAGGCGTTCAACGAGCACATGCAGATGATGCGCGACGGCATGGGCACGGCGATCGACCAGATCATGACCGCCGGCCTCGACCACCTCATCATGGGTATCGCGCTTGAAACTTTCTGGGGCGGCATCGCCGCCGCCGACAAGATGCAGGCCGATCTGGCGCAGCGCGCCGGCGTCGGCATCACCATCGGCTCGACCGCGATGGTCGCGGCGCTGAAGAAATTCGGCGCCCGCAAGATCGCGATTCTAACCCCGCATCAGCCGCGCGGCGACGAGATGGTGAAGGCCTATTTCCTTGAAGCCGGCTTCGACGTGGTCCGGCTCAAGGGGCTTGCGTGCAAGACCCCGCGCCTGATCGCGCAGGTGCCGCAGCAGGACATCCGAAACGCGCTGCGCGAACTCGACGGGCCCGACGTCGAGGCCCTGCTGACCATCGGCACCGCGCTGCCGTCGAGCGCTGTGGCCGCCGAGGCCGAGCGCTGGCTTGGCAAGCCGGTGATCGCGGTCAATACCGTGTCGTTCTGGGATGCGCTGCGCCGCTGCGGCATCGAGGATCGCGTGCAGGGCCATGGCCGGGTTCTGGAGGAGCTTTAAACGTTCTCAGCCTGCCGCTTGCGCACACTTTCGATCAGCGAGGCTTTCAGCAGATAGGCGCGGTGCTTTTCCGGATCGGCGGCTGTGGCGCGCAAAGCCGCGTTGCTCTTGGCGCGTGCCTCCGGGTCCTTTTCCTCCAGCCGCTTCTTGTTGGCGATGGTTTGCTGTTGCACATATTCGATGTTCAGCGGCCGGCGGAATTTGTCGTAGAAATCGAGGATGTCCGGCGCGGCCTCGTCGCGCATGACGCGGCCAAGCATGTCGGACAATTCCATCGCGTCGTGGATTCCGAAATTCAGGCCGAGCCCGCCGAGCGGGTTGTTGATGTGCGCGGCATCGCCCGCCAAAAATACGCAGCCCTTGCGGAAGGACGCCGCCACGCGCTGGTGCACGTTGTAGATGTTGCGGTGGACGACCGGGTAGGCGCCGGCCTTGGGAAAGAATTTCTGCAACCGCCCCTGCACCGAGGCCTCATCGTGGGCCTGCTCGTCGGTCTCGTTGAGCCGCGTCGGGAACAGCATCCGCCACAGGCCCTTGCCGTCGTCGCCGGTGACCTTGAACAGCGCGCACCACTCGTCCGGATCGGAGAAATAGTTGCGCGAGCACTGCGCGTATTCGGTGTCGAAGGCGAATGTCGTCGTCAGCACCAGGAAGCGCTCGGCGTGGGTGTAGCCTTCAAAGTCGACGCCCATGGTCTTGCGCACGGTCGAACGGCCGCCGTCGCAGCCGATCAAGTACGATGCGGTCAGCCGCTGCGTGCCGGCGGGGCCCTCGATGTCGACCTCGACGCAATCGTCATGCTGGTCGAATCCGGCGATCCGCGACGAGAATGCGACGCTGGCGTTAGGAAACGCCTTCAGCCGCTCGATGGCCATGTTGGCGAGCTTGTGCTGCTCGCATTGCACGACATACGGATAGCGCGTGTCTTCCTTCAGGATGCCGAAGTCGTACTCGACGATGACCTCGCGGCTGGCGCGATCCCAGATGCGGAATTTCGGCTCGATCAGTCCGCGCCGCGTCACCTCCTCGACCAGTCCAAGCCCTTCCAGCATCTCCAGCGTCGCCGCATGCGTGGTCGCGGCGCGCGGCATGTCGTTGACGCGCGTCTCCGCCTCGAATAGTCGAACTTCGAAACCCTGCCGGGCGAAGGCAAGCGCGGTGACGACGCCGACGGGGCCGCCGCCGGCGATCACGATAGGACGTTGCGATGGCATCGTGAAGTGTCGTTCCTTATTTCATTTTGATTTCATTTTGGCCCCAAGCCGGTTACTCCGACCGCGTCTGCCCAGGTGGCGGTGTCCGCCTTGATCATGGCGGCGAACTCGTCCGGCGTGTTGCCAAGCGGTTCGGCGCCGGCGGCCTTGAGCCGGCCGGCGAAGTGCGTATCCTTCACGGCGCGGGCGATCTCGCCGGCAACCTTGTCGACGATCGCGCGCGGCGTGCCGGCCGGCGCCACCAGACCGTTCCAGGTCACGACGTTGAAACCGGGGAAGCCGGATTCCGCGACCGTCGGCACTTGAGAGATTTGCGGCTCGCGCTTGGCAGTCGACACCGCAAGCAGCCGGATCGCGCCCGAGGCGGCGTGCGGTAGTGCGTCGGACACGTTCGAGAACATGGTCTTCAGATGTCCGGCGATCACGTCGTTCATTGCCGGTGCGTTGCCGCGATAGCTGACGTTGGTCATGTCGAGGCCGGCGCGCTTGGCGAAGAGCGCCATGGCGAGATGCGTCACGCTGCCAGCGGTGCCTTCGGCATAGGCCATTTTGTCCTTCTGCGCCTTCACGGAGGCGATGAACTCCGCAATCGTCTTGGGTGGGAAGTCCTTGTGCACCACCAGCACGAAGCCATTGACCGCTACCGCGCTGATCGGAACGAAATCCTTGATCGGATCGTAGTTGAGCTTGGCCATTGCTGGCGCGATTGTCATCGGCGGCGTCACCGCCCATAAGAGCGTGTAGCCATCGGCTGGCGAGCGGGCCACTGTGTCAGCCGCCAACCCGCCGTTGGCGCCGACCCTGTTCTCGACGACGAAGGTCTGGCCCAGCGTTTCGGTCAGGCGTTGTGCGACCACACGCGCCATGACGTCCGAATTGCCGCCCGGTGCATAAGGGACGACGATCTTCACCGCTCGCGATGGCCAAGCTTGTGCCTGTGCCTGTACTTCAGCGGCGAGCGAAGCAACAGTGAACGCCAGGATTGCAGCAAATAGTTTGCTCCGAATCATGTTGATGCGCTCCAGTCGGGAGACAATATCGACTGCCGGTGCGGACCTGTCTCCTCATGTGGCCCTTTGCCATTACCGTGGCGAGCGATAACCTGCAATAGTTTCGCAGTTGCAGCAAGCGGCTTGCGTACAGATGCAGCATGCGACCAACGCGCACGTCCGGAGCAGAGAATGGACCTCACAAAGCCAATTCTGATCACCGGCGCATCCGGCAAGACCGGGCGGCGCGCCGTCGACTCGATCGCCAAAAAAGGCGGCATCGTACGAGCATTTTTGCGGCGTCCGGAGGCGAGTGCTGACCTCATGCAAGCCGGCGCGACCGAGATCGCCATAGGTGATCTGACCGACCGCAGCTCATTGCAACGCGCGCTTGCGGGTGTGGATCAGGTACTGCACATCTGCCCGCCGATGCACCCGCAGGAGGATGCGATCGCCCAAACGATGATCGACCTGGCTCGGGCGCAATCAATCGAGCGCTTCGTACTCTATTCGGTGTTGCACCCGCTGCTGGCAGATGTCCCGCATCATAGGCGCAAACTCGAAGCGGAGCGCTATCTGATCGGCTCCGGCTTGAACTACACCATTCTGCAGCCAAGCCGATACATGCAGCACCTCGTGCCGATTTGGAAGACGGTACTGTCGACCGGCATTCATAGCATGCCGTTTGGCGCCACGGCGCGTTTCAGCGTCGTTGATCTTTCGGACCTGGCGGAAGCCACGGCGCGGATCATGACCGAGCCCGGCCACGAGGGTGCAACCTATCAACTCGCCGGACCACAGGCGCTCAGCCAGGATGACATGGCATGCCTTCTGACAGAGGTTCTCGGCCGCCCGATCCGAGCCGCGGCGAAGCCGCTCGATCAATTCCGCAGAGAAGCCCTCGCTGCTGGACTTCCGACCGAGCGAATCGAGACCATGTGTCTGATGAATGCACACTATGATGCGCACGGATTGATCGGAAATCCCAACGTGCTGCGATGGATTCTCGGCCGCGAACCGACCCGTTTCACCGAATTTGTCATGAGAGAACTGTCCATGACATAAGCATTGTACGCGGATACTGATTGGCAAGTCAGTCCGGTTTAACAGCGAAGTGACCGCCCCGTAGCTACATCGAGAGGCGCCCTTGTGCTCCACGCTATCGTTATTTTAGAGTTGCAAGGGCTTTTTAAACTGTCACGATGAAAACTCCACTTTCCATGATGGAGATTCGTATGGCGGCGCTAATGGTGCATAAATGGAGGAATAGATGCCTCGTCGCGTGACTCGAATCTTCGGATGTGCCGCGAGCCTCCTCGCTGCAATTCTCTTTACAGCCGTTCCGTCCGTTCAGGCGTCGGACTGGCCGACCCGGTCCGTCACTATCGTCGTGCCGTTCGGAGCCGGAGGCAATACCGACATGATGGCGCGCTTGGCCGCACAGCGCCTGTCAGCGAAGTTCAACCAGACCTTCGTGGTCGAGAATCGCCCCAGCGCGGGTGGTGCGCTTGCAACCGGTTTCGTATCGGCGGCTGCGCCGGACGGCTACACACTGCTGTTCGCAGCATCCTCGATGATCAACCTGACCCCGCAGTTGCAGAAGCTCAGCTTTGATCCGACCAAGCAATTGGTGCCAATCACCAATATGGGCACCGGTGCCCAAGTGATCGCCATCAAGCGCGAGCTGCCGGTCAAAACCCTGCCAGAGTTCATCGCCTACGCAAAAGCAAATCCAGGCAAGCTGAACTTCACGGTAGCGGGCACGCAGAACGTCAGCCATCTCGCACCGGCGCTGTTGTTTGCACGCGCGGGCATCAATTTGGTGATGGTTCCGTCCAAGAGTGGCCCGCAGGCGGTTACCGAACTGATGGGGGGACAGGTCGACCTTTATTTCGGCAATGCATCAGAGCTACTTCCACACATCAACAGCGACAAGATTAGGCTGATCGCGGTCGGCACCGCCCAGCGGCTGGCCGCTGCGCCCGAGATTCCGACGGTCGCAGAAACGATCGCGGGCTTCGAGTTCTCATCGTGGAACGGTTTCCTGGCCCCTGCCGGAACTCCCGAGCCAGTCGTCACCGCGATCCGAAACGAAGTCACGGCCTATGCCAAGTCTCCTGAGATTTCGGAACGCCTGACGAAGCTTGGTATCGTTCCCGGCGGGCTTACCAAGGAGCAGACCGAAGCCGTGTTCCGGAAGGATCGCGAATCCTTCGCCGACGCGATCAAGGCTGCAGGAATTTCTCCTTCTCAGTAAGCAGAATCCGTACTCAGCGAAGTTATTCAATCCTTGAAGGAGCAGCCAGGACGCGCGGCGTCCTAAACGCTCCTGCCATCCGAGAGTAGACTATGAACCCGACCCAGCGATTGCGCGAACTTCTGTCAACCCCAAACCTGGAAATCATGCCCGGGTGCTACGACGCGCTTTCGGCGAAACTCGTGGCGGACGCAGGTTACAAAGTTACGTTCATGAGCGGCTTTGCGGTATCGGCCTCCCGCCTCAGTCTACCGGATACCGGGCTTATTTCATTCAGCGAGATGCTCGATAGCCTGCGCAACTGTTGCAGCGCCGCGCCGAAGATACCGCTGATCGGCGACGGTGACACCGGCTATGGCAATGCACTGAACGTACAGCGAACTGTCATCGAGTACGCTCGCGCCGGCGCCGCTGCCGTGATGATCGAAGATCAAGTCAGCCCAAAGAAGTGCGGCCACACCCGCGGCAAACAAGTTATCTCGCGCGAGGAGGCGTGCATGAAGATTCGCGCGGCGGTTGAAGCGCGCGCCGACACCGGCATCCTAATCATGGCTCGCACCGACGCGCGCGCCGTACACGGCTTCGATGAAGCGCTGACGCGCTGCAAGGATTTCGAGGCGGAAGGCGCAGACATCATCTTCCTGGAAGCGCCCGAAACCGAGGACGAGATGCGCCGCTTCTGCGGCGCCATGCAAAAGCCTTGCATGGCGAACTTGGTACCAGGTGGCAAGACACCGATTCTGCCGCCCGACCGGCTGCAGGAAATCGGCTACAAGCTCGCGCTTTATCCCGTGATGCTGCTGTCCTCTGCCATCGCAGCGATGCAGGCGACACTCAAGGCACTGAGGCCCGGCGCCGGAGAGCCGATGCCACCGAGCATCTCGTTCTCAGAGCTACAAGGCGTTGTGGGCTTTCCCGCTTATTGGGAGCAGGAAGTCCGTTATCAGGCCAAGGACTAACGTGTTCAACCGAGGAAGACTACATCGGTTCACGACCGCTCAGGCGGCGGTCGCCGCCCGTTTCAGCGCCGCGACGATGTCCTCGGATTCCATCAGGTCCGCGTATTTCTGTTCCATATCGAACAGGTTGGCGTCATGCGCCGCCAGCGAGCGGTCGCCGACGCAGTCACGCGCCACGATGGTGCGGAAGTCATAGCTCATGGAATCGACGACAGTGGCCCGGATGCAGCCCGATGTCGTGCAACCGGTCACGATCACAGTGTCCACCTTCCGCTCTCGGAGCCATTCGGCGTAGCCCGTCCCGAAAAACGCCGACGGCTGGGTCTTGCGCAGGATTTTCTCGCCCGGCAGCGGCGTAAGCTCCAGCACGATTTGGCTCGCCGGAGCCTGCTCGGTCAGGCTGGCGAGCGCCGGGACCTTGCGGACGAAGACACAATCGTCGGCACCGTCGCTGGCATAGACCACGCGGGAGAACGCCACCGGCAGGCCATACCGTCGCGCAGCTGCGAGCAGTCCAACCGTATTCGTCACTGAATCGGCGATGTTGCCGCCGCCGAAAATCGCCGGATCGACGAAACCGTTGACGAAGTCGACGATGCACAGCGCCGGCCGGCGGCCAATACCGACCTTTCCGCCAAAGCCCTGAGCGCGATAAATCTCGGCGTCATCCCTACTCATTCACATGCTCCATCGAACGGCGTCACTCGATCTCGGCGGCACGGCGCAGACTGCTTATCATCGATGATTTCAGCATGTAGTCCCGCGCCAGGACCTTGTCCGCCGCGGTCCGCCGCATCGCGTCGAGCGACAGCTGTCTGGTGGCGGAATCCCGTTCGCTGATGATCTGGTGATTGCGGATGGTCTGCTGCTGCACCGCCTCGGTTGCCACAATCCGTCGCTGCCGGTCGTACCTGTCCAACAGGAGATCGTCGGCTCGCGTCCATATTTTGGCGAGCTTGTCGGCCAGATTGAAAGCGTCCTGGATTCCACCGTTCATGCCCATGCCGCCAAGTGGATTGTTGATGTGAGCGGCATCGCCGGCGAGCAGAACTCGGCCGTGCCGAAAGCACTTCGCCACCCGCTGATGCACATGATAGACGGAACGATGGGCGATCCGGTAAGGCTCGGAGCGTGGAACGACGCGCTGCAAGACCTGCTGCAAGGACTCGTCCGACAACAGCTTATCCCGATCGGAGTTCTCCGGTGCTGGCACCAGTACGCGCCAGAGCTCCGGCACCCGCAGCAGCACCAGCCATTCGAGCGGATCGGCGATGTAGTTCACATAGGCGATGTCGGTGAGGGTATCCTCGAAGCGGAAGTCGGTCGACGCGATCAGGAACAGTTCGGGATAGGTAAAGCCCTCAAACTCGACCCCAAGCGACCGGCGCACCGCGCTGCGAGCACCATCTGCGGCGATGGCATAGCGGCCCGCGATGGAAACGGGCCCCGAAGAGGTGTCCGCGGTCACGGTCACGGAATCGGCGTCCTGCCGTACCGAGGTGACCTGATGGCCAAACCGGATGTCGCTACCGGGCAGCTTGCGCAACTCCTCCTCAAGCAACCGCATCAGCTTCCACTGCTCGCACTGCACCCGGTAGGGATGATTGGTGTCGCCCGCCAGCAACGACAGGTCGAAGGTTGCCACCGGCCCGGTCTCCCGGTCGCGAAACTGCCAAGTCGGCGCCTTCAGCCCCACTGCGATCATGCGCGGAACAACGCCAAACTCGTCGAGCAGATCCAGCGTCGGTGGATGAAACGTCGACCCGCGCAGCTCCATCACGAGTTCCAGTTCGGCGGCAAGAAGCACGGTAGGAATGCCGCGGCGCCCAAGCGCCAGAGCAGCCGTGAGCCCGACCGGGCCAGCACCGACGACAACCACGCGATCGTTCTGATTCGCCATTGGAGAATTCGCCCTCACTGTCCGCGCCTTCGGCACTCCCGGCGGGACATACCATGGCATGAGAACTCATCATAACGTCTGGGCGGAACGGAGGTAGTAGTAAAAATTGGGGCGGACTCTGCCTTTGGACGTTTAATGCCTGCGGTTGTATTCCGTGCCGACGGCCAACAATTGAGCATTGCAGCACCGATAGCGAAACTTGACCCTCACGCTAGACTTACTCAATATCACCTCCCTTAGGGTTAGGACTTAATTAATCTTGAAGTGATTCAACGGTTTGGCATCCAGCAACGAGAGGAAGCCAAACGATGAGCGATTATTTTTGGTTCAACGACG
>Ga0315281_10003060_pt1 | contig 24655 bp, 26 predicted proteins | sample YL17G07_0_MG_FD_204540 | JGI IMG/M metagenome (GOLD analysis project Ga0315281, IMG submission 204540) | Sediment microbial communities from Yellowstone Lake, YNP, Wyoming, USA - YL17G07_0 | ecosystem: Environmental > Aquatic > Freshwater > Lake > Sediment | place: USA: Wyoming | collected... | reverse complement strand
TTGGGGAGACCTGGACTACCTAATTATTGATTCCCCGCCGGGGACCGGCGACGAACCGCTTTCGGTCTGCCAGCTGATCGGCACGTTGGACGGCGCGGTGATCGTCACCACCCCTCAAAAGGTGGCCGCCGTGGATGTCCGCAAATCGATCACCTTCTGCCGGCGGCTTCAAGTGCCGGTCCTTGGCGTGGTGGAGAACATGAGCGGGTTCGTCTGCCCGAAGTGCGGCGAAGTCACTCAGGTCTTTCTTTCAGGCGGGGGGGAGCGCATCGCGGAAGACATGAACGTGCCGTTTCTAGGCTCCATCCCCATGGACCCCAAGATCGCGGAATCCTGCGACAGCGGCCGGGCTTTCTTCGGTCAAGATTCCGCCTCCCCGATGGTCCGGGTCATGAACAAAATCATCATGCGGATCGCCGGGGATATGACAAGAGATATGACCACTGGCGAAGAAGCCGGGGGCAAATAAATGCGACCCATTCAATAATAAGGAGCAAGGTCAAAAAGCAACTCAAGAAAGAAGGCAAGTTGGAAATCAAATCGAAAGAGGAGGATGAACACATGAAAATCGCTATTCCCCTGGCGAACGGAAAACTTACCATGCATTTCGGCCATTGCGAGGGTTTCGCCCTGGTCGATGTGGACCCGACGGAAAAGAAGATCCTCAAGCGAGAAGACATCGAGGCTCCCCCGCATGAACCGGGGCTTCTGCCAAAATGGCTGGCGGAGCGGGGAGTGAACATGATCATCGCCGGCGGCATGGGGCAGCGTGCCCAAGGACTGTTTGTCGAACACGGCATCCAGGTGATCGTAGGCGCACCCGCTGATACGCCCGAACGCCTGGTCGGCAATTACCTTGCCGGAACGCTCCAAGCGGGTGAGAACGTCTGTGACCACTGAAAACATCGTCTCTCCCCTCCGGCGGCGATATCTGATAAGGAGATGTTCGTGAAACACCATTTTCAAAACCCCGAAACCGCCGTTATCCACGCCGGGCAGGAGCCCGACAGCCTTTACGGCGGAGTTTCCATCCCCATCTATCAATCTTCAACCTTCGCCTTTCGCTCGGCCGAACACGGCGCAGCCCTTTTCGCCGGAGAAGAGAAGGGCTTCATTTACACCCGGATTGGGAACCCGACGACGAAGGCTCTGGAGGACTGTGTGGCCGCCTTGGAAGGCGGTTGCGGCGCCCTGGGAACGGCCTCGGGCATGGCGGCCGTGAGGACCATCTATACGGCGTTCCTGGAGAAGGGGGCCCATGTCGTCAGCACGGCCTCGGTGTACGGTCCCTCCCGGACCGTCCTTGAAAAAGAGTATGGAAGGTTCGGCGTGGAGGCGGATTTCGTCGACACGTCGGACCTCCAAGCGGTCGAAAAGGCCCTGCGGCCGTCAACGAAGCTGTTATTCATCGAGACACCCGCTAATCCGACCATGAAGCTGACGGACTTAGGGGCCTGTGCCGAGCTGGCCAAAGCGAGGGGAATCCTCCTGGCTGTGGACAACACGTTTGCCAGCCCGATTCTCCAAAACCCCCTCGGTCTCGGAGCCGACATCGTTTTTCACAGCCTGACCAAATTCCTCAACGGTCACAGTGATGTCATCGGAGGGATCATAGTCGCCCGGGAGGATAACGTGTTTGCGCGGCTGCGGAAAGTCCTGACGCTTATGGGCGGAACGATGGATCCGCATCAGGCTTGGCTCGTTCTGCGCGGGATAAAAACCTTGGCTCTCCGTGTCGAAAAAGCCCAAGACAACGCCGCCAAGCTCGCTCTGGACCTTGAGCGTCATCCCAAGGTCGCCTGGGTCCATTATCCCGGATTGCCGAGTCATCCCCAACATGCCCTGTCGAAGAGACAAATGCGCGGCCCGGGCGCCTTGATCTCGTTCGGGCTCAAGGGAGGCCTTGATGCCGGCCGGAGGATGATCAACGCCGTCCGGTTGTGCACATTGGCCGTCTCGCTCGGCGGAATTGAGAGCCTCATCCAGCATCCGGCGTCGATGACCCATGCCGGCGTCGCTCCGGAGGAGCGGGTCAGGGCCGGGATCACCGACGACCTGGTCCGCCTTTCGGTGGGCTGCGAAGCCTATGACGACCTGAAAGCGGACCTGGAACAGGCGTTGGAAAAAGCCTGAACAGATCCTCTGTCAAGTCCGGGTGCCAAGGGAGTTTGCACCCTGCCCCGCATCGGGTGATGTCTGGCGCCGCCCATACATAGGCGCTTGACTTCCGGATGAACAGGGAGGTTTTGTCACGGAAAAGATCAAAAGAATCGCCATCGCGGGCAGGACTCTGTTCCTTGGCCGCATTTTTCACATTCGAACCGAAGAGTGGGATGCCGTATATTAAGTCGCAAGGAAGCTTCGGGAAGGGTGGCTGGCTCTTCTCGGGGCTGTAGGACGGATGCGGCCCGCGCTCGGCGTTCCAGCTCCATCTCACGGCAATTGATAAAACGCCCGGCGGTTTTCCAAGGCTTGGCTCTTGACAATATGGCCAAATAGCCATATACTTTCTTCCGTCATTTCGGAGGTTATGATGAAAGAGACCGACACCTTCCGCAAGCAAGCCCAGTTGCTGAAGGCCCTAGCTAACGAGGCAAGGCTGACGATCGTGGATCGCTTGGCTAAGGGAGAATGCTCCGTGGGCGAACTTACCGGCCTCATCGGCCTGGACCCATCAACGGTTTCCAAGCACCTGGCGCTGCTCAGGGCCCATGGCCTCGTTCGCGATCGGCGGGACGGAAATGTCGTTTATTACGAACTGATCATGCCCTGTGTTTTGAACTTTTTCGCCTGCGCCGCCAAGGGCATAAAGGAAAGATCGGGACGATGATAGCTCGGAGCGAGGCCGGTCCGACGCCTGCGGAGAACCCTAATGGATAACGCGGCCGCGGCCGGGGAGATCGTCCCCTGGTGAACCAGGCTTCGGATGTACTCTGAACCAGGAATCAGGGACCCACAGGTGGTTGTAGCTCGTAGATACATGGCAACCTCCATAATACCTCATGGTGTCACCTATGTATCTGAACGAGATCAACGGGGACCGCCGCCGAGCGCGTTGACTTTGCCTCGTGAGAATAGTATTTTTCTTGACATGGGCGAAATCGTAAGGTTCGGGGTCTCTCTGGAATCGGACCTGCTCGAGGAATTCGACTCCCTGATAGGGAGGCTCGGATACAGGAGCCGATCGGACGCGATCCGCCACCTCATCAGGAACCGGCTCGTGGCCGAAGATTGCGAAAAGCCCGACGAGGAGATCATCGGCGTTCTCGGACTCGTCTTCGATCATGAGGTCCGGGAGTTGACCGAGACGCTGACGTCGATCCAGCACAGCCACACGAAGCTGATCGTATCCTCCAGCCATATCCACCTCGACGCGCACAACTGCCTTGAGGTCATCATCATGAGAGGCCGGAGTGCTCTCGTCAGAAAGGTCGCCGATGAGCTCATCAACACGCGGAGCGTGAAACACGGCGATCTCATCACGACAACGACCCGTTCGAAGAGCGGCTGATCCCCGGGCGCCAACCACCCCCTGCGGCCCCTCAATGAGAGGACTTGACATTTTCCGAGGTCGTGCTACTATTTAGAAAATAGTAACACCAAGGAGGAAACGTCATGGTCCATTGTTTCTTTTCGATCGGGTTGGTCGGCGTCCTGTCGGCGGGAGTCCTCTTTAACTCGGGCCCCTGCCTTGGGGGCGGCGAGCGGGCGCGTCAGGAGAAGGAGACGGACGAGTCGAAGGCCGCTCTTCATCCCAGAGAGTACGTGACCGTGACCGCAGCCAGCCCCGGAAAGGCCGTCAAGGATTGCTCCGCGTCCGTCAGTATCGTTGATGAGCGGGACCTGAAGGCCATATCCGCGAACCATGCTTTGAACGCCCTGAACTATCTGCCGGGCATCTTCATCCAGCGGACCGGCGATTTCGGGCGGTCCGACGTGGAGATACGGGGGCTCGGTCAGCGGGGTCAGAGGATCTCCATCATGGTGGACGGGCGGCCCGAAAAAATGGGTCTCTTCGGCTGTGCCGTGACCCACGCCTATCCCCTCGACAACGTGGACCGGATCGAGGTCGTTAGGGGCCCCTCGTCGGTCCTTTACGGCTCCGACGCGCTCGGAGGGGTCGTCAATATCCTGACCCACTATCCCGCCGGACCCGGCTTCGAAACGGATCTCACAACGTCCTACGGAGCGTTCAACACGCAGAGATACACGCTCCGCCACGGGGCCGCGCTGAAAAAATGGCGATATTTCCTCACCCTCGACCGCCGGTCGAGCGACGGGAACCTGCCGAGCTCCGAGTACTCCGGCAACACCTTCACCGGCAAGGCCGAGTACGACCTGACGGATCACGTGAGGCTCGGGTTCCAGAGCAAATATTACCAGGGCAAGAAATACGAGCCGGGCCCCCAGTCCCTTCCTGATCTCACGTCCTGGAACGACTACGAGCGAGCCGCCGTCGACGTCGGCCTTCAGGGCCGGTGGGATCGGGACGAATTCTTCCTGAAGATCTACCGGGATTTCGGGCATCATCGATTCTCCGACGGCTGGAACTCCAGGGATTTCGTCGACGGCGCCGTCCTCAGGTACACGACGAGGAGGATCGCCGACAACGAGCTCTCCGTCGGCGGAGAATTCCGCTCCTTCGGCGGAAAGAGCTACAATTTCCCGCGGGGAAAATGGGACAAGAATGAATCCGCGCTTTTTGTCCAGAACGAGCACGTTTTCATGAAGAGATGGATCCTGTCGGCTGGTGCCCGCGCCAACAGGGATTCCCTTTACGGCTGGAACTGGTGCCCGCAGGCCGGGCTTGTCTTCCAGCCCCGGGACGGGACGCTCGTCCGCGCCGCCGTCTCCAAGGGCTTTCGGTCCCCCCAGATCAACGAGCTCTTCATGTTCCCCGCTTCGAACCCCTTGCTCAAGCCCGAGAACGTCTGGAACTATGAGTTCGGGTTCGAGCGGGACTTCGGGACCCGGCTCAGGCTGGGCGCCTCCGTGTTCGAAATGAAGGGGGACAACCTGATCGAAACCGGCCTCAACCTGTCGCTCCGCCCGAAGTTCATCTTCCTCAATTCCGGGACGTTCGATTTTCACGGGGCCGAATTGAGTCTCAAGGGGGACCTCGCCCGGAGCCTGTCCGCCCTCGTTTTCTATACGTACCTCGACCCGAAGGATCGGACAAAAGGAAGACCCGGTCACAAGGTCGACATGTCGCTGCGCTACAACACGGACAGGATTTTCGCCGCGCTGGCGGGCCAGTACGTCACGGATTACTACGCGGGCGACCATTCCCGGGACCGGATCCCGTCCTACCTCGTCGTGAACGCCCGCGCCGACGTCAGGCTGTTCAAGGCCCTTTCCGTGTTCATCGAGGCGAATAACCTGTTCGACGCAGATTACAGGATCTATGCCGACCTGTCCGGGGCGGCCGCGGGACTCTACCTCATGCCCGGACGGAACGTCAGCGTCGGCTTGAGGGCCGGAATATGAGATATTCCGGAAGGGACCTTGTCCTGGGCGGAATGCTTCTCGCCCTGGCCGTCGTTCTTCCCATGGCGTTTCACACCGCCGGCCTGGGAAGCGCGTTCCTTCCGATGTTCTTTCCCATGATCCTCGCCGGGTTCCTGATCGCCCCGCCCGTGGCGGCGGCCGTGGGGCTTCTTTCTCCCCTGACCTCGGCCCTGCTGACGGGGATGCCCCCGCTCTTCCCTCCCTACGCGTTCATCATGATGGCCGAGGGGATCATCCTGGCCGGGGTCCCCTCGTTCCTCCGCGGGAAAAAGGGCTTCCCTATCCTGCCGGTCCTCCTCGTCACGCTCCTCGGCGACCGGCTCGTCCTGTTCGCCGCCGTGACGCTGGCCTCGCAGCTGCTCGAACTGCCGGCTGGGGTGCTCGGGCCGGCGGCCGTCGTCCACGGGCTTCCGGGCATGGCCCTGATCCTCGCGGTCCTGCCGCCGATGGTCAAAGGGCTCGAGCTCAGGATCAAGCGCATGCCGGTCATGGAATGAGCGACCCCGGAGGACCAAAATGACGATCGGAAAAACGAGAGATTTCTTCGACGCGATCGCGACGGAATGGGAGGAAGATCCCGGGAATTCCCCGGATTCGGACGACTTGGCGGGTCTGGCGCCGCTCTTTCCCGTCGCCGAGAAGGACGTCGTCCTCGACGCCGGCTGCGGCACCGGGCGGCTCCTGCCCTTGCTCCGGCGCGCAGTCGGAGAGGAAGGCGCGATCGTCGAGATGGACCTTTCCGGGGAGATGCTGAAGATAGGGAAAAGGAAGCGCGGGGGCTGGCGGGCGCACTTCGTCCAGGCGGACGTCCAATGCATCCCCGTCGCGAGGGGCTTGTTCGACGCCGTGGTCTGCTTCGGCCTCTTTCCCCATATCGTGGACAAGAGGGCGGCCCTCACCGAATTCCGCAGGGTCCTCAAACCCGGTAGACCCGTCGTCATCGCCCATCTCATGGGACGGGAGGAGCTGAACGCGCTGCATTCGGGTTTCAGCGGGTCCGTCAGTCACGACAGGCTTCCGGACGAGGGCGCCATGAGGGAACTCTTCCGCTCCGCCGGATTCAAGGACGCGGTCATCCGCGACGAACACTCCCTCTACTTCGCCAGGGCAAGCGCATGAATCGACAAGGCCTTCTCCCGGGCCTGGACCCCCGGCTGAAGCTCGTCGCCTGCTCGGCTCTCGCCCTGGCCGTGTCTCTGACCCCCGTTCGGGATCACGCCAGGTTCGCGGCCTACCTGGCCCTGCTCATCGTCCCGGTCGCCCTGTCGCGGCTATCGCCGCTCGGGATGCTCAAGCGGATGCTTTGGCTGGTCCCGCTCCTCGCTTTCCTGATTCTGTCCCTTTTCCTGTTCGGCGACGTCCCCGCGCCGCGGAAATATGCCGTCGGCGGCGGCGTGGCCCTCAAGACGGTCCTCGTCTACGGCTGTTTCCTGATGATGACCCTGACGACGGAGACCATCGATATCATCAGAGCCCTGGAAAGACTGAAACTGCCGAAGGTCTTCACGTCGCTCCTGTTCTTCGCCGTCCGCTATCTTCGCGTCCTTTCCCGCGAGGTCGGCGCGCTGAGGAGGGCCGCCGAATCCAGAAGCTTCGGGAAGAGGGGCCGGCTGAAAGAGATCGGCCTGTTGACACGCGTGATGCTCCTCCAGTTCATGGGGTCGCTGGATAGGAGCCAGAGGATCCATGCCGCCATGCTTTCGAGGGGATACGACGGGAGGCTGGGAGCGCCCGGCGGTTCCCGCCTTCGGCGGGCCGACGTCGTCTTCGGGCTGGCCTTCTTCGGCGGCCTGGCGCTCGCGGCGGTAATCCTATGAGCGAAAAAGCGATCACGATCGAGGACCTGTTCTATTCCTATCCCGGAGAAGACGCTTGCCTGCGCGGCATAAGCTTCTCCGTGGACAGAGGAGAGACGTTCGGCCTTATCGGTCCCAACGGGGCCGGCAAGTCCACGCTTCTCCTGCATATGAACGGTGTCCTCAGGGGAGAAGGCCGGGTCGAGGTCTTCGGAAGGCCTTTGAGGAAGGATACCGTCAGGCTCATCCGCAAGCAGGTGGGGATCGTGTTTCAGGACCCAAACGACCAGCTCTTCATGCCCACAGTCTTCGAAAACGTAGCCTTCGGCCCCGCCAACATGGACCTCGACCGCGCGGAGGTTGAGCTCAGGACGGGAAGAATGCTGGAAGCCATGGGGCTTTCGGGATACGCGGACAGATCCGCCGACAAGTTGAGCCTGGGAGAGAAAAAAAAGGTCTCCCTGGCATCCGTCCTCGTCATGGAGCCGGACGTCCTGGCCCTGGACGAACCGACGGCGAACCTCGATCCGGGCGGGAGAAGGACGCTCATCCAGCTTCTCCGTTCGATCCCGGGAACGAAGGTCATCGCGACCCATGACCTGGACATGGCCTTCGAGCTCTGCACGAGGATTGCCCTGATGGACCAAGGAACGATCGTCGCGGCGGGCGCCGCTGGGGATATCCTCGCGGACGGGGACCTCCTCGAGAAACACAGCCTCGAAGTCCCCCTGTCCCTGTTGATCGCGACCGGCGCTCCGCCCCGAACTAATTCCGGATGGCGGCCTGGGCCCTGATTAGGTCGTGGAGGGTGATGATCCCGCGCACCGTGTTCCCGTCCTTGTCCAGGACGACGAGCAAGGGGACCGGGAAATTCATGAACTTGTCGCCGATCTCCCGGACCGTCTGATCGGGGAGGCACGTCATCCGAGCGGCCTTACGCGTGTTCGGGATCCCGAACTTTCGTCTCTATGCCCTCGCGGATGGAATCAAGCGGTTCCTGTTCAATCCGTCAAAGGGTCTGGGACTCTCGCCCCCGCCTTCCGAACCGCGCTTCGTCCAAAGACTCCTGTTCGATTCCTGAAAATAAAATGGGGTAAGACCTGCTATCCTTCCTCTTGACAGGTCCCCTCCCGCTGGCTATGATTTGGGCAAATGTCCGATCGCAGGAAAATAGCTCTACGCTGGCTTACGGTCCTCTTATACACGGGGCTCATTCTCCTCACCGGTTTCCTGCACACGGAAACGAGCATCGAGGAATCTAAGACCTGCCCGGCCTGCTGTTTTCTGAGATCTGCGATCAGCGTTTCCCCGGCTCCCGTCTATATCCTGGCGGCGCTTTTCCCGATCGATAGAACCGAGCCCGACAAGGTCGTCGCCGTCAGGCTATGCACCGTCGTAGAATTCGTTTCGCGTGCTCCTCCTCTGGGCTGATTTCCTTCTTTCTCACCCGATCCGGCTCTTCCAGCCGGAGAACTGCGCTTCTTAACGATTTATCTGGAGGAAATCAGTATGGATATGAAACGTATACCCCTGTTGGCTTTGACTATCGTATTCCTTTTTGCCCCGGCCCTTAACGGGCAAGCCCAAGCTAAAAAACCGCCAGGCCCGCCGAAGAGCCCGGCCAACGCGGCGATCCGCGGACGCGTCATCGACGGAGACAAGGTCCCGATTCCCAAGGCCGCGGTTTCGATCCCGGAGTTTTCCCTGTCCGTGGAAACCGACGATGACGGCCGATTCACGATAACCGGGATCCCCGCCGGAAAATTCCACATCGAGGTCCACGTCCCCCGCTATTTGCCCTTCATTTCCGAAGAGGTCGACTCCTCGAAACCCTTCGGGGAGGTCCGGATCACGATGTACGTCATCCCGTCCAAGGAAATCGTGGTCACCGCCACGCAAACCGAAAAGATGTTCGCCGAAACGCCCGTCAAAACCGAGGTCATCACGAACACGAGCATCGAGCGCAAGGACGCGGCCAACCTCGCCGCGGCCCTGGCCCTGACGACGGGCGTCCGCGTGGAGAACAACTGCCAGAACTGCAATTCCACCCAGGTCCGCATCAACGGCATGGAAGGGAAATACACCCAGGTCCTCGTCGACAGCTCCCCCGTCATGTCGGCCATGACGGGCGTCTACGGCCTCGAGCAGATCCCCACCGAAATGCTGGACCACATCGAGATCGTCAAGGGAGCGGGATCAGCCCTCTACGGAGGGAACGCCGTCGCCGGGATCATCAACGTCATCACCAAAGAGCCTCAAGACAACCACGTCGACCTGAAAATCCGTCAGGAAGCCGCCGACGGCAGGCCGGCGACCGACATCGGCTTCCATACCGCCTATGTCTCGCCCTCCCGCAACACCCGGGCTTTTCTTTTCGCCGACCATCAACGGCGGGCGGCGGTGGACATCGACGGGGATGCCGTGACCGAAATCGGGAAGCTCAGCAGCTCCTCCTTCGGAGCCAACCTTTACAACGATTTTCCGGGTATCGGCGGGAAGCTCAAGCTCGGCTTCTTCCGCATCCACGAGGAGCGCCGGGGGGGAGACCAGCTCTCGAAGCCGCCCCACGAAGCGGGGATCACCGAGTGGATCAAGTCGGACCAGCTCTGCTTCGATTCGCGCTGGGATCACACCCTTTCGGGACGCGCGCACTACACGCTGGGCTTTTCGTACATGGACGCGCAACGGGACACCTACTACGGAAGCCACCAGGACCCCAACGCTTACGGAAAGACGCGGAACCCCCTGTTCAATCTCAGCTCCCAGCTCAATTACCAGGCCGAGCGCCATCTCCTTTCGCTGGGCTTCCAATACCGGCAGGACAAGATCAAGGACGAAGCCCTCGGGTACGACAGGCTCATCGATCAGACCTACGCGGAAACGGGCCTGTTCGTCCAAGACGAATGGAGCCCGATCCGGGGAGCGTCGCTCCTCGGGGGCGTCCGTTTCAACAAGCATTCGGCGCTCGACCGGATGATCGTCACTCCGCGGGCCAGTTTCCTGGTCAACATCACGAAGGACCTCGGCTTGAGGATCACCGTGTCCACGGGATTCAGGGCGCCCCAGGTGTTCGACGAGGACCTGCATATCGCCCAGGTCGGCGGCGAGGGGCTCCTGATCGTCAACTCCCCCGACCTCAGGGAGGAGAAGGCCATGAGCCTTTTCGCCGGGCTCGACTTCGGCCGCCAATGGGGCGACCGGCTCGTTCAGCTCAGCGTCGAAGGGTTCCGGACGAGGGTTTCCGGGTCCTTTGTCATGAACGAGATCGATTCCACCGACAGCGCCCGGGTCCTGCAGAGGATCAACGGGTCGGGCGCCCTGGTCGCCGGGACCTCGGTGAACGTCGGGCTGATGACAGGGGCCGGCTTGAACTTTTCCTCGGGGTGGACCCTGCAGAGGAGCCGTCTCGACGATGCGGAGCCGGATTTCGGCTCCCGGCGGTTTTTCAGGACGCCGGATTTCTACGGGTTCGCGCGCCTCGGTTGCCCCGTGTCCGCGGTCGCCGATTTCGACGCATCGCTCGAGTACACGGGCCCGATGTCCGCTCCCCACTACGCGGGATACATCGCGGAGGACCGCCTGGAAAGAACCGGCGGATTCTGGGTGGCGAACGTCCGGGCCAAACGGAGTCTCTCCTTCGCGGGCGAAGGCTGCTCCCTGATCATCGGGGTCTTCAACGTTTTCAACGCCTATCAGAAAGACCTGGATATGGGCATCGACCGGGACTCCGGTTACGTTTATGGCCCGGACCGGCCGCGGACTTTTTATGTCGGGCTGGATCTCGGCTTTTAGGAAAATACGGTATAATCTATCTCAAGGAGGTTTCATCATGAGCAACAGTTTGAAAGGAACGCGGACGGAGAAGAATCTCCTGGCCGCCTTCGCCGGCGAGGCCCAGGCTCGCAACCGCTATACTTACTTCGCCTCGGCGGCGAAAAAAGAGGGCTTCATCCAGATCTCGAACATCTTCGCCGAAACCGCGGAAAACGAAAAAGAACACGCCAAGGTGTTTTTCAAATATCTCGAAGGCGGTGACGTGGAGATCACGGCCGCCTATCCGGCTGGAAAGATCCAGAACACATTGAAGAATCTCGAGGCGGCCGCGGCCGGGGAAAACCTGGAATGGAGCGTCCTGTACAGGGATTTCGCCGCCATAGCCCGGGAGGAAGGCTTCCCGGAGATCGCCAACTCCTTCGAGCAGGTGGCCAAAGTGGAGCGTTTCCACGAGGCACGCTACAGGAAACTCGCCGCCAACGTCGCCGCGGGCGAGGTCTTCAAGAAGGCCGCTCCGGTCAAGTGGCACTGCATCAATTGCGGATACGTGTTCGAGGGCGTCCAGGCTCCGAAGGAATGCCCGGCCTGCCGGCACCCCATGGACTATTACGAGGTCCTGTCCGAAAATTACTGAGCCCGGCGGGGTCATCGGGCGGAGCCGCACCGGATCGCGGAACGCAAACTTGACAACCTGATCCGGCGACGGGACTCTGTTATTCGTCAGGGCCGGGATGGATCAGGCCAGCGTCGTCATAAGCCGTTGAATCACGCCCGGCTCCAGAGGGACGACGTCATGAGCCGTCCGGAGGGCCGATCGCATGTGGTCGATTTTCCTTTTTCCGCGGCGCGGTGAATTTCCGCTCTGGGCAATGAATCTCCCCTCTTAACCACGCTGGTAATATACTTCCGGCCGCCATTTATACTTTAAATCGAAATCCCCCATCGTCGTCCAACCGCCCGGCGCGGCGCCTTCCCGCGTCGTGAGTCCGGAAATGCCTAATTCGAGATTGGCGTGATTCGTCAAAGGCGCGAAAACCGAGATCCTGGCGCTCTCGGCCAGATTATCGAGGGTTCGGCCCTTGGAATCTCCCCAATAAGAACCGCCGGTGAAAACATTTCCAGAAAGCGTGAGGGCGCTGCTTCCGAGACTGACCAGGCTCGAGATGTTCACCCCGGCGGCATCCAGTCCCTCTTCGCCGAAGAAGCGCTTAAACATCAAAGGCCTTTCGACCCAAGGCCATTGATGTGTATGTTGAGTATTGAGTTCCCCGAAATCCACCCGGTATTGGCCGGCCTTGATCTGCAGATTCAAAGGGAGTCCGCGGAGAAGCGTGGCATAGGCCTCTTCAATGTCGATCCCGCTTTGAGTAATTCCCAAGGTCACATCAGCGCGAGCGTAGGGATCCAGATGACTTCCGGCGGTGATCTCCAGCTCGTGAAAATCTAAAAGCATCTTATTCTCGCCCACGGCGGGAGGGGCATAATGAAGTCCGGTGAGCCTCATATCGCCGATAAAGCTGATGTCGGGGTTGACGGTCGTTTGGGCGAGTCCCTGTCGCAAGGGGATAAGGACTGATAGTACGGGTCACAGAACAAGTAAGATCTTTTTCAATCTCATTTTCATCTCCATGCCCCCTGTTTTCATCGCCCGGCAAAAGATAGCCTTAAGGTTTTTGTCTCAGCGATCGGATGAGGTTTAAATCCAGTTCGCCCTTAGCTCCCCAGCTCCGAACGCCTGAAGAGATTGCCCGGCTCCTGAAGCGGTGGCCAAAGCAACGCATAACGCTTCCCTCTGCCGGGGAGAATCCTTGCCTATTCATTGGCTAGAAAACCCGGGACAGCCACCTGACTGAAGACCTGATCTAAAGCCTTTTCAAGAAATACGCCGGGCGGGCTATCAGAGCTCTTTATCCCCGCGTCGTTTCCCTTTGAGAATGAATTTTTCGGGATTCTTCTTCAGTTCCTCTCTCAGCCATTTTTCGGGATAGCCGACCTCCCGGGGATCCCCTTTCTCATCTTGAACATAGCCGTCGTTATACTTGGTTATGAGAAAGTCGGCCAGCTTCCACCATCGATCCAGGTTCATCCGGGCGTTGGACACGCAGTACCGCGTCAGGAAAACTGGAATTATCTGCCGATGGGAGCTCGGCAGGTTCAGCGCAGTTTGTTCGATGACCGATTGAAGGTTGAATTCCAAATCCTCGATTTCCTTCTGGACTTTCTGAATATCCAGAATCATGTCGCTGTATCGCAAGTTTGCGTAATTTGCGACAAAATTGAATGCCCACCAGGCAGAATCCCGGCTGAAGGATTGGATGGAACCCCTGGTATAGGCTTCAGGCAACTCTGTAATGGTGGTGTAGAGAGGAATAAAGAAATTGGTGAAAGGGTTATCCATTCCATACCAATAGACGCCACCCACGGAGTCCGGGATGGAAGACCTTGATTGAGAGACGAAGATAAATCCGACCTGCTGGGTCGAGATCGGCCGCTCCCAAGAATAGGCCTTCCCATCCACCTTCCAGGTGATGGGCCGCCAGCGGTCCGGCGCTCCAAAAGGCCCGGCCGTGAGATCGTTGGTCATGTCAAAGGCGGTTCCCTCATAATGATCCCGATGCAGAGCCATGACATCCCGAACGGAAAGCTTGCTGTCCGGCTTGATCCAGAGCGGATAGGGCTTGGCATTTTTGACGGAGGAGCTGAAGTCGGGGGAAAGATTCCATGACGGCGCCACCCGACGGAAAATGCTCCAAACCCGCCGGGCGGAGTATCTGACCTGCTCCTCAGTGGGAGGATTGTAGGCCATGGAAAAATTAAAGGGCCCGTTCTTCGGGTTGTAAAAGCCTTTGTCTACGGCCAACGAGATGACGTTTTTCGAATAAAGGCAATTTTCAGGGTCGTTCAGCGAAAATTCCCCTATACGGGACATGTTAGCATGAGCACAGATCATGCCGTCCGGAATTCTCTGCGCCACCCAAGCGGCCCCGTGTCCCCCCTTCCCCGTTCCGATCATCTCAAGAATCCAGGCTTCTTCCTTGTCACCGATGGAAAAGGATTCTCCGGTGCTGGCGTAGCCGTATTTGTCCACCAAGTCCGTCATGACTTTGATAGCCTCTCGGGCTGTTCTGGTCCGCTGCAGCGTAATGACCATCAATTGATAATAAGGAAGCAGGCCGTCCGGGTTTATCAGGTCCAGGCGGCCGTCAAAGGTCGTCTCCCCGATGGCCACCTGGAATTCATTCATGAGGCCGACCACTCTGTGCGTATGGGCAACCTGGGGAATCTCACCGTGTTTGCCCTCGTATCCCATGATTTCAATTTTTTCTCCCGGTCCGTGATCCGCAGCCGGATAGAGCTGCAACCGGGGAAGAAATTCTCCGTCGCAGGAATAGGTGATGATGACGGATTGGTCGGCGGAGGCACCCTTGGTCACCAATATGGAAGTGCACGGAAAACACAACCGGTAGGCAGAAAACAACAAGATCGCCATCATCAAAATCCGACTCGCATTCTTAATGATTCTCATCTTGCATGCTCCTTTGTTTTTTATCGGGGATAGCATGGCTTCTTGATTGCCTTTCCGCTCCTTACCACAAAGCGGAAGCGCCCAAGAATATTCGCCTGAATACTCCATTATTAACATACAGATGTTCATCCAAGGCCGACGTCCAGGACCAGTGCCAACACTTCGGCGAGCGTGGCCCCTCTGAGGTTCGAAGCTATCCCGCCGAAGGCGACACCTCCTGCAAGACCATCAGGAACGTTGTGCAGGGTGATGGCCATCACCAGAAGGACGCTCCTCCAGCTGGTCTTTACCCCCTCAGCTTCGCTCATCGGAGCATTTGGATGGAGGTGAGGTATGATCTTGTCCACCAGCCACAGGAACCCCCTTTTCACGGCGTGTCGAAGGACCGCTCAACGCGATGAATCTCCCTTCCTACCATGCCGGAAACATATCGCAGACTGCGCGGCGATGTCAATGAGCCAACAGCGGCGCCGTAGAGCATATTTGGGCGGAAAACCCTCTCAGGCCGGCCAAAAGCTCACAGACTCCTACTCCCCTTTCCAAACAAGGTCCACGGCCGGCCAGGCATATCCTTCAGAAACTTCTCCTGCCATGCATACTCCGGATGGGCTTTCAGGAAATCCTTCGCCACGAACGTTTGTCCGCACGGATGTCCCATCGACGCCCAGAATTTCAGCCCCGCCGCCAGAGTTCCATCCACCGCCTTGGCCTGCACGGTTCCCCCGGGATAAAACTCCCCCCACTCCCATTCCGGAATCCCGCGCGGGTCTTTTTCCACATGGCCACAGAGAGAATTGGCGCTGCCCTCGTTGGTCTTGCGGAACGTATCGACGTGGTCGGCTTCGAACAGTTTGGCGGATTCTATATCGATCTTTCCCTTGTTCTTCTTCATCAACTCTTCCCAGCGGACACGCCGGGCATTGGGCGAGGTGTTCTTGGCTTTCGTGTCAAACGTCGTTTCTTCCTTGATCAATTTCGGGTTGGCAGGAAAATTGGAGCCGACAAAATACCCATCCTTGGTCCGCTCAAGCCGTGTGTTCTTGAGCCCCAGCTCCAGGCGTGCGATCTCGCCGGTTTTATTGTCGCCGATCAGCCAATCGTTGGCATAGCCGCCGTTATTGCCTTCGCGCATGGTGGCTGCCCAATCGTCGATGGAGTTGGCGTATTGAATGGCCTTGCGGGCACGGACAAATTCCGCGATGCCGTTGGGATCAAATCCCTGGAACTGCGTGATGGTGGTTTCGGTGACGATGATGCCACCGGCAGAGACATAGAAGTCGTCGCCGCTGTGGATGAAGCCCGGCATCGCATCCATGAAGATGCGATGGCCCTTTTCCGGCACCAGGTCCACGATCAAATTCCACCGCTCGCCGATGACGTAGCTGGTCCAGGTGTTGTGGGCCATGACAATCTTGCCGTCCCTGGTCCAAGAACCGGTGGCGGCAAAAGCGCTGCAGTTGCCGGGCGCCTTATTTTTGGCGGCCTTCGGGTTTTTTTTCGATTCCAACCAGGGAACGTAGTAGAACGCCATTTCTTCCATCGCATTGAGGGCGACAGCATCCGCGCGGTCCATCTTGTTGGCGCCCAGTTTGGCGTTGACGCCGCTGACAATGCCATCGAGTTCCTTCTGGTATTCTTCCGGCGTCTTCGCCCAGAACAGCTTCAGCGATTCGGTGCAATAGAACTCCCAATTCTTTTTCGTGTCGTGTTCCAGCGACATCGCCACCGCGTCGCGAACGTCGACGATCTCGGCGGCTGCCAGATACCCGTGTTGATAACCAATCACCTCGGGCGCCCCTTCGAGATGCAGATAGATCCAACCATTATTGTCTTCACGGTGGGCATTCGCAATTTTTTGTTCATGAGTCAGCGCAGGGCTTCCGACGTTCGCCGGTGTGCGCGCCTTCTCCCCGCCGCAGGCGATGGCGAAGGTCAGTGAGGCAACGACAAATCCCGACAAAAGGCATCGAGCCGCAAGGCTCTTGGACATGGTCTGCTGGCGCATGGTGAATCTCCTTTGTTGAATCGTCATAGAGCCTATTTTTTCCCCTCGATCTCATCAGCCAAAGCCGTCGCGTCATAGAGTTTGCGTAAGCCTTCGAGCATGTACGCGCAGTGGACGGCCACAGCCCGGTTCTTTGTTTCGTCGAAGGCGAAACGCCCGGGCAGGCTCTCGATATTGCCGTCGAAGATCAGGCCGACCAGCTCCGCGTTCCTGTTGACCACCGGAGAGCCTGAGTTGCCTCCGATGATGTCGCATGTGCTGACGAAGTTCACGGGAGTCGAGAGATCAAGCTTATCCTTGCGTTCCCAAAATCGCTCGGGAAGGCGGAAATCCCCTTTTCCATCGAAGCTTAAAGCCCGGTCATACAGTCCGTAGAGCGTCGTTTTGTACGGAGCGACGGTCCCGTTCATCGGGTAGCCGACCGCAGCTCCGTAAGAGAGGCGGAGGGTGAATGTCGCATCGGGATAGGTGGCCTTGCCGTAGGCGGCGAAGCGGGCCTTGGCGATTTTCTCTCCGGCCCGGGTTATGACGCTCTGGATATTGTCCCTGTCCCATTTCTCCTCAGACCTCATCGTCGGGTCGAGCTTGCGGGTCAGGACGATCAAGGGATCGTCGGACCTCTGGACGGCCTTTTCTCCTCCCTGGACGAGCGATTGACGAAACTTGGCGTCGGCCAGATTGGTCCCTTCGACCAGCTTTTTAGCGACGCTTTCCGGCAATTCGTTGTTGAGGACGGATTTAATGAATTCATCGTCGGGCCCGAGGGCGTCCAGGGACCATCTCAGGCCGTTGGCCAAGAGGCATTCCTCCATGTCCTTGTAAATGGGCGCTGGAGAGAACAGGGCGAACCTCAGCTCATTGAGCTCGGAATCGTGATATCCTGGAATCCTGTCCGCGTCAGGTTTTTTCACCTCGACGACGTAGCGAACGATGCCTGTGGCAAAGCCGGCCAGGTGGGAACCGAAAAAACGACGGAAGAACTGCCGCTTGGCCGGCGTGGTCATTTTTTTAACGACGTCGGCGATGGTATCCCAGGCATCACCATAGGCCTTGTCCCATTCGGGATTGGATGCCACTTTCGACCGGAATTCCTCCTCGGCTTTTTTACGGCCGGCCATCAAGGCCTTGTCCAGAAGACCCCGATATTCCCCGGTCATGGCCTTCTTGCTGTTCTCCAGGCCGAAGATCTGGATGAGAGCCCGACGTTCCTGTTCCTTGCCGAGCGCCGAGTATTCGCGCAGGACCTTGATGGTGCGGTCGAAGAATCCCAGGATCATCGGATAATTAAGATCCCGTTGAAATTCGAGCTGGGCATACGTATGGAGCCGGTTGGTCGAGCCGGGGTTGCCGGAGATAAAAACCAGATCCCCCTCGGAAAGCCCCTTGGGGTTCCAGCACAGGTAATGGTCGCCCTTGAGGGGCTCGCCGTTCTCATAGACCCTGAAAAACGCCATATCGAGGTCGTACCGGGGGTAGGTGAAGTTGTCGAAGTCCCCGCCGTAATAGGCCGCTTGCCTCTCCGGGGCCATGACCAGGCGGACGTCGGTGTATTTTTTATACCTGTATAGCCAGTATTCCCCGCCCTGGTAAAGACCGATAACGTTCGAGCGGAGGCCTGTTTTGTCCAGGCTCTCCTTTTCGATCCTGGCGATCTCGGCCTGGCGGGACTTGAGAGAGTCGGCGTCGCTCATTCCTTCCTTGACAGAGGCCTGGACCCTTTTCGTGACGTCTTCCATCGAGATGAGGACATTAACCTCAAGGTCCGGGCTCTTGATCTCTTCAGCCGGGGTCCCGGCGTAGAAGCCCGTTGCGACGTAATCCTTTTCAGAGTTCGACATCTTCTGCAGTTGTCCGACGGCCACGTGGTGGTTGGTCAGGACGAGCCCGTCCGGACTGATGAACGATCCCGACCCTCCGTCCATGAACCGGACGCTCGATAGGCGGACGTGATCAAGCCATTCCTGCGTCGGCGTGAAGCCGAACTTTTCCTTGAGCTGTTTGAGGGGAGGATTGTCGAAGGTCCACATCCCCTCATCGGCGTACGTCTTGTTTGTCCCGGAAAGACATAGAAGCAGGACCGCTCCCGCAGCCAGGAAAAGCGTAATTCTCATGACCCTTTGAAACATTGTTTATCTCCTCTCGGACCTTATTCTAGGCCGGCATCCGGCGAATCCACAAGATTCGGTCGGCGATGACATCCATGTTGAGTTTGCTCTTCGTCATGCCGGCTTCCCGAATACGAGCTCTCTCTTGGCGTGTTCATAGAGCGCCAGGTCGGCCGCCCGTCTCATGATGTAGAGCTGGTATTCGGCCTCGTCTTTAGGATCTTTTGCATAAAGAAGTTCGCCTTGCACGACCTCGCAAGCGAGCGACGGAGGCGCTTCGGGGATGACAATGATGTCCGTCCGATGAACGCCGAAGAGGTCTTCAAAAAAAGCCGCGAGGTCCGCCTTTTCCTCGATCGACAGCCGCTTCGCCGGTTTGAGATCGATGTCAATGTCCGAGGACGACCGGCGCGGCGCTTTCCGCCGTCCTTCGATAAGGCTGAAGATCTCCCGGGAACGGCCGCCGAAGGCGTAGATCAACTCCAAGCCGAATCTCTCAGCGCACTCCCTGATGGCTTTTTTATAGGTTGTCATCCCGGTTCTCTGAAGTCAGACCTATTATAATACAAATCATAATCCAGTGATAAGAAATCGCTTTTCCGAGCGGCGCGAAACCATGCCGGAATTGTATCGGAGGCTAAGCGGCGATGTCAACAACCGCTGATATTGAAACGATCAAAAATACTCCCCGCTCCCCTCGGACGCCGCGAGCGCGACCTGCTCGAAGACATGGGAAGGCGGAGGCTTCGCCGCCACAAACGTCAGCTTGAAGTGGTCGATGAATATATTAGCTGAATGATCGGGATTTTTTAGAAGAAGACTCGGATCAGGGTGCTTGATGTTGTTTCGTATTAGTGCTATTATCAGCATGAATACGAAACAAGATGAACTACCTGAAGCTGCGCGATTCCTTGAAAGACTTCACCGTCTTCTCGCTCCGCGACATCTTGCGGACTGATCCGGGTTTCCATCGCCGGCGATTGAGCGACTGGCAGGACAAGGGATATATCCGAAAGGTGATCAAGGGCTTCTACGTTTTCGTCGATCTCGCCCTCGAGGAGAACGTCCTGTTCGAGATCGCCAACCGCATCTATAAGCCCTCCTATGTCTCCCTGGAATCGGCCTTGGCCCATTATCAGTTGATTCCCGAGAGCATATTCGGCGTAACGTCGGTCTCGACTCGCCGGACTTATCGATTTGCCTCCGGATTGGCCGAATTCCGTTTTCGGACCGTGAAGCCAGAACTTTTTTTCGGATATGACCTTGTGTCCGCTCGCGGAAAACGCGTCAAGATTGCCCGTCCGGAGAAGGCGATTTTGGATTTCCTCTACCTGAATCCACGCTATCGGACCGGACGTGATTTCGAAAGTCTCCGCATCGACGCGGACCGGTTTTTCCGGACCGTTGCCATGAAGGATCTTCGGGTCGGCCTGGCGCGCTACGCCCAAAAAACGTTCACCCTGAGGGTCGATCGTTTTTTGGATCATCTGCGGGCCCGGAGCTAGAGGAAAGCCATGCTTGACATCCATCAAATCGAATCCTATTATCCGGAACCCCTGCGAGCCTTCAAGCGGAATCTGCTCAGGGAGTATCTCCAATACAAGATCCTGGAGATCATCTACGATTCCAAACTCGGCGACAAACTGACCTTCATGGGTGGAACCGCCATCCATATCATCCACGGCGGTCCGCGATTTTCTGAGGATCTCGATTTCGACAACCGCGGCCTCAACCCTCCGGCCTTCGAGTCCTTGGATAGACTTATCCGGTCAAAAATGGAGCTCCAAGGATTCACCCTGGAGACGAGAACCGTCGAAAAAAGCGCCTTTCGGATGTATCTTCGGTTCCCGGGATTGCTTCGTCTTATGAACCTCTCCCGCGATTCCCGTGAGAAAATCCATCTGCAGATCGATACCGAGCCACAGCGTTTCGAGTACAAGGCGGCGCCTTTCCTGATCGATAAATTCGATGTCTTCGGACGGATCTCCGTTGTGCCCGCGGACCTTCTCCTGGCCCAAAAGGTTCTTTGTATGTTTTCGCGCCATCGTCCAATGGGAAGGGATTTTTTTGACGCACTATTTCTATGGGGCAAAACAGAGCCTCGTCTTGCATATCTGAAGGACAAGCTCCTGATAGGGAGCGCCCAGGAGCTGAAAGCTCGCCTGATCCGGAGGTGCCGGGACTTGGATTTCGACCGCCTGGCCGACGATGTCGGACCGTTTCTTTTCCGGCCGGAAGACGCGAAGAAAGTCCGGCTGTTTCCCGAGTTCGTCGAGAGTCATAAGTTCGGCGATGGGGGATGAGCGATCATGAGCGGGGAAAACGCATGCCTCGCAAAATCCGGCCCATTCATCCTATTGACCACGTCTGAAATTTACCGTCGGCTGTGCGGCAATCAATAACCTCCAACAGAGGCGCCGAAGAGCATATTTGGGCGGCAACTTCAGCCCATCATGATTTATATAAAACTCCGCTTTGTAGTCAGATAACGAACAATCGGCTCAGGCAAACCCTCAAGATCCATATCGGTAATTAACCCGCTATCGTGGACACCAGCTTGAGAATCGTCCATCATCTCAGCTCTCAGCTCAAACCCAGCGACTTGTGCTTTTCGGCGATGGCTCCGGCAAGGGCGTCGATGGCTTTGAGGTCCGCCACTCTCGGAAGGCCCTTGGCGATCACGGGGGTCAGCAGCTCGACCTTGAGGTTCGGGATGAGGCCCTTGATGGTCTCGACGATCTTGTTGCCCCACCCGTAGGAGCCGACGACGGAAGCGAACCGGGCCTTAGGCCGCAGGGCGTTGGCCAGGGCGACGGCGTAGAGCGCGGCCGGATGCGGCCCGACGTGCACGGCGGGACAGCCGACAACGATGGTCGCCGCGTCCACAAGGCTCATGGCCAGCTTGCCGACGTCCGTCACAGCCAGGTTGAAAGGGCGGACGATGATCCCTTTATCAACCAGGGCCGCCGTCAGACGGCCCACCAGGATGGCCGTCGAACCATGCATGGAGACGTAAGGGATGACGACCTCGTTCTTCGGCGTGTCAGATGTCCATTCTTTGTAGGCGTCGATAATGAACTTGGGCCGATTGAAGAGGGGCCCGTGGCTGGGGGCGATGATCTCGATCGGCAGGTCCTTGATCTTCTCCAGGTTCTTCCGGATGATCGCCCGGAAGGGCATCATGATCTCGGCGAAGTAGCGTTTGGCGGGTTCGTAAATCGCCGCTTCGTCGCCCACGAACAGTTCCGACGTGGCCAGGTGCGAGCCGAACCAGTCGCAACTGAAGAGGACCCTGTCCTCCTCGAGGTAGGTCACCATGGTTTCCGGCCAATGGACCCACGGCGCGTGGACAAACCGCAGCGTTTTGCCTCCGAGGGAGACCCTCTCCCCGTCGCCGACCGCCCGGACCCTCCCCTCCTCGATGCCGAGGTGGTCGATGAGCATGCCCTTCGCCTGGGGCGTGCAAAGCACAATCGCCTCTGGATACTTGCCGATCACGAACGGGATCCCGCCCGAGTGGTCCTGTTCGGCATGATGGGCGACCACGTAGTCGATCCTCGAAACGTCCTGGAGGTGCGCGGCCAGCTTATCCAGCATGGTGGGTTCGACGGCATCGAGAAGCGCCGTTTTTTCGCTCCCGCGGACGATATAAGCGTTGTAGCTCGTCCCATCCGGAAGCGGGATCAATGAATCGAACAGGCGCCTGTCCCAATCGACCGCGCCGGCCCAGGACAGACCCTTCTTGAACTCGCGTTTCATCATGGCATCGACTCCAATAAGCTAATTCCTATCTATTTTACAACAAATCGGGGACACGGACCGAATCCTGCCTAACCCTCGGAGCCATCGTTTGATCTCGTCCAGAATTCGTTATATGTCCCCATTCTTCTTTAGGCGTTGGGGAATCTCTTCTTTACGAAATAGTGGATCTCGGGGTGGCGCTCATAGCCCAGGGTCTCAAACGTCCGCACAGAGGCATCGTTACCTTCCTCTATGAGACAGGCGAGGACGTCCATGCCCAAAGCTTCGAGGCGGTCCTCCGCCTCCCGGACGAGCCTGAAGCCAATTCCCCGCCTCCGGTACGCCGGATCGACGGCCAGCCGGTTGATCCATCCTTTCCGAACGTCGTGGGTGGCCAGCACGGTGCCGACGAGCCTTCCTTCGCTCTCGGCGACGAGAAAGATCACGCTGGGCTTCCGGACTTGGGAATCGATGGACTCCCTCCTATCCCTTCCTTCGGGCTTGAAGGGCAGGCCGGACGCGGCCCAGAGCGCAAGGACGGATTCGTAGTCCTCCGTCCTGTACTTGCGGATACCGACGCCAAGAGCCTCACGCGTTCCGGCCATATTGCATGTCTCCTTTCAGACCCCCGTCACCGCAGGAAAACGACCGCCGCGGCGGCGAAGAGCGTTCCTGACAGGATCCCCAGCGCCAAACCCTTCCACCAGTTGATTTTCTGGGAGACGGATGCCGCACCTGAGCAGAGGCCGTAAACCCAAAGCAGGGCTAGGACGTGGGCCGCCAGGTAGAGGGTTTGTACCCGTCCCGGCCCGGACAGGATATCGACCATCTCCTGCTGGCCCATCCCCAGCCCGTAGAAAACGGCGATGGCCGTCTGAGGCACCCAAAGGAGGATGATCGGCCCGGCTAGGGAGAAACCGAAGATAGCCAACGTCCTCCTGAGCGACCCGCCTTTCCTCGTCCCTCTTCCCAGGAGATGAACCAGGACGGAAGCGAAGATCCAGATTAAGAAGAAGAGAGGCAGGATGAAGAGCATCTGCCAGAAGTGGTAGTTCTCGACGCGGACGTGAAGAAAGATGGGCGCCATGGGGACCGCCCCGGTCACGGCCAGGACCGCGGTCGTTAGGACCCAAAGGGTCCCTGCCAGGAGCACGGCCTGGACACCACGCCTCATGGGCCGGGGGTCGGCCATCAGACGGCCGAAGGCCCGGCGCGGCAGGAAGATTGTCCCGAACAAATAGCGAACAAATGTCTTCATGTTTCGTTCACCCCATGAACAAGCTCTTGCTGGCGAACTCAGGGTCACTGGTCAGGTTGATCCCGAACCGTCTCAGGCCCGCCTCGTCGCCGGCCGTGGGCATATGCGTCATGTGGACCTCGCAGCCCTGGAGGTCCTTCAGCTTTTCCATGGCCATTTGGACGGTTGGGTTCGTCTCTTACCGTTCATTCAGAGGTCCCTTTCTCGTCCGTGTCGCTCGAAATGTATTTGACGCGATGGGAAATGTCAAGGCAGCCGGGCGTCATCATCCGGAAGTCGGAACTTTCATGACATAGAAGCGGCAGGCCCGAGTGGATCTCGAAGCAAAACTCCATGTTCAAGACGGTCCTCTCAGGACTCGGTCCGGCGGCTTAGCCGAGGATGGGGCTTCCGACGACCAGCAATCCTATTCCGGCCAGATCGGAATCTCTGAGATCCTTCACGGAGACCGATCGAGCCCCTTCACCAAGCTGCCCGGCAATGCTGTCGGCGACGAACTTCGTGTTCCCATAGTTCGTATCGAATATCACTAAGGCTTTCATGATCTCTTTTATAAGCTTATCCATCGAAACATTCAATGCGGAAAAGCCGCCTCCCCATCGGCCTTTGGAATCGACCGGAGGCCCCTCATGAAGGGCGAACCGACATGGACACCTTAAAATTGGCGGAGAGGGCGGGATTCGAACCCGCGGTCCCGGCGTTCACCGAGACAATCGCTTAGCAGGCGATCCTGATCGACCACTCCAGCACCTCTCCGCGAAGACCGTGAATGGCGGCGCTATTCTAGCATGATTCCCCCCGGACCTGCAAACCTCCGAATCGCGCCGTCTAAAATCTTACCGAAGGCCTATATGTCTTGCCATTTAAAAATCTTACCATGGGTGGACAGGGATACGGGGATCTACGTACTCTACCTTCTTTCATTGAGGAGGTCAGAGTATG
>Ga0315281_10003059_pt1 | contig 24658 bp, 16 predicted proteins | sample YL17G07_0_MG_FD_204540 | JGI IMG/M metagenome (GOLD analysis project Ga0315281, IMG submission 204540) | Sediment microbial communities from Yellowstone Lake, YNP, Wyoming, USA - YL17G07_0 | ecosystem: Environmental > Aquatic > Freshwater > Lake > Sediment | place: USA: Wyoming | collected... | reverse complement strand
TTGTCCGCGGTCACTGAAGCCCGCGACCGCGGCATTCCCGTGCACGCCGAGACCTGCCCGCAATATCTCTTCCTGACCGCGGAAGAGTACGCGCGGCCCGGCTTCGAGCCGGCGAAGTACGTGATGACGCCGCCGCTGCGCGACGCGAGCCACCAGCAGCAGCTCTGGCGCGGCCTCCAGACCGACGACCTGCAGGTGGTGTCCACCGACCACTGCCCGTTCTGCTTCAACGAGCAGCCCTACGGCCTGCAATTCTCCAAGCAACAGGGCATCGACAGCTTCAGCCGCATCCCCAACGGCGCGCCGGGCGTGGAGACCCGCCTGCCGTTGGTCTTCGACGGTGCGGTGGTGAAGCACGGGATGTCGCTGAACCGCTTCGTCGAGATCACGGCGACCGCGCCGGCGAAACTCTTCGGCCTGTTCCCGAAGAAAGGCACGATCGCGGTCGGCACCGACGGCGACCTGGTGCTGTTCGACCCGGGCGAGCGCTGGACCATCCGCGCCGCCGACCATCACAGCCGCGTCGACTACACGCTGTTCGAGGGCCGCGAGGTGACCGGACGGGTGAAGAAGGTGTTCGTGCGCGGGCAGTGCATCGTGGACGGGACGAACTGGCGCGGCCGCGAGGGCATGGGGCAGTACCTGCGCCGCGGCGAGTCGGGACGACCCTGAGGGGTCTGATAGGATTCCAGGCATGAAAGTTGAAAGCCTGCGCATCGACGGCGATCGCCTCCTCGCACGCCTCGCCGAGCTGGCGGCGATCGGCGCGACCGACCAGGGCGGATGCTGCCGGCTCGCGCTGACCGATGAGGACCGCGCCGGCCGCGACCTCGTCTGCAACTGGATGCGCGAGCTTGGCCTCGAACTGCGCGTCGATCCGATCGGCAACCTCTTTGGCACCCGCGCCGGCACCGAGGATGCCGCGCCCGTGATGACCGGCTCGCACATCGACACCGTCCGCACCGGCGGGCGCTTCGACGGCTGCCTCGGCGTGCTCGCCGGGCTCGAGGTCGTGCGCACCCTCGACGCCGCGGGCCTGCACACGCGCCGCCCGCTCGTCGTCGGCGTATTCACCAACGAGGAAGGCGCGCGCTTCGCGCCCGACATGCTCGGCTCGCTGGTGTACGTCGGCGGCCTGTCGCTCGACGAGGCCTATGCCCGCACCGGCATCGACGGCAAGCGGCTCGGCGACGAGCTGGCGCGCATCGGCTATCGCGGCGACGCCCCGCTTCCGCTCCATCGCCCGCACGCTCACGTCGAGCTGCACATCGAGCAGGGCCCGGTGCTCGACGCCGAAGGGGTCACGATCGGCGCGGTGGAGAACCTCCAGGGAATCTCGTGGCAGGAGGTAATCGTCGCTGGCCAGTCGAACCACGCCGGCACCACGCCGATGCGGCTGCGGCACGACGCGGGCTACTGTGCGGCGGCGATCGGCGCGTTCCTGCGCTCGCTCGCGCGCGAGCTGGGTGGGAGCCAGGTATGCACGATGGGGTCGGTGACGCTTCATCCCAATCTCATCAACGTCATCGCCGCGCGCGCGAACGTGACGGTCGACCTGCGCAACACCGAGGAGGCGGCGCTCCAGGAGGCCGAACGGCGGCTCGCCGCGTTCCTCGCCCAGCTCGCCCGTGAAGAAGGTGTCGCCATCGAGACGCGACGCCTCGCCCGCTTCGAGCCGGTAATCTTCGACGCGGGAGTTGCCGCGCTCATCGCGCGTGTCGCCGCGCGCCTTGGTCATACCTGCCGGCCCATGACCTCCGGCGCGGGCCACGACGCGCAGATGCTGGCGCGGATCTGCCCGACGGCGATGGTATTCGTGCCGTCGGTGAAAGGCATCAGCCATAACCCCGCTGAGCACACCTCCCCCGAACATCTCGCCGCCGGCGCCGACGTGCTGCTGCACACCCTGCTGGAGCTGGCGGCATGAGCAGGGAGCCGGGCCCCCGCGCAGCGGGGATGCGACCGGCCGCGAATGCCGCCGGACACCGACAGTGGAAACTCTATTGTCAACGTCATGGAACGGAGGTGGCCGCATGACGCGCGTAGTGACCGTAGGCGCCGCGCAGCTGGGCCCCATCGCGCGCGCCGACTCGCGCTCGGACGTGGTGGCGCGGCTCGTCGCACTGCTGCGCCAGGCCAAGGGACAGGGCTGCGATGTGGCCGTATTTCCGGAACTGGCGCTGACCACGTTCTTTCCGCGCTGGTACTTCGAGCGCCAGGAGGAGGTCGACGCGTTCTTCGAGAGCGAAATGCCGGGACGCGAGACGCAACCGCTCTTCGACACAGCGCGCGAACTGGGCGTCGGCTTTTATCTCGGTTACGCCGAACTTGCCGTCGAAGGCGGCCGCACGCGGCGGTTCAACACGTCCATCCTCGTCGACAAGTCGGGCCGCATCGTGTCGAAGTACCGCAAGATCCACCTGCCCGGCCACGCCGAGCACGAGCCATGGCGGCGCATCCAGCACCTGGAGAAGCGCTACTTCGAGGTCGGCAACCTCGGCTGGCCGGTGGTGCGCGCTTTCGGCGGACTGGTCGGGATGGCGATCTGCAACGACCGCCGCTGGCCCGAGACCTATCGCGTAATGGGGCTGCAGGGCGTGGAGCTGATGCTGATCGGCTACAACACGCCGGTGCACAACCCGCCGGCGCCGGAGCACGACGCCCTCTCCCATTTTCACAACATGCTTGTTATGCAGGCGGGTGCGTACCAGAACGGCAGCTGGGTCGCCGGCGTGGCGAAGGCCGGCTGCGAGGAAGGCGTCGACCAGATCGGCAATTCGGTCGTTGTCGCGCCCTCGGGCGAAATCGTCGCGGCCTGCACCACCTTGGGTGACGAACTGGCGGTCGCTCGCTGCGACCTCGACCTGTGCAATTCCTACAAGACCACCACGTTCAACTTCGCGCTCCACCGCGAGCCGGAGCAATACAGATTGATCGTCGAACGCAAGGGCGCGGTGCCGCCGCCGGAGTGAGGCCCGTGGCCAGTGGCTCAATTGAGACTGGCTGGCGGAGAGAGTGGGATTCGAACCCACGGTACGCTTTTGGCGTACACACGCTTTCCAGGCGTGCACCTTCGACCGCTCGGTCACCTCTCCTGCACCGTAATGAGTTTACTGCGTTACAGCGGGATTGCGAAGGCGCGCAGCTTAGCCCAGAAGGCGGTGCAAGGCAATGCCAAAGCCTGTCCCGCCTGCCCTCGGTATCACCTGTTCAACTGACTTGCTTGAGCTGGTCGAGTATCGCCGGGTTCTCCAGTGTCGAGATGTCCTGCTTGATTTCCTCGCCTTTGGCGATCGAACGCAGCAGCCTGCGCATGATCTTGCCCGACCGGGTCTTGGGCAGGTTGTCGCCGAAGCGGATGTCCTTGGGTTTGGCGATCGCGCCGATTTCCTTGGCGACCCAGTTGCGCAGCTCGTTGGCAATCTTGTGGCCAACGTCGCCGGTCGGTCGCGCCTGCTTGAGCACGACGAAGGCGCACACTGCCTCGCCAGTCAGGTCGTCGGGACGGCCGACCACGGCCGCTTCGGCCACCAGCGGATTCGCAACCAGTGCCGATTCGATTTCCATCGTGCCTAGCCGATGGCCCGCGACGTTCAGAACGTCGTCGATCCGTCCCATGATCGTGTAGTAGCCGTTCAGATCTCGGCTCGCGCCGTCTCCGGCAAGGTAATACTTGCCGTGGAAGTCCTCAGGGTAATAGCTCTTCTTGAATCGATCGGGATCGCCCCAGATGGTGCGGATCATTCCGGGCCAAGGGCGCTTGATCACCAGGATTCCGCCTTTGCCTTTTTCGACTTCGTGACCGGTCTCATCGACGATGGACGCCATGATTCCAGGCAGAGGCTGAGTGCATGAACCGGGCTTCGCCGAATGTACCCCGGGCAGCGGCGTGATCATGTGGCCGCCGGTCTCGGTCTGCCACCAGGTGTCGACGATCGGGCAGCGTGACTTGCCGACCGTGGTGTAGTACCACATCCACGCCTCGGGGTTGATCGGTTCGCCGACCGTGCCCAGAATGCGCAGCGACGACAGATCGTACTTGTCCGGCAGATCGTGGCCGGCCTTGATCAGGGAACGGATCGCAGTGGGCGCGGTGTAGAACACGTTTACCTTGTGGTCCTGTATCACCTTCCAGAATCTGCCCGCATCCGGATAGGTCGGCACGCCCTCGAACACGACTTCCGTGGCGCCCACGGCGAGCGGGCCGTACGTGATGTAGGTGTGCCCGGTCACCCAGCCCACGTCGGCCGTACACCAGAAGGTGTCGGTCGGCTTGTAGTCGAACACCCACTTCATGGTGAGCATCGCCTGCAGCAGATAGCCGCCGGTGGAATGCTGCACACCCTTGGGTTTGCCCGTTGATCCGGACGTGTAAAGAATGAACAGAGGATGCTCGGCGTTGACCCAGGTCGGCTCGCAAGTCTTCGCCTGTCCCCTGACGACGTCGTGCCACCACTTGTCGCGCGGCGCCTGCATGTTGACGGCGCTGCCGCTGCGTCTGTACACGATGACGTTCTTTACCTTCTCGCAGCCACCCAGGGAGAAGGCTTCATCCACGGCGGGCTTGAGCGGGATCTCCCTGCCGCCGCGGAACTGGCCATCGGCCGTGATGACCTCGGTGGCGCCGGCGTCGATGATGCGCTCCTGGAGGCTTTTCGCGGAAAAGCCGCCGAACACCACCGAGTGTGTCGCGCCGATCCGGGCGCAGGCCTGCATCGCGACCACGACCTCGATCGACATCGGCATGTAGATCAGAACGCGATCCCCTTTGAGGATGCCGTGCGCCTTGAGCGCGTTCGCAAACTCGCATACCCGGTGGTACAGGTCCTTGTAGCTGATCCGCGTGACTTTGCCGTCGTCAGCCTCGAATATGATCGCGGTCTTGCCGGGCTGCGTCTTCAGGTGCCGGTCGAGGCAGTTGTAGGAGGCGTTCAGCTCCCCGTCATGAAACCACTTGAAAAACGGCGCATTCGATTCGTCCAGCACCTTTGTGAACGGCTTATGCCACAGGAGGTTCTCGCGGGCGAGGCGCCCCCAGAAACCCTCGAAGTCGCGCTCCGCCTCGTCGCGGAGCGCCTGGTATGCGGCCATGCCGGACACATTGGCTTGCTTGACGAAGTCCGGTGGAGGCGGGAATAACCGGCTTTCCTTGAGAACCGACTCGATGGTTGCGCTGGCCATGTGATGAACCTCCTCCGCTTGATTTCAGGCTGACTCTATAAACTCGAAATTAGTGTGACGCGCACGGCTTACGCCAAGCTTACATTGGGCCGTGGGCCGGAGGCCATACGAACGCAGTCCGCAGCGACCTGCCGCCGGCCTGGCGAGGCACCGTGGTCCATGAAACACGCGACGGGTGTTCAGCGAGTCGGTCAATCGCTGTGGCCAATGTTGGAGAGGCGTGCCTTGTGCGATGCAGCATCCCATTTATACGCCACAGGCGCGCCTTGCTCAAGAAAACGCCGCGCGATGCGCGGCGTTTTCTTGCGGAACGGAATGCAGGTCAGGCAGCTTGCTTGGCCGCGGGTTTGCTGTCAAAGAACTGTTCGTCTTCAGTCGAGCCATGCAGTGCAGTGGTCGAAGACTTGCCGCCCTGCACGACCTGGGTGACGTCGTCGAAGTAGCTCGTGCCGACCTCGCGCTGGTGCTTCACCGCGGTGAAGCCCTTCTCTGCCGCCGCGAATTCCTTCTGCTGCAACTCGACGAACGCGGTCATGCCGTTGTGCGCATAGCCATAAGCGAGCTCGAACATCGAATAGTTGAGCACGTGGAAGCCTGCCAGCGTGATGAACTGGAACTTGTAGCCCATCGCGCCAAGCTCGCGCTGGAACTTTGCAATCGTCGCATCGTCGAGGTTGCGCTTCCAGTTGAACGAAGGCGAGCAGTTGTAGGCCAGCATCTTGCCCGGAAACTTCTTCCTGATGCCTTCGGCGAATTTCTTCGCGAACGCCAGATCAGGCGTTCCTGTTTCGCACCACACCATGTCCGCATATTCGGCATAGGCAAGTCCGCGCGCAAGCGCCTGCTCGAAGCCGTTTCTCACCACGTAAAACCCCTCGGACGTGCGCTCGCCGGTCAGGAACGGCTTGTCGTTCTCGTCAACATCCGACGTGAGCAGGTTCGCGGCTTCCGCATCGGTGCGCGCGAGCAGCAGGGTCGGCACGCCCAACACGTCCGCGGCCAGGCGTGCAGCGCCCAGCTTCTCAACCGCCTCGCGCGTCGATACGAGCACCTTGCCACCCATATGACCGCATTTCTTGACCGAGGCCAACTGATCTTCAAAATGCACCCCGGCGGCCCCGGCGTCGATCAGGTTCTTCATCAACTCGAAGGCGTTCAGCACGCCACCGAAACCGGCTTCGGCATCGGCAACGATGGGCGCGAAGAAGTCGATGTCGCCCTTGCCTTCCATGTGCTGGATCTGATCGGCGCGCTGCAGCGCATTGTTGATGCGCTTTACGACCGTCGGCACGCTGGTAACGGCGTATAGGGATTGGTCCGGGTACATGGACAGACTGTCGTTCGCGTCTGCTGCCACCTGCCAGCCGGAGAGATAGATCGCCGGCACGCCCGCTTTCACCTGTTGCATCGCCTGATTGCCCGTCGTCGCACCCAGCGAGTTGACGAACGGCATTTCATTGGCCATCTTCCACAGTTTCTCGGCCCCGCGCCTGGCGAGCGTGTACTCGATCTGCACCGAGCCGCGCAGACGATACACGTCCTCGGCCGAATAGCCTCGTTTTACACCTTTCCAGCGCGGGTTTTCAGCCCAGTCCTTCCTGATCTTCTGGATTTCCTGTTCACGGTTCGACATCCTAGTCCCCCAAGTTCAAATAGTTCTTCTCAATATATGGCGGCCGGGAGGTGCGTCCCCGGCCGCAGCCCAAATCGAGGCTGGGTCGATCGCTTTGCGGGTCGATCCCAGGCCTCGACTTGCGAACGCCGCCGATAGAGCCGGCGACGTTGGCTCACGGGGTTGACCGGAGTTGGTCCGATCATTCCATGCGGGCGAACCGCGCTGGTGGCGCAGGCCCTCGCAGCCACCGGCGTTCAAGTGCGATCACCAGCGGTCGTGAGTACCACTACGGTACGCGGGCAAGTCTAGCATCGAATATATGGCACTGCAAAATGCACCCCATACATCAGACTATTTTTGTTGATATGCATCAAATCAATTGCTTAATTAAGAATATCGCCATCATTTCACAATCCGCAATGATGAAATGGTGCGTCGCATTATGAAATAAGGGAGCTGTCCGTGACAATGCTAGAATTTCACCAATCGCCTCGCAAGGCAAAAAGGACCACGCATGACCACGCTAAGGCAGGACGATCTCATTCAGAGCATCGCGGATGCGCTTCAGTACATCAGCTACTTCCACCCCAAGGATTTTCTCGATCACATGGCGCGCGCCTACGAGCGCGAGCAGTCCGCCCCGGCGAAAGACGCCATTGCCCAGATCCTGACCAACTCGCGCATGTGCGCCGAGGGTCACCGGCCGCTGTGCCAGGACACCGGCATCGTCAACGTCTTCCTCAAGGTGGGCATGGACGTGCGCTTCGAGGGCTTCAAGGGCTCGATTGCCGACGCGGTGAACGAAGGCGTGCGCCGCGCCTACCTGCACCCGGACAACAAACTGCGCATGTCGGTGCTGGCCGATCCGATTTTTACCCGCAAGAACACCAAGGACAACACACCGGCCGTGATTCACATGGAGATCGTCCCGGGCAACACGGTGGATGTGAATGTCGCGTCCAAGGGTGGCGGCTCGGAGAACAAGTCCAAGTTCGTGATGCTCAATCCGTCCGACTCGATCGAGGACTGGGTGCTCAAGACCGTGCCGCAAATGGGTTCGGGCTGGTGCCCGCCCGGGATACTGGGTATCGGTGTCGGCGGCACCGCGGAGAAAGCGATGCTGATGGCGAAAGAGTCGCTGATGGAGCCCCTGGACATGCACGAACTGATGGCGCGCGGCCCGAAGAGCAAGATCGAGGAGCTGCGCATCGATCTTTACAGCAAGATCAATGCGCTCGGGATCGGCGCGCAGGGGCTAGGCGGCCTGTCGGTCGTGCTCGACGTAAAAATCCGCGATTATCCGACCCACGCCGTCTCGAAGCCGGTAGCCATGATCCCCAACTGCGCCGCGACCCGCCACCTGCATTTCGTGCTCGACGGGTCCGGGCCGGCCGATCTGCAGCCGCCCTCGCTCGAGGATTGGCCGAAGGTCACCTGGACGCCGCCCACCGGGGCAAAGCGCGTCAATCTCGACGCCCTCACCAAGACGGAGATCGCCACCTGGAAGCCCGGCGACATCCTGCTTCTCTCGGGCAAGATGCTCACCGGCCGCGATGCAGCCCACCAGCGCATCCAGGACATGCTGGAAAAAGGCGAGAAGCTGCCGGTGGATTTCACCAACCGCGTGATCTATTACGTCGGACCTGTCGATCCGGTGCGCGACGAAGTTGTCGGCCCGGCCGGCCCGACCACCTCGAGCCGCATGGACAAATTCGCGGAGATGATGCTCGCCCGCACGGGACTGATCGGCATGATAGGCAAATCCGAGCGGGGCCCCGTGGGGATCGAAGCCATAAGGAAGCACAAGGCTGCCTATCTCATGGCGGTCGGCGGAGCGGCCTACCTCGTCGCGAAGGCGATCCGCAAGTCGCGCGTGCTTGCGTTCGAAGATCTCGGCATGGAAGCGATCTACGAGTTCGAGGTCAAGGACATGCCGGTAACCGTTGCCGTCGATTCCCTCGGCACCTCGGTGCACCAGACCGGACCGGCGGAGTGGGAGAAGAGAATCAGGGAGTTCAAGATCCCGGTCGCCGTCGCCTAGATTCTCAAGATGGCGCGCATGGACGGCTGGACGCGGCGCTAGGCGTCCTGTAGATTTCCCTGCCGGAGGAGGCATGGGGAAACGGAAGATGCTCGCGGCCCCGGCGCGGCGCAAGCCGCCGCGGATCCGTACGCGCAGCGGAGCCGATACCCGTTTTCAGAGATTGATAGGGCTCTCCAGCGGTTTCTACTGGGAGAGCGATGCCGTGCACCGGTATACGCTCGTGGTGCACGGGCCGATGTACGTATCGACGCAGGCGCCCGATTCCCGGATCGGGAAGACTCGCTGGGAAATTCCTTCCACCCGACCCGACGCGGCCGGCTGGGAAGCGCACAAGGCGACGCTGGATGCACATCTCGCGTTTCGTGATTTCGAGTGCGCACGCGTCGGGCCGGACGGCGCAGAGCGGCAATTCGCGATCAGCGGCGAACCGGTGTTTGATGCGAAGGGCCATTTCACCGGCTACTGCGGCATCGGCGACGACGTCACCGAGCGCAAGCAGGCGCAGGAATCCCTGCGCCGGTTCCGCGCCGCAATCGACGTGTCGGCGGATCTGGTGCTGCTGGTCGATCCGGTGAACATGCGCTACGTCGACGTCAACGACGAGGCATGCCGGGCGCTGGGCTACAGCCGCGAGGAGTTGTTGGCGATGGGCCCGCACGACGTGTTCTCCATATCGCGCGAAGACCTGGCCTCGCTCTACGGCCGCCTGATCGCCGGCGACCTGCGTGAAGCGGGCGCGGAGGGCTGGTACCGGCGCAAGGACGGATCGCGGCTTGTCGTCGAGTCGTTCCGCCGTGCCGTGCCTTCCGACAGGGGGCATGTCATTGTCGCGGTGGCGCGCGATATCGGCGAGCGCAAGCGTGCTGAGCGGTTGCTGCTGCTGGAGCACACCGTGGCGCGCTGCCTCGCCGACGCGGACAACGCCTCGGAGGCCCTCAAAGCAGTGATCCGTGCCGTATGTGAAACGGAGAACTGGGCGTTCGGCCGCTACTTTCGCGTGGACGAGAAGGCCGGCGTGACGCGCTTTGCGGAGTCCTGGTGCGTGCCCGGCGAAGCCAACCAGATCTTCATTGAGAAGTCGCGCGGAATGGCTTACGGCCCCGGTGTGGGATTGGCGGGCAAGGTGTGGCAGTCGGGACAGGCGTTGTGGGCGTCGGACATTCACCAGGACACTCGTGCGACGCCGGCGGTCTTCACGCTGGATTCCGGAATTCATGGCGCGTTCGTCTTCCCGGTTAAGTCCGAAGGCAAGACCATCGGCGTGCTGGCGTTCAACAGCCGTGAAATACGAGAACCCGATGAGCGGCTGCTGCTGGCAGTCGGTGTGATCGGCAACCAGATCGGTCAGTTTCTGCAGCGTAAGCAGGCCGAAGAGGCGCTTCGTGAAAGCGAGGAGCGATTCCGCAGCCTCACGCAAATGTCCTCGGATTTTTTCTGGGAGACCGATGCCGAGCACCGCTTCACAAAATTGGTGTATGGGCAGATCTACACGTCGACGCAACCGCGCAACTCGCAGCTCGGCAAGACGCGCTGGGAGATTCCATCGACACGACCCGATGCCGCGGGTTGGGCCGCGCACAAGGCAACGCTGGACGCGCACGTTCCGTTCCACGACTTCGAGTTCAGCCGGACACGGCCCGACGGCACCGAAGGCCATTTCTTGACCAGCGGCGAACCCCGTTTCGGGGCTGACGGTGCGTTCCTGGGCTTTCGCGGCGTCGGGCGCAACGTCACGGATCTGGTGCAGGCACGGGAACGAATTGCGCAACTGGCTTATGCCGATCCGCTCACCGGGCTGGCGAACCGCACCAGCCTCGGTCCAGCCCTGGAACGCGCCGTCAACCGGGCCCACCGCTACAGCCGCAGGCTGGCGATCATGTTCATCGACCTCGACGGCTTCAAGCAGATCAACGACGCGCACGGCCACGAAGCCGGCGATCGGCTGCTCAACGAAGTCGCTGGCCGGTTGCGCGCCTGTCTGCGTTCGAGCGATCTGGTGGCGCGATTGGGTGGCGATGAGTTTGTGGTCGTGCTGGAGGATGTGCAGGAAGTGGCCCAGGTCGAGGCGGTCGCCTCCAAGCTCGTCGCCGAGATCGCCCTGCCTTATTCGCTGGTTGCCGGCGAGGAATCGCATATCACCGCGAGCCTCGGCATCAGCATGCTGCCCGACGATGCCGGCGACCCGCGCACGCTGATGAAGCACGCCGACACCGCCATGTACTGCGCCAAGCAGAGCGGCAAGAACGGCTACCGGTTCTTTGCCGGCGAATCCGCCAACACTACGCCCCAGGACGCAGGGGCCTAATGACCCTTCACTCAGCCTTCGCTCCGGAAATCTTGACCGCCCTCGAATAGCGCTCGGCGTCCGCCCTGAGGGAGGCCGCGTACTCCTCCGAGGTCGTACCGACCGGTTCGATCCCCACGTTGATCATGCGTGCGTTGACGTCCGCCAGCTTGACCGCTTCGGCTGCCTCGGCGCTGATCCTCGCAATGATCTCCCTTGGTGTACCCCTGGGCGCAAAGAAACCGAATGTCGGGGCGAAGTCGAAGCCTGGAATTGACTCGGAGATGGTCGGAATATCGGGCGCGAAACTGGTGCGTTTGAGCGAGTTTGCCGCGAGCAGCTTCACCCGGCCATCCTTCGCGTAGGCCATGAGCGAGGGAAGCCCGGAAATCACCATGGGCACCTGCCCCGCCACCAGCGCCGGCACGCTCTGGCCCGTGCCCTTGTACGGCACGTGGGTGATATCCAGTCCCATCGCCGACTTCAGGAACTCCATGCACAGATGGTGGGTGCTGCCTATCCCGGAAGAACCATAGCTGAACGCACCCGGCTTGGCCTTCACCAGCGCCACCAGTTCCTGAAAAGTGCTGGCCTGCACGGATGAATGGACCGCGAGGAACAATGGCGCCCGCGCCACCATGGACACCGGTACGAGATCCCGATCGGGATCGAAGGGGAGTTTGGAATAGAGGAACGGGTTGATCGCCGTGGTCGAGTTGTCGGTCATCAGCAGCGTGTAGCCATCGGGTGCCGCCTTGGCGACGAAATCCGCGCCGATATTGCCGTTGGCACCGGGCTTGTTCTCCACGATTACCTGAATCTTCCAGCGCTCACTGAGCTTTTGCGCCAGGATCCGTGCGATCGTATCGGGCAGCCCCCCGGGGGAATAGCCCACGACGATACGCACGGGTTTGTCGGGATAGCTCTGCGCTGCGGATCCGCCCTGGGCTACGACCGACTGCGTATGCATCACCATTCCAAGGCCGATCAGACAGGCCAGACGCAGAAGCATGGGTTTCATGATGGACTCCTCCTTGCGCTGCGATTTTACCCCAAGGAAGTTGTGGCGCTCGTGTCTGGTCGCTTTGCTCCGGGGAACCGCACCCGACCCTTCCGTATAATCCCCCAGGTAATCCAAAGCTGACCGGCATGCCTACGCCAATCAACTGGATCGGTCCCTGACCAAGCACCATGGTACGCAAGACGGACTCAAACAGGCTGGACAAGCTCATAGCCGAAGCCCGCAGGAGCAGCGAGCAGCGGGAGAAAACCTATCGCGAGCAGGCGCTCAAGCTGTTTCCATTGATCTGCGGACGATGCGGGAGGGAATTCGGCGGAGCTACCTTGCGCATGCTCACGGTTCACCACAAGGATGGCAATCACGACAACAATCCCTCGGACGGCAGCAATTGGGAACTGTTATGCCTCTACTGCCACGACGCCGAGCATTCTCGTTATCTGGATGAGGCGGCGCGTGCCGGCACGGCATCCGGCGGCGAACCCAAACGCGCTGCCACCCATAACCCGTTCGCTCGTCTCAAGGATCTGTTGAAGCGCAAGGAGTGAGGCCGGCTGCGCGACCGAGCAGCAGCCGCGACCCGGCCTTGATTCGGACAAGGCCGCCAACCGAATGTCGGTGATTGCGTGGAAACCATCGGTCAAGCGCAAGAGCCCAACGAAAGCTAAACTCCACATATTTCCAGGCTGTCCAGCCGGGACGCGCAGCAGGCCGGAGCGGGGCCCGATGGGCAAGGTGTTCCGGGCGGGTCCGAAGTCCCCGGGATTACAAGAATACATAACGAAAGAGGAAGCAGCGACATGCCGAAGTACAACACCGAAGCCATCCGCAGCGTCGCCTTTGTCGGGCACGGCGCCGCGGGAAAGACCACGCTCACCGAGGCGTTGCTTGCCAAGGCAGGGGCTATCAGCGCCCCCGGAACCGTGGAGGCAGGGAACACCGTCAGCGACTTCGATCCGCTTGAGAAGTCCTATGGACATTCGCTCAACTCGTCACTGGTGAACTTCGCCTGGCGCGGCGTGCACGTGCACTTGATCGACACCCCGGGCTATCCGGACTTCTCCGGGCAGGCAATCAGCGCGCTTGCCGGCGTGGATACCGCCGTAACGGTCGTCAATGCCCAGTCGGGCATCGAACTCAACACGGTACGCATGATGAAATGGGCTGCCGCGCGCGGCCTGTGTCGCATGATCGTGATCAACAAGATCGACGCCGACAACGTCGATCTGCCCGGGGTCCTCGCGTCGATCCAGGAGTTGTTCGGAAAGGAGTGCCTGCCCATCAATCTTCCCGCGAAGGGCGGCACGCGGGTAGTCGACTGTTTTTTCAATCCCGACGGCGAATCGGATTTCTCGTCCGTAGCGAAGGCGCACCAGGCGCTGGTCGACCAGGTGGTCGAAGTGGACGAGGCGCTGATGGCGGTGTACCTGGACAAGGGCGAGGTCTCGCCCGAAGAGTTGCATGCGCCGTTCGAAAAGGCCCTTCGCGAAGGCCACCTGATCCCGGTGTGTTTCTCATCGACCAAGAATGGCGCCGGACTCGAGGAGCTGCTCGATATTTTTTCGAAGCTCGCGCCCAATCCCACGGAAGGCAATGCGCCGCCCTTTCTCAAGGGCGACGGCACCGACGCGGAGGAATTTCACGCCGAACCTGACCCGAAGAAACACGTTCTGGCCCATGTATTCAAGATCGTGGTCGATCCCTACGTCGGCCGGCTTGGCGTGTTCCGGGTCCACCAGGGAACGGTAACGAAGGATTCACAGCTTTTTGTCGGCGACGGCCGGCGTCCATTCAAGGTCGGGCACCTGTTCGTGCTCCAGGGCAAGGACCACGTCGAGACCGATGCGCTCATGCCTGGGGACATCGGCGCGATCGCCAAGGTCGAGGAAATCGTGTTCGACTCGGTCCTGCACGACTCTCACGACGAGGATCACATCCATCTTCGACCGCTCGAGTTCCCGATGCCGATGCAGGGGCTCGCGGTGGAGACCAAGAAGAAGGGCGACGAGCAGCGCCTGTTCGACGTGCTGCACAAGCTCGAACTGGAAGACCCCTGCTTCAAGGTCGAGCGCCATCCCTCCACGCACGAAACGGTGATCCGCGGCCTGGGCGACCTGCACCTGCGCTGGAAACTGGAGAAGATGGTCCAGCAATACAAGCTGGAGGTTTCGACGACGCCGCCGAAGATTCCCTATCGCGAGACCGTCACCAAGAAAGCCGAAGGGCACTGTCGCCACAAGAAGCAGACCGGCGGCGCCGGCCAGTTTGGCGAAGTGTTCCTGCGCATCGAGCCGCTGCCGCGCGGCGCGGGATACGAGTTTGTCGACCAGGTGAAGGGCGGCGTGATCCCGAGCGTGTTCATCCCCGCGGTGGAGAAAGGCGTACGCCAGGCGCTGGATGCCGGCATCATCGCGGGCTATCCGGTCCATGACATCCGTGTCATCGTCTACGACGGCAAGCACCACGCGGTGGACTCCAAGGAGGTTGCCTTTGTCAGCGCGGGACGCAAGGCCGTGATGGATGCCATCCTGAAAGCCGGCCCTATCGTTCTGGAGCCCGTCGTCAACGTCGAGGTGCTGACGCCGGAAGACTACATCGGCGACCTGACCTCCGACCTGTCATCCAAGCGCGGACAAATCACGGGCACGCAGGGACGCGGCAGCGACACCGTAGCGATCACCGGGCAGGTGCCGTTGTCCGAGCTGACGGAATACCAGTCGCGGCTGCGCTCGGTCACCGGCGGTCACGGATCGTACTCGATCGAGTACAGCCATTATGCGGCGGTGCCGGCCCTCACGCAGCAGCAGATCACCTCGCAGCACCAGGCTGCGCACGAGGAAGACTGAGCCGGCGAAGGCGATCAGGGAATCGGGGGCGAGACCCGACTGAATTTCACGCAACCGCTTGCATCGCCGCCCGCACCCGGTCCGGCGCAAACGGCACCTCAAACAGTCGCGCACCCGTGGCATCGAACACCGCGTTGGCCAGCGCAGCAGGCACCGGCGTCGATGCTGCCTCGCCCGCACCCAGCGGCGGCTGGTCGAAACGTTGGATGAGGTCGATACGCAGTGCCGGCACGTCGCTGAAACGCAGGATTGGGTAGCTCCTCCAGTCCACGCTGGTCACGCGCTGCGTGTCGAAGGTGGTGCGCTCGTACAGCGTGCGAGAGAGCGTCTGCAGCAGGTTGCCCTCCACCTGATTGCGGACGGCATCGGGATTGATCATCAGGCCGCAGTCGTGCGCGCAGCCGACTTGCAACACCCGGATCGCGCCGCTGGAGCGGTCGACCTCGACCTCCATCGCCACCGCCACATAGGTTTCGTTGTGCTTGTAGTGGATATAGGCGATGCCGCGGCCGCGCGCCTTTCCACGTGTGCTGCCCTTGGAAGTTGTGGGCGAAGGGCGCTGCGTCCAGCCGATCAGCGCGGCGCAGCGCTTGAGTACTTCCGCGCCGCGCGGGTCAGCCAGGTCGCGCAGCCGGAACTCGAGCGCGTCCATCCGGGCGGCGGCAGCCAACTGGTCGACGAAGCTCTCGACAGCGAAACAGTTCGCCACCTTGCCCGGCGCACGGATGTTGGAGGGGCGCAGCGGCGCATCGGCCAGCCAGTGCGCGACGATCTTCACGTTGGCCACGGGGTAGGACGGGTCGGCGTTCTGCGAGATGAGGCCCACGGCTTGCCCGGCCGGCTGGGCGATACCGGCATCGGCGGGGCCGAGCAGCGGTACGTGTGCCAGCTTGGCGGTGGCCTGCGGCACCCACATCTCGGCTTCCCATGCCGAAATGCGATTGCCGTCGTCCAGCGCGGCGCGCAGCTCGATCAGTTGTGGCGGGCCCTTCGGGTCCCAGCCCAGTTCGTCCGCGCGCATCCACTGCACGCGCACCGGGCGGCCGGCGGCCTTCGAGAGCAGCGCCGCATCGGCAGCGGCGTCATCATGGCCGTTCATGCCGTAACAGCCGGCGCCGTCGAGATAGATCACGCGCACCTTGTCGCGGGGCAGGCCCAGCGCTTGCGCCAGTGCCGGCTGGTAGCGATGCGTCGCCTGCGAGGCAGACCAGATCGTCGCGCGGTCGTCCTGCACGTCGGCGACCGCACAGGACGGTCCCATCGATGCGTGCGATTGCACCGGCCAGGAGTAGGTGGCGCGCAGCGCGCGGCCGTCGGGGTTAGCCAGCACCGCCGTGTTGCCTTTGTTCAGCAGCACTTCGTCCCCCGCAAACGGCCCGCGCCGCGCCCAGTCGATCACGCCTTCGTGCCCCACGAGACCGGTGCCAGCGCTCCAGCGCGCCTTCAGCTCGCTCGCTGCGCGAACCGCGGCCCATTCATTTTCGGCCACGACACCCAGGAAATTCCCGATGCGCATGACGCGCGCGTCGGGAATGTGTTTGATGGACGCTTCATCGACCTCGATCAGCCTGGCGCCAACGGCTGCCGGCCGCACGACTCGCCCATACAGCATGTTCGGCAGCCGGAAGTCGTGCACGAACACATGGCGGCCGGTCGCTTTGGCGGGGATGTCGGGCCGCGGAAGCGAGCGGCCCACGATCGAATAGCGCAGCGGGTCTTTCAGCGGTGCCTTGGGGTTCAGCTTGACGTTGAACGCGCGGTCGCCTGCGAGCTCGGCAATCGAGACCTTGGGACCCCCGCTCGTGGGGCCGATCAGCCCTCCGTCGAGCGTCAGCTCAACAGCGGGTCGTTGCAGCCTGGCGGCGGCGAGCGCGAGCAGCGCTTCGCGCGCGGTGGCCGCGGCCTGGCGCAACTGCACGCCGCCACGCATCACGCCGCTGCTCCCGGCAGTGGGTCCCTGGTTCGGCGTCAGCGCGGTGTCGCCTTCGATCAGTTCTATGCGGTAAACATCATCAGCCGTCATGGACAGTTCTTCGGCCACCATCTGCCTCATTGCGATCCGGTGGCCGGTGCCGAGGTCAACCTTGCCGGAATACACGACCACGCTGCCGTCCTTGCGTACGGCAAGAAAGGCATCGAGCTCGCCAAGATCGAGAGTGTGTGTGCTGACGCCCCCGACCGGCTGGGCGCGCGCGATGGGCAGGCCGGTGAATGAGAAGGCGACAACCAGAGCCGCGCCCTGCAGAAAGTCGCGACGCGAGGGAGATTGCGGGGGGACGGGTGGGTTCATGTCAGCCCCTCTCGGTTGTGGAACCCGCGGCGCGCTGCACCGCGCGCAGCACGCGGTCGTGCGAGCCGCAGCGGCACAGGTTGCCGTCCAGCGCGGCCTTGGCTTGCTCCCGCGTCGGGCGCGGCGTGGCGCGCAGCAGCGCGACCGCCGACATCACCATGCCGCTGGTGCAGTAACCGCACTGAGCGGCCTGCTCGGCGACAAAGGCGGCCTGCACCGGGTGCGGCTGCCCGGGCGAGCCCAGCCCCTCGATCGTGGTGATGCGCTTGCCTGCTGCGGCCGACACGCTGACCTGGCAGGCGCGCGCCGGGCGGTCGTCGATCAGCACCGTGCAACTGCCGCAGTGGCCTTCACCGCAGCCGAACTTGGCGCCGGGCAACTGCAGATCGTTGCGCAGCACGTAGAGCAGCGGTTGCGCCGGGTCCCACGACTCGACGCGGTGTCGCTTACCGTTGACGAGCAGGTCTAAGGTACTCACTGGCTCTTCTCCTCAGGCAATCGCGTCTTCGTCAGTTCTCGCTTGCGAAGGCGTGCAGCCTGTCATGACCAATCGGCTAACTACATAGTAAGCTATGCCTTGCATTCGAGCTTGAGTCAAGTTGTCCGAAAGATTCGCCGGCGCCGTGCACCGGTGCGGCGATCACATGAACCGGGAGGAATCCATGCGCCACTTCTATACCATCGTTTCGGCAATCTGCGTCGTCCTGTTGATCGGCACCCGGGCGCACGCACAACAGCCCCCGACACCCCCTATGCCTCCTCCGGTCATCTATGGCACGCCGATCACGCTCGAGCAGGCAAGGAAGGTCGCTGCCGCGGCCGAGGAAGCGGCAAGGAAGAGAAACATGAAGATGGTCATCGCCATCGTTGAGCCGACCGGCGACCTCGTCTATTTCCTGAAGATGGACGGCGCTAACTATGCCTCCATCAAGGTCGCCCAGGCCAAAGCCGCGTCGGCCGCCCTATTCGGCCGCCCCACCAAGATCTTCCGGGAGCGGGTCGCGAAAGGCGATCTGTCCCCCATGGCATTGGTGGGCGCGGTCGCGTCCGACGGCGGCGTCCCGATCGTTGTGAACGGCAAGACCATCGGCGCGATCGGTTCATCCGGCGGCGCGGACGACGACATTTCCCAGGCGGGCGCCGACGCGCTCAAGTAGGGATTCTTCGCGGCGCGGCACCGCGAGCGGCGTGCGCCGTGCGTGAGCACCTCGCTGTGGAATTGCTTGAGCTCGAAGCGCGGTCCCAGAGCTGCGCGAGCCATGCGCGCGGATTGTGCTGTCGGCCCGAAGCGGACTTCTGTTCCAGCCGTCCGTGACCTAGGTCACAGTAACATGCCTCCGTTGGCATAGGCTTTCCTGCAGCTTGAGGAGGATGCAATCATGCGGCCGTACCTCTGCCGGCGATGCCGCGCCTGGCGACGCTGCTGCTGCCGGGCGCAGGCGCCATTCGGCATACGCCATATGAAACAGGATCAGTGCCTTACTGATTGAATAATCTTTCCATTTGTCCGTATCCGACCATGGGCACCCGCGCCGACGCCTCCCAACTCGATGACCCACGCAAACCCCGTGAGGCGCAGATCGCCGAGCAGGCCCAGCAGTTCCGGGAAATTCTAGAGTGCTGCCAGGCAGCTCTCGTCATCGTCGACGAGGACGGGCGGCTGCTGTTCCACAACGCGCGCCTGCGCGAGTTGCTCGGCTACGCAAACGAAGAACTGGAACTGTTCGACACGCGCGCCTTCTGGCACGACCTCGGGCAACGGTCCCGGATCATCGAAATCCTACGCGAACGTGGCGGCCAATTGTTGAACGAAGAGGTGGTCTGGCGGACCAAGCAGGGCAAACTGGTCGACCTCATGATCTCCTATGTGCAGTCCGCGTACCGGGGCGGCCACATCAGTTTCACGGGCGGCACGCGGTTGCTCTGGATCTACGATGTCACGGCGCTCAGGCAACGCGAGAGACAACTGGCCGAACAGGAGCGTCAGTTCCGCGAGATCCTGGAGAGCTGCCCCGCAGGCCTCCTGGTCGTGGACGAGGACGGTCGGCTGCTGTTCCACAACGCGCGCCTGCGCGAACTGCTCGGCTATGCGAAGGAGGAGCTGGATCTGTTCGACACGCGCGCCCTGTGGGACGACCTCGGGCAGCGGTCACGGATCATCGAAACCCTGCGCGAGCGAGGCGGCCAGTTGCTGAACGAGGAAGTGGTCTGGCGGACCAAGCAGGGCAACCCGGTCCACCTCCTGATCTCGTACGTGCAATCTGCATACCGGGGCGGTCACATCAGCTTCACGGGCGGCACGCGGCTGCTCTGGATCTATGACGTCACGGCGCTCAGGCGGTCGGAGGACGCCCGCAGGCGAAGCGAACGGCGACTGGCGGATGCAATCGAGAGCATCTCCGAGGGCTTTGCCTGTTACGACGCCGAGGACCGGCTGGTACTCTGCAACGCCTGCTATCGCGAGCTGTACTCCCCAGGGCTCGCGGTCGGCCTTAGCACCGGCACGACCTTCGAGACCATTGTCCGGCGCGCAGCGGAAAACGGCTACATAAGGGATGCCGTGGGGCACGTCGACGAGTGGGTCGGCGCGCGGCTGCGTCAGCACCTCAATCCCGGTGAGCCGCAGGTCCAGCGGCGCGGGGACGGGCGCTGGGTCATGATAAGCGAGCGGCGCACTGCGGACGGCATAGTCGCTGTCTACTCCGACATCACCGAGCTGAAGCAGCGGGAAGGCGACCTCTCGGAAAAGTCCGCAGCCCTAGAGGCCCTGTCAAGCAAGCTCGCGAAGTACCTTGCCCCACAGGTATACAACTCGATTTTCACCGGACACCAGGACGTGAAGATCGCGAGCAAGCGCAGGAAGCTCACGGTATGTTTCTCAGACATCGCCGGATTCACGGAGACCACCGACAAGATGGAATCCGAGGATCTGACGCAACTCCTCAATCAGTACCTTACCGAAATGTCCAGGATCGCGCTCCAATACGGCGCGACGATCGACAAATACGTCGGCGACGCCATCCTGATGTTCTTCGGGGACCCGGAGAGCCGCGGCGTGCGCGAGGACGCGCTGGCCTGCGTCAGGATGGCACTCGCCATGCAGAAGCGGATGGACGAGCTCGCCGAGGTCTGGCACGACGCCGGGATCGAGAACCCCTGGCGCTGCCGCATCGGGATCCACACCGGCTACTGCACGGTCGGCAATTTCGGCAGCGAAGACCGGATGGACTACACTATCGTCGGCGGTGGGGTAAACCTCGCTTCGCGCCTCGAACACGAGGCGCTACCCGGGAGCGTGCTGATTTCCTACGATACCTACGCGCACGTGAAGGACGAGGTCCGGTGCGAGGAGCGGGGCCAGATTCACATCCGGGGCATCGCCTACCCGGTCGCCACCTACTCCGTCATCGCCCTCAGGGACGATCCGCGGCCCGACGGCGGCCGCATCCGAGCCGAGCTGCCGCACCTCAGGCTGGACGCGGACCCGGCACTGATGTCGGCGGAGGAACGCGACCAGGCGGCCGCTGCCCTTCGGCAGGCGCTGCATCGGTTCGGCCACGGAACGCAGTAACGACTCGCGTCACGGTTCAAGGGCGTGGCCGAGGAAAACTGAGGCGTCGGCGGGATGGGAATCCCGCCCTACAACGCCGGACGCAGGTCGGCAATCCCTTGCCGACTGCCCTGTGCGCGTGGATCCCCGCTTTCGCGGGGATGACCCGTTTGCTTGCTCAACGCACCGGCACGCCGTCCTCGAAACACTCGCCGGCAGGCTCCTCGCCGAAGGCGTCCGGCGGATAGAAGCCGCGGAAATCGGCCATGACCTTTTCGAACGGGAATTCGGACCATGTGCCATGGTCCTTGACGTACTGCATGTGGCGGCGGTTGCTGGTGTCGAACTCCTGGAACAGCGCATCCGAGCGACCGTCGAACTCCGTCGGCCGCACGCCGAAACGCGTGCACAGCTCGATGTTGAACGCGGGCGCCGCCTTGATCCACTGCCCCTCCAGATACATGACCGCGTATCCGTGGTGCATGAAATAGGTCAGGCCGCCCAGGCGCTGCTTGAGCTTCTCTGTGGTCAGGTGATTGACGACATCGGACAGACCGATTGCAGTCGGTATCCCGACCGCGCGTGCCGCCGCCACCAGGAGGTTTGCCTTGGGGATGCAGTACGCGCCTTTGGCGCGAAGCACGTTACTCGCGATGTAGATGTCCGGCGTGAAGCGCATCGCGAACGGATCATAGCGCCAGCCGTCGCGCACGGCGTAGAAAAGCCTTATCGCCTTGCCGATGTCGGTCGCCTCGCCGTTGACAGCTTTTTCGGCAAAGCGGCGCACTGCCTCCGTTTCCCAGTCGAAGAAACACGTGCTCTCGAGATAGGCCGGACCGGGCTCCGGGTACTGTCCCGGGGGTGTATGTATCGAACTCATGCGCGTGCCCCGGATGATCGAACGCGCGAAGTGTGATGTAAACGCGCCGCAAATGCCAGCGCCTCGATCAAGGACAGGTGACGAGAAAAAGGGGCAGGACGGTCCCTTTTTCTCGTCATGGCGCGAACGGCGCTATTTCAACGCCTCAGCACCGGCTTGAGCGACCACAGTATCCTGATCGCCACTGCCACCGGATATACCGATGCCGCCGACGATCTTGCCGTCCATCACGATCGGGAAACCGCCCGGAACCATCACCGCACCTTCCAGGGTCAATAGGTACATATTTCCGGCTTTCAATGCATCGTTGAGCGCGTTGGTCGGTCGCTTGAACAGCGCAGCGGAGCGGGCTTTGCCGATCGCGACCGGTCCGGAAAGGTTATGCGTGCCATCCCCCTTCTCGAGATAGACGAGCAATCCAGCAGTGTCGGTGATGGCAATCGTCTCGGGCACGTTGATCTTGCGTGCTGCGGCTACAGCGGCTGCAGCCACCTTCTTCGCATTGTCGAGGGAAATCGACGGACCGTAGGCCTGCGCCGCCGCACCGAACGAAACAGCCGCAAGAATGGCGGCCATGGCCGCTTGCGTCATGAATTTGAACAACATGGTTATTCCTCCTGAGTGATGGGACCGCGGAAATAGATATACAGCGGGGCGAAGCGGCCTTTTCCGCCCGGAAACGAAATGTTCTAGCCCCGCAGCAGCGCGTCGATACCCGCCTGGGCGATCTGCTCGTCCTCGTGCGATTGCACCCCGGAGACGCCGATCGCCCCCATGCACTCGTCCTGATGCATGATCGGCAGACCACCCTGCACGGGCAGCACCGGCATGTTGAGCACGGCCATCCGACCGCCCGCGATTCGGTCCTCCCAGTTCTTGGTCGAGCGGCGCGACACTGCCGCACTGCGGCCCTTCTCGACTGCGACCTGGGCATTGAAAGGCGTGGCGCCATCCATTCTCTGCAGCCACAACAGGTGGCCGCCTTCATCCAGAACGGCGATCACCACATCCCATTTGTTTTTTGTCGCTTCCGCTTCGCATGCGGCCGCAATCTTCTTGACGTCACTCAGCGTTAGGCACGGCTTGGTCTTCACGTCGCTCTCCCTGTGGTCGAATTCATTTCCCCGCGGTCGAATTCATTTCCCCGCGAGCGCCCCGCGGATCTGCTCGAGCGCCATGGGATCTTCTATTGTAGTGAGGTCGCCCGGGTCGCGCCCTTCGGCCAGCGCCTGGATCGAGCGGCGCAGCAGTTTACCCGAGCGTGTCTTCGGCAACGCGGTGACGAAATGCACGCGCGAGGGCCGACCGATGGCCCCGAGCTGCCGATCGACCGTGGCCATCACCTCCTTCTCCTGCGACGCGCGCGCCTCCGGCGTGCCGATCTTCGATGCATCCTTCACGACGGCGAATGCGAGCGGCATCTGCCCCTTGACCGGATCCGCCACGCCGACTACCGCCACTTCGGCGACGTTCGGATGCGCCTGCACGGCCTCCTCGATTTCGCGCGTGCCCAGCCGATGGCCGGCGACATTGATCACGTCATCGGTGCGGCCGAGGATGAAGTAATAGCCATCCTTGTCGCGGATGCCCCAATCGAAAGTCGTATAGACCATCCTCGACGCAAAAGTGGTGAAATAGGTGCGCACGAAGCGCTCGTCGTCGCCCCACACCGTGGACATGCACCCGGGCGGGAGCGGCGGAACGATCGTGACCACGCCCTTCTCATCGGCGCCCGCATCGGTAGCGTCGGCCTCGCGCAGCAGCCGCAGATCGTAGCCGAAGGCCGGGAAGCTCGGGCTGCCGAGTTTGATCGGCGTGTTCTCGATGCCGGGAACCGCCGTAAGGATCGGCCAACCCGTTTCCGTCTGCCAGTAATGGTCGATCACCGGTTTGCCGAGCGCCTCGCTGATCCATTTGTGCGTAGGCTCGTCGAGCGGCTCGCCGGCGAGGAACAGATACCGGAGCGAACCGATGTCGTATTTCTTCAGGAAGGCGGGGTCGTGCTTCTTCAGCACCCGGATGGCGGTCGGCGCTGAGAACATCACCGACACCTTGTTGTCCTGGACGATCTTCCACCAGATTCCGGCGTCCGGGCGGATCGGCACTCCCTCGTACATGATTGAGGTCATGCCGGCGATAAGCGGGCCATAGATGATGTAGGAATGCCCGACCACCCAGCCGATGTCGGAAGTGGTGAACATGGTCTCGCCCGGCGCGCCGCAGTAGATGTGCTTCATGGAGGCGGCAAGCGCGACGCAGTAGCCCCCGACGTCGCGCTGCACGCCCTTGGGCTTGCCGGTGGTGCCGGAGGTGTAGAGGATGTACGAAGGCTCGTTCGACTCCAGCCACGCGACGGGCACTGACGCATTCATGTGCTTCGCGCGCAGTTCCGCGTAGTCGACATCGCGGCCGGCCTGCACCGGCATCGCCTTGTCGATGCCTCTATCGACCAAGACCACGTTCTGCGGCGGATGCCTGGCGAGCCTGATCGCCTCGTCCAGCAAGTGCTTGTAGGGCACCGCCTTGCCCGCGCGCATACCGGCATCGGCGGATACGACGACCTTCGGCCGGGCATCGTCAATGCGGGTTGCGAGGCTGGCGGCCGCAAACCCCCCGAACACGACCGAGTGGATGGCACCGATGCGCGCACAGGCGAAGATCGCGAACGCCGCCTCCGGAATCATCGGCATGTAAATAATGACCCGGTCGCCGCGCCCCACACCGAGACTCTGCAGAATCGCTGCAAAGCGGTTTACTTCCGCATGAAGTTCGCGGTAGGTGTAGCTCTTCTGTTTGTCGACCTCGGTCGAGATATAGACCAGCGCCTTCTGGTCCCCGCGTGCGGCCAGGTGCCGGTCGATTGCGTTGTGGCAGAGATTGGTCTGGCCGCCGACGAACCATTTCGCAAACGGCGGCCGGCTGTAGTCGAGCACCTTGGAGTGCGGCTTGT
>Ga0315281_10003058_pt1 | contig 24658 bp, 20 predicted proteins | sample YL17G07_0_MG_FD_204540 | JGI IMG/M metagenome (GOLD analysis project Ga0315281, IMG submission 204540) | Sediment microbial communities from Yellowstone Lake, YNP, Wyoming, USA - YL17G07_0 | ecosystem: Environmental > Aquatic > Freshwater > Lake > Sediment | place: USA: Wyoming | collected... | reverse complement strand
GCGGGTTCCGCATTGGCAAAGTGCGCTTCGCCGCGGCCGTGGTAAGCCTGCACCGCAACGAGATCGGTGAAGCCCGCGCGTTCGCAGATCGCAACTGCCTGCTGGTGATAGTCGATCGCTTGATCGTTTTGCCCGGTACTCCACGCGACAGTGCCAAGATGATAGAGCGTATCGGCCGCATGGCGCTCGTCGTGCATCGCTCGCGATTCCGCCAGCGCTTCGGTGAGGCACGTCGTTGCCTCTTTATATTGGTCGGCACGCCGATAGGCCATGCCCAATTGAATCAGCGCGTCACGTGTCTTGGCGCGTTCGCCGCTGACGCGCATTGCATCAATGACACGGTGAATGTCGGCAACCGCACCTTGCGTCTGACCGGCCTGGGCGCGCGCCGCGCCGCGCTGCTCATAAATTGCGAGGCGTTGTTGCGCATTCAGCGATTCTGGATGCGCTTCGGATAAGGCGACCGCGCGATCCAACCAGTGCAACGCATCGCGCATTGCGAATAACTTCTGCGAATGTTCAGCGGCGAGCACCAGGTAATGCAGCGCCTTCGGCCAGACGTGCGCGCGCTCGTAGTGTTCTGCTAGTTGAGCATCACGTTCGTGCGTGGTGTCTTCGCCGAGACGTTGCAGAGATTCAGCCACCGACTTATGTAGCAATCGGCGCCGCGCGCCGCCGATGTCACGATAGACCACCTCGCGAAGTTTGTCGTGACTGAAGTCGTACACACCGCCATCGGTTTCTTCGCGCAGCAAGCGGCGTTTGACGAGTGCCTCCACCGCATCGAACAGTTGCGCTTCGGGTTCACGTGTGACATCGAGCAACGTATCGAAGTCGAAGCGCCGACCGAGGACCGCGGCGGTATCAAGCAGAGGCCGGATCGCTTTGGGCACGTGCGCGAGTCGTACACGCACGGCAGCACGCAATGCATCGGGGAGCAATCCCGGTGCATCGCTTTCTCGAGATTGCAACTGTGTCTCGCCTTCACTCAAGGATTGCAGGATCGACATCAGGAAAAACGGATTGCCTTCGGTTTCGCGATGCAGGCGCTCGGCCAATCCCGGTGCAGCGAAGTTGGTAGCGGCGAGCGCTGCGACAATGCTTTCGGTATCGGCAAAACCAAGGCGGGCGAGGGGCACGCGACGTGCGTGGGTGTCACGACGCACGCTCTCGATCAGTTGTGCAAAATGTTCATCGCTGTCGATGGCTTCGTCACGATAGGCGTAGATCATCAGCACCGGGCGCTGCGCAGCCTGACGCGCGAGATAATGCAGCACTTGCGCGCTGGCGTCGTCGGCCCACTGGATATCATCCACCATCAGCACTGCCGGACGAGCGCCGCGCGATGCTTCGAGGAGTTGATCCACGGCACGGGATAATCGCGCTTGCCGCGCCTCGGGGAAATCATTCGACAATTGCGGCAGATCCGGAAAACGTTCACCGATCTCGGGGACCAAGGCAGCGAGTTCAGCAAGCGACACCGGTGGCAAGCTGTGTAGCGCCGCGGCCGAGATCCGATCGAGTACGCGGCTAATGAGATCAATTACGGCTTGATACGGTATCGCGCGTTCGATTTCGTAGCAGTTGGTCGTAAGCGTTGGCAATTCTTGCGCGCGTGCGTAGTTTGCCAGTTCACGGAGCAAACGGCTCTTGCCGATACCCGGCTCGCCTTCGATCAGCGCGGTATAACCGGTGCCGACAGTGAGCCGTGCGATGAGTCCGATCAACAGGCCGTATTCATGACCGCGGCCAACGAAGGGAGTAGTGTCGCTATTGGTCGAATCGGTCGGGGAGGCGATCGCGGTGGTAGCTGCATTGCTATTGATCGGTGCAGGTTCCAGTAGCAGTCGATTCGTGGCGTGATGCGCGCGTGCCGCGTCAAGGAAATCGCGTCGTTCCGCTTCGGGGACAGCCAGCGATACCGCGAGCCGTTCAGCGAGTCGACGCGACGGGCGACGCTCGTCAGCCTCAATTTTTCGAATAGTGAAACCCGAGCAGCAGACCCGTTGAGCGAGCGCTTCCTGGGTGAGATCCAGCGCTTTACGCCGTCGCCGCAACCAGTAGCCAAATGAATCTGTCCGGTTTTCCACGTTGTTTAACTACTCCCTTGTTGCCGACGTGCTTGAGTCTAGCAGTTTCGTCCGCGATTTTGTCCCGCTTTTTGTCCCGCTTTGCGGGACCCCACAGCCTCTGCATTGGCGTCAAATAGGCACGTCGTTCGATAGTACCCGACACACAAATCCTCATCCATATATTAAAGGAGAACAAACATGTCAGCCGTCATTGCCCCTACCACCCCCGCCATGGATCTTGCGGCCGTCAAGACCAAACAGCAACTGGCCTGGTCGGCCGGTGATTACGCCGTTGTCGGCACCACCTTGCAGATCGTCGGCGAGTCGTTATGCGAAGCGCTCGATCTACGTGCCGGTGAGCGCGTGCTCGATGTCGCCGCTGGCAACGGCAACGCGACACTCGCCGCCGCGCGACGTTGGTGCGAGGTTGTCTCGACCGATTATGTGCCAGCTCTGCTCGAACGTGGTCGTACCCGCGCCAGCGCCGAAGCCCTGCAAGTGAAATTCGAGCAGGCGGATGCCGAGAATCTGCCGTATACCGATAACAGCTTCGATGTGGTGATGTCCACCTTCGGCGTGATGTTCACACCCGATCAGGATAAGGCTGCGGCGGAAATGGCGCGCGCTTGCAAATCCGGTGGCCGGATCGGTCTGGCGAATTGGACGCCGACCAGTTTTATCGGTGAGCTCTTCAAGCTGCTTGGTAAATACCTGCCACCGGCGTCCGGTGTGAAATCGCCTGCACTGTGGGGCACCGAAGCGCGGTTGCGCGAGATCTTTGGCGAGCGGCTCAACTCGATTGCGATCGAGCGCAAGCACTTCACGTTCCGTTATCACAGTGCAGCGCATTGGCTGGAAGTGTTTCGTACTTTCTATGGCCCGATGCATAAAGCCTTTGCTGCACTCGACGCAGAAAAACAGGAAGCGCTCGCTGCCGACTTGATCGCGCTGGCGGAAAAATTCAATCGCGCCACCGATGGCACGCTGGTGGCACCGAGCGAATACCTTGAGGTCGTGATCACGTGTAAGTAGTGTGCAGAGTGCTCGGTCGTTGTACCGGTCGCGCAACTAATGCGCGGCCGGTGATCGATGCAAATTGTGTAACTGAAACTAACGGAGGTGTCTTATGTTTATGATCGACTACAAAGAACTCAACTGGTGGTACTGGTTTATGACGGCGTGCCTGCTCACGGCGGGATTGGCGGGACACCAAATCGGCTTCGAGCTGGCAATCGGCTTGTCTGCCATACAACTCGTGCATTTCATGCTACGCGAACAAAGCATCACGGCTTTTACCGTGCAGGTCCGCTTCTGGTTTTTGATGCTGGTGCTGGCGGCCTATGCGGAGCCGCTGCAGATTATTTACTGGTTGCCTGCGTTGGGAACATGGGCAAGGTCGATGTTTGGCTATTGTTTAATGGCACGCACACTGGCACTGCTGCCGTGGAATCGGCGTATCCCGTTTTCGCTTGAGCTAGTGATGAAAACGTTCTTTTCTCGCCCGGTGCGCGGCAGCATCATGCAGGGTCTTCCGCCTGTACCACACATGGCGGCAAGCGCATGACGATCTAAAGAGTCAATCCAGGTTGTATGCAACAAGAAATTTTTACGTCAACCACAACTCAGGCGCAACCATGCGCCTATTTAAAAGGAGCAACAACATGAACATTAGCGATGTCATGATTCACATCAACGAGTCTCTGAGCAAAGAGGAACTCACCACGTTAGAAAACACCATGCGCAAGATCGACGGCGTGGTTTCGCCACGGTTTAACGCCGGCAAAGAACACCTGCTGATGATCGCGTTTAACCCGGAAAAAACCAGCACGGCGGTGTTGTTAGGCAAGGCTCTGGCAGCAGGCTATACCGCACAGCTGGTCGGTGCGTAACTGCGGCGGCATCAGCAACGGCTCGGACTCCTTGTTGCGTTCAACAGCGAAGTGGGAGTATGTTGAACGCGACAATGATATCTGACTCGTGCGTGCAGAGTCCTAAAGCGACCCTGAATAATTCATCTGTCGTCATTTCCACGCAGGCGGGAATCCAGTAAATTCAATGCGCTGGGTTCTGGCCGCGGCTTTGGCGTCCTGTGTCGCTCTAACGCCTACATCGTTGCGGGCGTTCGCTGGAATGCCGAATTGATCAGACCTTAACGAGTAAACAGGAAAACGGTCATGGGCAAACGCTTCGACAACATTCTGGGCACCATCGGCAACACGCCGGTGATCCGAATCAATAAGTTGGGTCCCAAGGGCGTCAACCTGTTCGTCAAAGTGGAGTCGTTCAATCCGATGGGATCGGTGAAGGACCGGCTAGCGCTCGGCGTGATCGAAGATGCCGAACGCCGCGGTGAACTCAAACCCGGACAAACGATCATCGAAGCCACCAGTGGCAATACCGGTATCGGTCTGGCCATGGTCTGCGCACAGAAGAACTATCCACTGGTCATCACCATGGCCGAAAATTTCAGTGTCGAGCGGCGCAAGCTGATGCGCTTTCTCGGTGCCAAGGTGGTACTGACACCGGCCGAGCAGATGGCTTCGGGAATGTTGGCGAAGGCCGAGGAGTTGGCCAAGGCGCACGGCTGGTGGCAACCGCGTCAGTTCGACAACCCGGCGAATGCGGAGGTCCACGCTAAAACCACGGCGGTAGAAATTCTTAACGACTTCGCCGATATCACGCTCGACTTTTGGGTCACCGGTTTTGGCACTGGCGGTACCTTGAATGGTGTCTCGCGCGTGTTGAAAGAAAAGAGTCCGCACACGCAGATCATCGTCTGCGAACCGGACAATGCGCCGATGCTGGCCAGCGGCATTGCGCAGGCACGGAATAGCAATGGATCCCATAAAACGTGTCATCCCCGCTTCCGGCCGCACCTGATGCAAGGCTGGTCACCGGACTTCATTCCGTCACTCGCGGAGCAAGTCACCATCGCGAATCGCATCGACGGTTTTGTATTGATCGACGGCAAGGACGCACTACGTTGTGCCAGGGAACTCGCGCGACAGGAAGGTATCTGCGTCGGTATCTCCGCGGGCGCTACGTTTGCGGGTGCCTTACTGGTTGCTGCGTCCGCGCCACCGGGGGCCAACATTCTGTGCATGTTGCCCGATACCGGCGAACGTTATCTTTCCACACCCTTGTTCGACGACGTCGCCGTCGAGATGTCTGCAGAGGAGATCGCATTATCCAAGTCGACGCCGGGATATCGCTTCGATGTGACTCCGGCGGCTGCACCGACGCCCATGGATAATGTGGCGGATGTATTGGACGAAGCCGCCTGCCGCGAGGTCGATGCGATCGTGCACGACCCGACAAATCCTGTTGTGATATTTGCGTACGAGTGGTGTGAATTCTGTAACTCGGCCCGCAAGATTTTTGCAGAGTACGGCATTGCCTACACCTCGATTGATATCGATGCGGTCGCCTACCAGCCAGGCGATCGCGGCGACAAGATATATGCCGTACTCAAGCAGCGTACCGGATCGATTACCTTACCGCAGATCTTCATCGGCGGTGATTTCGTCGGCGGTTGCATTGATGTGTTCGATAGTCTGAGGTCAGGTCAGCTGTACACGCGTTTGCAAAAACACGGTGTTGCCTTCGATGCGACAATCAAGACCGATCCCTATGCACGTTTGCCCAAGTGGTTACTGCCGCGTTGAATGGACAGTGCGGAGCCTTCGTCCGATTACCACTGTGCTTCCAGCCCGGTTTTCCAGTCGTTCACGAACTGCTGGATTGAATCAATAAAGTCCTGATCATGTTCGTTACGATTGATGGTGACATGAATAAAGGTATGCTGTGGGTTTGGGTCATGTCCGGTGGTCACGGTCCATTGAAATGCATTCGGACAGTGGGGTAACGTAAAGCGCACGCCATTGCACAACTCCTCACGGCGTGTATGGAATGTCCCCCACACGCAATAGATTTCGCCGCTCGACTTTGCATCACTAAGCACCTTTTCAATCGAGGCACACCACTGCGGCAATGCGCTGATCGTCAGACGGCGCTGCAGATCGGCAGCCGAGGCGGGAATGATGGCTGTGGCAAAGAATTCCATGCGTATAACCCTGGTTAGCGCGCTATTGCTGCAAATAATAGCGGATATTACGGAGAGTATATTATTTATCAATCGAATCTTACCCGCTAACTTGTAGATGGCAATGAAAATCTTGGTCATCGTATAATCTACCGCGAAGCGGCGCATCACTTTCTGTATTCAGAATACCATGCACGAACGATTTTTTATAAAATAAAAATATATGATTGTCTCAAAATAGGATTCAATTGGTGCTGAAGCGCAGCTTGGCGAGGCCGATAAAAGTTGTTTTTGGCTCGGCAACTTTTAAATACTAATTCGACCGAAGTAGACGTGTAATCATGAAAAAGTCTTTTTAGCAGCCTGTTGAAAAACGTGATCAGGGGATGCAGCGCAAGGCGGAAACGGACGAAAATGCGGAGTTTACACGAAGTAAATGAGTACTTTGAGTTCGTTTCCAACGCCGCGATGCGCCCCTCAGCGCGTTTTTCAACAGGCTGTTAGTGTGATTCAAGTAGTATTTCTGCGATTCACCATCGCATCTAACCGCAGCAGTTTGCTACACTGACGCCTCACTTAAAACCCAATTGCGCCATACAGGTAAACATCTCACGCATGAATATTGCCACTCGGATTGCCCAGGAACTCGCTGTCAAACCCGCCCAGGTCGAAGCCGCGATTAAATTGCTCGATGAAGGTGCCACTGTGCCGTTTATCTCGCGGTATCGTAAAGAGGCCACCGCCGGCTTGGATGATACCCAGTTGCGTAATTTGCAGGAACGCCTGCTCTATTTACGTGAGCTGGAGGAGCGGCGTGCGACGATTCTCAAATCGGTGGATGAGCAAGGCAAACTCGATGACGCACTAAAAAAACAAATACTGGAAGCTGATACCAAGACACGTCTGGAAGACCTGTATGCACCGTACAAACCCAAACGCCGTACCAAGGCGCAGATTGCACGTGAAGCCGGGATTGAACCGCTGCTGGATGCGGTGCTCGCCGATCCAAAACAATCACCGGAGCAACTGGCTGCGGGTTATCTGAATCCAGAGGCGGGCTTTGCGGATGTGGCGGCTGTACTGGACGGCGCCCGCCAGATTTTCATGGAGCGTGCCTCCGAAGCGGCTGATCTCGTCGGCACGTTGCGTGACTATGTCTGGGAACATACCTATCTGACCGCACAAGTCATTGATGGACAGCAACAGAGCGGCAGTAAATTTGCGGATTATTTCGATTATCGTGAACCCCTAAAACAAGTGCCATCCCATCGTGCCTTGGCCGTGTTACGCGGTCGCGTTGAAGGCGTATTGCGCGTGCAGCTCATGACACCACAGCAGGATGATATGGATGATGTGTTACGCATGGGGGTGTGCGATGCGATGGTGATGAATCATTATCAGTTTGCACAACAACAGCGTGCCGCCGACAACTGGTTATTAGAGAGTGCCCGCTGGGCCTGGCGGGTGAAGGTGTCACTGCAAATCGATACCGAAATGTTTATGCGTCTCCGTGAAGCCGCCGAAACCGAAGCCATTCGGGTGTTTGGCGAGAACCTGCGGGATTTGTTACTGGCTGCACCGGCCGGCACACGCGTGACCATGGGTCTCGATCCCGGTTTGCGCACCGGGGTTAAAGTGGTGGTGCTGGATAAAACCGGCAAGTTGCTGGAGTACACGACGATCTTTCCGCATGCACCAAAAAATCAATGGAATGAAGCGTTGATTGCGCTGGGGAATCTCGCGCAAAAACATGCGGTGGAATTGATCAGCATTGGCAATGGCACGGCCTCGCGGGAAACCGACAAGTTGGCAAAAGAATTAATTCAAAAACTGCCACAGCTACATCTGACCAGTCTAGTCGTGAGCGAGGCCGGTGCGTCGGTGTACTCGGCCTCCGCACTTGCCGCAAAAGAATTTCCCGATCTGGACGTCACATTGCGTGGCGCGGTATCAATTGCACGGCGCTTGCAAGACCCGCTGGCGGAGTTGGTAAAGATTGAACCCAAGGCCATTGGTGTGGGCCAATACCAGCATGACGTGAACCAATATCAGTTGGCGCGCAAACTCGATGCGGTGTTGGAAGATTGCGTCAATGCCGTCGGCGTGGAAGTGAATACTGCGTCGGTACCGCTGTTAGCGAAAGTAGCGGGGTTAAGTGAGACGCTGGCCAGTAACATCGTGGCATTTCGTGAACAACACGGGATGTTTAAAAACCGGCAGCACATTCTTGATGTGCCCCGTGTTGGTCCCAAGGCATTTGAACAGGCCGCGGGCTTCCTGCGTATTCGCAACGGCAGCAATCCACTGGATGCCTCGGCGGTGCATCCCGAGGCGTATCCGGTGGTGGAACGCATCCTGGTGAGCCATCAGAAGCAGATTAATGAAGTGATTGGTGATCGCAAATTCTTAAGTAGTCTGGTTGCGAAAGATTATACCGACGCCCACGTGGGTGAATTCACCGTGCGTGACATCATTAAAGAGTTGGAGAAACCCGGCCGCGACCCGCGCCCGGAATTCAAGACCGCGACTTTTCAGGAAGGTGTCGAAACACTGAAGGATCTGCAGCCGGGCATGATCCTCGAAGGGGTGATTACCAACGTGACCAATTTTGGCGCCTTCGTGGATATCGGTGTGCATCAGGATGGGCTGGTACATATCTCGGCGTTATCCACGACTTTTATACGCGATCCGCGCGAAGTAGTAAAAGCCGGTGATGTGGTAAAAGTAAAAGTGATGGAAGTGGATATCGAACGCAAACGGGTTGGCTTGTCCATGCGGCTGGGTGACGAGCCCGGTAAGGATCAAGCCAAGGCAAAAACGGAGCGCAGCAGCAAACAACAGACCAGGGAAAAACCGGCGGCTAAAGTGGAAATAAAAAATTCTGCGATGGCGGATGCCTTTGCCAAGTTAAAGCGGTAACGCTGCAAAATGAGTTAACTTCACTTATGCTCCCTTTCAGATTGCCTGCCCATGACGCAATACCTGTTCTTCCTCTAACAGCTTGTTGAAAAACGCGGAACATACTGAGAATTCTTTAAACCGACTCACGTCGATAGCCAGAAGCCTATTGATATAGATGGATTCCGGCTCGCACGGCGTTTGGCCGGAACGACGAATCGGGGTTCAATGTCGAGTTTTTCAACAGGCTGCTAATTTCATAGAGACCAAGCAATGAGCGCTTATGCCGTATTGGTCCATTCATAGTTATTATTCTCGTCGCGGCCAAGTGGGCGTATACGCCGCACGGGTTAGCGTCGATCTGACTTAGTTGGTATCGTCGGTCAGTTTTCTTCTTTCTTTTTTTATGGTGACAAGGGTATCGTTTTTGCGGACTTTGATCACCTTGATTAAGACCTGTTGTTCTGGATCCCAATTTTGATGTTCACTGTAGACCAGGGTGACTACCTCGCCTTTGATCTTGTATCGATCCTTGCTATATATTTCTCCCGCCATCCCCCCGTTCCAAAATACTTCCAGTTCTTGTTTGTCGGCGAGCGGCAGTGGATTGCTTAATTGTGATATCGCAGGGCTGAAGACAAATTGTTGGGTTGCGGGGTGGTAGACATAGAAGTCAAAAATCCGATTGCCGGTGGCGCCCCACATGATCTGCAATTTAATATCCTGGTAACCGTCGAAGTTAATATCTTGTGCACTGAAGAAATCCGTTTGACCTTCAGCCGGGGTTTCATCCATGCGGGCGTCGAGTATTTGTGTAGGTTTTGCGTCGCCTTGACGCCAGACTTCAATTTTTTGTACTGTGCGATCGTTGGTTGACTCTGTGGGTTGTTGCCACACCAAGCGGAATTCCATGGCGGGCAAGGTTGGATGAATTTTAAATTGATAGTGATCTTTCTCATCGGCAAACACCGATGATGCTAGAAATAAAATGCAGGGTATCAGATATTTCATGTTTCGCGGTTTACCTTATTGCTTTGCAGCCTGTTGAAAAACGCAGAACTTACTGAGAATTCTTTAAACCGACTCACGTCGGTAGCCAGAAGCCTATTGATATATATGGATTCCGGCTCGTACTGCGTTTGGCCGGAACGACAAATCGGGGTTCAATGTCGAGTTTTGCAACAGGCTGTTAGAGCCCGCCTTGAGTGAGCTTGGCCGGGTCGAGCAAGATCTTGAGTTCGGCTTCCGATAAATCCGTTTCTTCTTTGGCGACATCCAGGATTGGGCGTCCTTGGGCATAGGCCTTTTTCGCGATGGCCGCGCCTTTCTCATAACCGATGACGCGGTTGAGGGCGGTGACCAGGATTGGATTTTTGTCGAGGGCTTGTTGGATATGTTGCGTGTTGACTTTAAACCCGGCGATGGCCTTGTCGGCCAACACACGCGCGGCGTTATTAAGCAGTTCAATACTTTGCAACAGATTATAAGCAATCAACGGTAACATCACGTTCAATTGAAAATTGCCGGATTGGCCGGCAATCGTAATGGTGACATCATTGCCGATCACCTGTGCACAGACCATCGCAACCGATTCCGGGATCACCGGATTGACTTTGCCCGGCATGATCGAACTGCCCGGTTGTAATCCGGGTAAGGCGATTTCACCTAAACCGGCGAGCGGTCCGGAATTCATCCAGCGCAAATCATTGGCGATTTTAGTCATGCTGACGGCGAGGGTTTTTAAGTGGCCACTCATTTCCACCGCGGTGTCCTGACAGGCCAAACCAACAAAGACATTTTCCATTTGCATAAAGGCAAAGCCGGTACGCGCCTTGAGGGCGGCTGCGACTTTTTTGCCAAATTCGGGATGGGCATTGATGCCGGTACCTACTGCCGTGCCACCTTGTGGCAGTGCACGTAAACGCGTGAGCGAGGCCTGGATGCGATACATGTTATGACGTATTTGGGTGGACCAGGTGGCGAGTTCCTGACCCAAGGTGATCGGCATGGCATCCATTAAATGAGTACGGCCGGTTTTAACCACCTGTTGTAATTCGAGCGCGCGTTTATCAATGGTGGTCGTCAGATGATTGAGTGAGGGTAATAATTTTTCCTCAATCTCCAGACAAGCACTAACGTGGATCGCGGTGGGGATCACGTCGTTGGAACTTTGGCTCATGTTGACGTGATCGTTGGGGTGGATATTGCTGCCTAATCGTTGACTCGCCAAATGGGCGATGACTTCATTGGCGTTCATGTTGCTGCTGGTGGCGGAGCCGGTTTGAAAGACATCGATCGGAAATTGCTCGTCATGCGCACCATTGGCGACTTCTTCCGCGCAGTGCTGGATGCCTGCGGCAATGTTTTCATCGAGCAAACCTAATTGCAGATTCGCGGCGGCACAAGCGGATTTGATCAAACCCAGCGCGCGGACGAAGGCGCGTGGCATGCGCAAGCCGCTGATCGGAAAGTTTTCCACGGCGCGTTGCGTCTGTGCGCCATACATGGCAGCAACAGGTACCTTGAGTTCACCCATGCTGTCGCGTTCAGTACGAAACTTTTTGTCGCTCATTGTTGCTTATCCCGTTTAGTTGAGGTTGTATTTTTTAACCTTCCACTTTTTTATCGACTCTTCGACGACACGCCAGATGTTATCTTGTTCTTTTTCCAGAATAATTGTTTTGTCGAGTATAATAACCTTGCGTCGGTTATTCAGCAGGTTCTCCCACACGCTGAAGGTAATGCGGCGCGGCATGCTGGTGATGATCCGCTGGATTGCATAGCTGACGGATTGCAATTCACCGGTTTTAAATTCAACCTCACGACGTTCGCGCCATTCATTGTAAAGGATCACGGCCTTGCTTGGCATGCCGTAGACCTGCACCTTGGCGGAGACCAACTGCATATGGGCATCAATGTCACGTTGTTTGACGGTCTCGGCGATCTGAAAGGTCCAGGCCTCGATAATCCGTTGCGGGGTGTTTTCGTGGTGGGTCGCGTTCATAAGGGTACGGGATGAGAGCCTGACAGTAGTAGTTCTAGCAGGCATGATAAGCGTTTAATTCCATACAGTGATAATGAAGTTATATAGCATAGCTTCAACTGGTTGTTTTACTACGAGTTTTAGTCGTGGAAGAGAGGTCGTGGGTGGGGAATTTCTTGATTTTCCATAAAAAAAAGTCGATCATACGCGCCTTTCGAGTGGCGGCTGACCGGTTCACCGCCACACCAGATACTGTACAACGATAAGGGCCCGACATGAGCAATGCAGATAAAAAGCGCTTGTTGCGCGAGATGATCTTCTTTCGCCGATTCGAAGATCGTACCTTCGAGGCATACATGGAACGCAAGATCGGCGGCTTTTTACATCTGTATTCAGGCCAGGAAGCCGTGGCCACCGGGGTGCTGGAAATGGCCCGCGTCGGGATTGGTACCAAGGGTGATTATGTCATTACCGGTTACCGTGATCACGTCCATGCCATGAAGGCGGGGGCGCCGCCGCGCGAGGTGATGGCTGAGTTGTACGGTAAAGAAACCGGATCGTCACGTGGCCGTGGCGGTTCGATGCATATCTTTGATCCCACCGCCAATTTCATGGGTGGCTATGCGCTGGTCGGCCAACCGTTTCCGCTGGCGGCGGGTTTGGCGCTGGGCGTCAAACACAAAAAGACCGATCAGATTGCCATCTGTTTTCTCGGTGATGGTGCTAACAATCAAGGTACCTTTCACGAGACCATGAACATGGCATCCGTGTGGGACTTGCCGGTGTTGTTTGTCTGCGAAAATAATTTGTACGCCATCGGTACCCACATCGATCGTTCCACCGCCGTGCGTGATCAATACAAACGTATGTGCGCCTATAACATCGAGGCCAGCCAGCACGACGGTATGGATTTAGATATCGTGATGAAGGCGGCCAAGACAGCCGTCGATTACGTGCGCAATGAACGCAAACCCTATTTCATTGAATTCATGACCTACCGTTTTCGCGGTCACTCGATGTCGGACGCCAAGGGTTATCGTACCAAGGAAGAAGAGATCGAATGGGAAAAACGCGATCCGATCAATGTCTATAAGGCGCGTTTAATCAAAGATGGGATCATAACCGCTGCTGATGTCAAAACCATGCAGGACGAAATACAACACGAAATCGAGAACGACATTATCAAGTTCGCCGAGCAAAGCCCTGAACCGGATGTCGCCGATCTGAATAAATTTGTGCTGGATGACAACCCGGATCCGCGTTGGATCGGGCCTTTAAATAAATAATTTACGACGAGGTTAGCTAGTTATGGCGCAACTTGCATATTGGGAAGCGATTCGCCGTGCCCACGACGAAGAGATGGCGAAAGATCCGATGGTCATCGCCATGGGTGAAGACATCGGTGTGGCAGGTGGTACGTATAAGGCAACATCTGGCTTATATGACAAGTACGGTGCAGATCGTGTTATTGATACCCCTATCTCGGAAAATTCCTACACGGGTATTGGTATTGGTGCGTCTATGGTCGGCATGCGGCCGATTATCGAAATCATGTCGATTAACTTTGCCTTGCTGGCGTTGGACACCATCGTTAATGCCGCCGCAAAGATTCGTTACATGTCTGGTGGCCGCGTTCAATGCCCCGTGGTGATTCGTACCCCCGGTGGCACCGCCCATCAATTGGCGGCACAACACTCGGCGCGTTTGGCGCGTATGTTCATGAGTACCTCGGGCTTGCGTGTGGTCACGCCGCGCGGACCCATTGATGCGTATGGCATGCTCAAATCCGCGGTGCGATGCAATGACCCGGTCATCATCATCGAGCATGAACGCATGTACAACATCAAGGAAGAAATGCCGGATACGGAATTCTTCCGTCCCTTGGAAGGCGCCGAAGTGGTGCGCAAGGGCGACGATATTACGCTGATTGGCTACAACTACAGTGTGTATCTCTGCCTGGAAGCCGCCAAGCGCTTGGAAAAAGACGGGGTCAGTGCCGAGGTGGTGGATCTGCGTTCCTTGAAGCCCATTGATCGCGAAACAATTCGCCGTTCAATTGAAAAAACCCATCGCGTGGTGATCGCCGAAGAAGATGAGGCCCCGGTGGGTGTCGGTGCCGAAATCATTACCGGCATTATTGAAGATTGTTTCTTTGCCCTGGATGCACAGCCCGTGCGTATTCACGCCGCCGACGTGCCGGTACCGTACAACGCACGCCTGGAAAAAGCCGCTATTCCGGATGTTGAGGATGTCTACCAAGGCGCATTAAAGGTGCTGGGTAAAATCTGAGTTAGAGATTCACTTGATCCTAGAGTGGTGAGTGTCGGCATGCATGCCGGCCTACAACGATAAGAAAGGTAAACATGGCCCAACCTTATGTAATTAAAATGCCACAGCTGTCCGACACCATGACCGAAGGGACCGTGGTGACCTGGGAAAAACAGCTGGGCGATTTCATTGAACGCGGCACGATTGTCGCCACGGTCGAGACCGACAAGGCGATCATGGATGTCGAGGTGTTCCGTGAAGGCTATTTATCCGGCCCGCTCAGCCCAACCAATACCGTGATCGCCGTGGGCGAGGCCATGGGTTTTTTGGTGGCCAGTAAAGCAGAAGTGAAACATGAAGGCGCGACGCCGATTGCAATAAACACATCGACTAACGCAGAACCCCAACAAACCGCTACGCCCCAAACGCCGGCCGTTGCGACGCCCAGTGGTGCGCATCCCATTAAGATGCCGCAACTGTCTGACACCATGACCGAAGGGGTATTGGTGAGTTGGAGCAAACAAGCGGGTGACAAAGTGGCACGGGGCGATATCGTTGCCCAAGTGGAAACCGATAAGGCCATCATGGATGTGGAGATTTTCCGTGATGGTTTTCTTTCCGGGCCGGTGGTCGAGGAAAACAGCGTGGTGCCGGTGGGTGAACCGATTGCTTATTTGGTGAATAGCGCCAGCGAGGTGGTCACTGGCAAACAAGTGGTTTTGGCGACATCGCGCAAGCCAGCGAGTGGGGATGATCATCTGCCCTACAAAGCCGAACCGGCGGGTACCGCCAAAGCCAAAACACATATTCCTGCACAACCGCATGGCGCAACACCGGCGCCACGACCACGCAAAGTGTATGCAACACCGTATGCCCGGCAACTGGCGGGGGCGCATGGCATTGATCTGAACAGTATTGTAAAAGGCACCGGTCCCGGCGGTGCGATCATCGCCTCGGATGTACTCAATACCGAAGTGCAGGCCTCGGCAACCCGGCGCGTCTATCAAGTCCCCGGTGTGGGGCGGGCCATGGACAACATGGAGAAGGCCGTTGCGCACAATATGGAATTTTCGCTGTCGATGCCGTTGTTCCGTGTTGCAGTCAATGTTAATCCAAGTGCATTACAGGCGGTATCCAAGGCCAAAGGTTTTTCATTGACCGTGACCATGGCCAAGGCCACGGCGATGGCCATTGAGCAATTTCCCAAGATCAATGCGGTGTATCAACATGAAGATCGCATTATTGAACGCGCCCAGATCGACATTGGTTTAGCCGTTGAAACCGGCGGCATGGGTTTGGTGGTGCCGGTGTTACGGGATGTCGCGCATCGTTCGATCGCCGAGCTCAATACGAATTGGAAGGATCTCGTGGATCGAGCGCGCATTCGTCGCCTTAAACCCGATGAATATTCCAACCCGACCTTTACGATCTCCAATATGGGCATGTTGGGTGTCTCGCATTTTGATGCGATTCCTTCACCCGGCACCTCGGCGATCTTTGCTATTTCCACCACGGGCCCGCACGGCATGCCGGTGACCATCACGGCGGATCACCGCATCGTCAATGGCGCCGAGGCGGCTAAGTTTTTAAATGCCTTCAAAGGCTTTGTTGAAAATCCCACCTGGGTCGACGCATCAGCAACAGCGGTTACCCGTGCCGTGGCATCCTCCGGTTTTGAATTGGCCAAAGGCAAATATGACTACGACGTCGTCGTGCTCGGCGGCGGTCCCGGCGGCGAAGATTGCGCCCGTGATCTGGTAGAGCACGGTTTTAAAGTGGCAATGATCAACGATGCGCCTTTCCCCGGTGGTGAATGTTTGTGGCGTGGCTGTATTCCTTCCAAGGCATGGCGTGCCGCCGCCGATCGCATTCGCGATCGGGCGCACGATAGTCACTTAGGCATCGAAGGTACTACCAAGACCAAATTGAATTGGCAAAAATTGGAAAAGACCCGTCGGCATGTATTAGAAACGCGTGGTGACATGGCGTTGAAGACCGATAAGGGCGTCCGCATCGAGGTGCTCCAAGGGTTTGGCCGTTTTGTCGATGCGCATACGGTGTTTGTGGATACGGGCGGTAATAATAAAGATCCGCATACTCGTGCGATCCCCGGCAACGGCAAGAAAGGCAAGACTATTACTTTTGGTGCGGCGGTGATCGCCACCGGCGCGCCGCCGTTTGTGCCACCGATCAAAGGCGCAGAGGCGGGTTTGAAAAACGGTGGCATTCTCACTTCCGATACTGTCTGGCAGTTAACCGAGGTACCGGCAAAATTAGGCATCATCGGTGGTGGTGCGATTGGCGTGGAGATGGCGCAGATCTTCCAGGACTTCGGCAGCAAGGTATTGTTGCTCGAAGGCCAGGAACGCATCCTGGCGGAAGTGGAAAAAGAAGTAGCGAGCCAGTTAACTGCGGTGCTCAATAGCGACCCGCGTATGACCATTGAGACCTCGGCCAAGGTCATTGAGATAAAGGGCAAAGCCGGTGAGATGAAACTGGTCTATCAGGATGCCCAAGGCAAGAACAAGACCTATTTGTGTGATTACGTGATCATGGCGACCGGTAAGCGACCCGTTCTTGCGCCGCTACAACTCGACAAGGTTACGGTAGCGACGGAAAAAGGTGTTATCCAGGCGGATAATCATTGCCGCACCAGTGTGCCGCACATCTTTGCGGTAGGGGATGTTATTGGCGGGTATATGCTCGCGCACACGGCGGCGCAGCAGGGCCGTGTCGCCGCAGCGAACATCAGTGGCGTGGCGCACGTCTACGACCAGGATAAGGATTGCGGTGTCATCTTTACCCGGCCACAGGCCGCCTTCGTCGGTCTGTCTGTCGAGCAGGCCAAGGCCAAGGGAATGGATGCCGTTGAAATCAAGGTACCGATGCAAATCGACGCCAAGGCCATGATTAACAATGAAACCCATGGCCTGATCAAACTGGTCGCGGATAAGGCCAGTCAGCGCGTCATAGGCGTGCATTTCCTGGCCGATCACGCCGATACCCTCATCGGTGAGGCCGTAATGATGGTCGCCGGTAATATGACCTTAGAGCAAGTCGGTCTGGCGATTCACCCGCACCCGACCCAGACGGAGTTGTTTGGTGATCTGGCCCGCCGCTTGGCCTCACGCCTGCGGCGTACCGCGAAAAAGAAGTAACACGGTAAAGGACGAGGAAAGACACGACACCTCGTCCGCGGTCCTCAACATCGGGGCTTAGCTGGCACCGATATTGCTCTCCTCATGGGCATGACTACGCAACTTCGTTCCGCTTTGTTGATCCTGTGTATCACCGCCGGTATCTCGGTTTTGGCTGAGCCGCCGCGTTTTAACGAAATCAGTGGCCCCGCTGCCAACGCCGATGCGATGGAGTCAGCCAAGCCGGTAACCGAGCCCATGCCGAGCGCAGAGGCGGCAATCCCCGTCGCAGTGCCGGGCGCCACTCGCACCGTTGAGGAAAGCCAACCGCCACGCCGTTGGAGTGTGTTCAGCACCCAAAAATACGAGACACCCAAAGAAACCACGAATAAACCCAACGATGCCTTGGTTCCAACCAAGGATACCCACCCAGGTGCGCCCGGCGTTTTGCAACAAGGCGGTGTCCAATATTTTGAGCCGGGGTATACCGGTCAATGGGAAGTGAAAAGCTCGCGGATGTTGTGCACGTTATTGCAAAAAATCCCGCAGCACGGCCGTGTCGAGTTTCGTCAGGGAGTGGGGCAGCCGTTGGATTTTGTATTATATGTGGATAACCCACCGGCCGGAACCGGCATGGCACATTTACGGAGTGAACCCCCGCTATGGACACATTATACCAAGGCCACGGATTTGGGGATTATCGAAATCGAGTCCGGTGAAAACGCGGTAACCGCCTCGTCAGAATGGGCGCGGCATATGATGACGGATCTAGGTCAGGGCATGCAGCCGACCTTGCAGTATTGGGACAGCGCGGATGCGCAAAATGACATTAAGGTTACCTTGTCGGCGCATACGTTTAAAATGGGACTGGATAATTTCAATGTTTGCCGGTCACAGTTATTGCGTTATGAGTTTGATAAAGTCCATATCACCGTCCTGAATTTTAATACCGACAGTTCCAAGATTCTCAAGCCGACCTATAAACAACTCAATGAAGTGGTGGAGATTCTGCAAACCGATGCGGGGATTAAACTCATCGAGGTGGAGATTTACACCCCAACCAAAGAACTGGTGCAATATAATTTCCGCTTGGCAACCCGACGTGCGCAGGCAGTGCGTGATTATCTGATACAAATGGGTATTGATGAAGAGAAATTGAAAATCAAGATTCACACCCAGAAAAAATCCAAGCTGGAAGAATTAGGTGTGAAGCCGGACCAGGTGCAAATTGTCTTGCACCGGGGTACAAAGAAAAAAGGTGGTTGATCTTCTACATTCACGCACAGTGTAATTGCGCCTAAACCATCCACGCCCGGTAGAAATTTATTCACGGGTGCTGGCTTAACTATTCACGACTTCCGCTATAATGCGCGCCTGCAATTATTTTGGCAAAGAGGTGTGGCCTATGTCAGCAATCAAGAAAGTAGTGTTAGCCTATTCGGGCGGCCTGGATACATCCATTATTCTGAAGTGGCTGGAGGAAACCTATCACTGTGAAGTCGTGACCTTTACGGCCGACATCGGCCAAGGCGAAGAAGTGGAGCCGGCGCGCGCCAAGGCGCTGAAAATGGGTGTTAAGGAAATCCACATTGAAGACCTCAAAGAAGAATTTGTCCGCGACTTTGTTTTCCCCATGTTCCGCGCGAATACCTTGTATGAAGGCGAGTATTTGCTGGGGACCTCGATCGCGCGGCCGCTGATCGCCAAACGCTTGGTGGAAATCGCCAAGCTGACCGGTGCGGATGCGATCTCACACGGTGCCACCGGTAAAGGGAATGACCAAGTGCGTTTTGAGTTGGGTGCCTATGCCCTCATGCCCGATGTTAAGGTGATCGCTCCCTGGCGTTTGTGGGATCTTACCTCGCGCGAAAAATTAATGGATTACGCGGAAAAACACGGTATTCCCATCGACTTTAAGAAAGGTAAAAAATCCCCGTATTCAATGGACGCCAATTTACTGCACATCTCCTATGAAGGCGGCGTGTTGGAAGATCCGTGGTCGGAGCCGGAAGACGATATGTGGCGCTGGAGTGTCGCGGCGGAGCACGCACCGGATAAAGCGACTGTTGTGGAGTTGAGTTATGAAAAAGGCGATGTGGTCGCGATTGATGGCAAGCGGCTGAGTCCTGCTCAAGTTTTATCGCATTTGAATAAAATCGCCGGGGCAAATGGTATCGGCCGCGCTGACATTGTCGAGAATCGCTATGTCGGGATGAAATCCCGCGGCGCCTATGAAACGCCCGGTGGTACCGTATTGCTCAAGGCACATCGCGCGATTGAATCGATCACCTTGGATCGGGAAGTAGCGCACTTAAAAGATGATCTGATGCCACGTTATGCCAGCCTGATCTACAACGGTTACTGGTGGTCGCCGGAACGCCAGATGCTGCAAGGCATGATCGATGCCTCTCAGGCAACAGTCAATGGTGTCGTGCGGATCAAGTTATACAAGGGCAATGTGAGCGTGGTTGGTCGCAAGTCAGATACGGATAGTTTATTTGATGCCACTATTGCAACATTTGAAGATGATGCCGGTGCGTATAATCAGCAAGATGCGGAAGGCTTTATTAAATTAAATGCCTTGCGCATGCGTATCGCCGCAAAGCTTCGCCACAAGTAAAATCAATAATTAAAAGCGTAAACAATAAACGGCGTACCCCGCCGTTTATTGTTTTATGAATCTGGTAACGTTAAGCGTGGTTGCGCCCCCACTTTTTTGCAATTAAATAATCCAGGCTTAGCTTCCCCGGTCCCGTGAATATCAATGGTAATAGCAGGATGGCATAAAACAGTGCCATCTTATAACCATTGTCACAGACATTATAGCCATTGCCGGCATGCACGCTGATCCACGCAATCATATTCACCACAAACAATGAAAATGCGAAGAAGCGAGTCCCCAGGCCAGCGAACAGGGCGAGAGCGCCCAGTAATTCCACCCATGTGGCCATAAACCAATTGACGTCAACCGGCAACAGGTTAAGCGGGAATGGAAAACTGGCCTGTAACTCCGCAAAATAATTGTCGCCAGTGAATTTCGTGTAGCCGGATTCCCAGAATTCCCAGGCGAGCAAAATACGCAATCCGAGTTGGGGTAAAAACCCGCCCAACTTATTCAAATGGTAAATGGCAGAATTCACCGTGTTCATGGCCTGGCCCATATTTTCTCCTGTCGGATGGTTAAGCAGTTAGTAGGCAATGTAAATTTTGTTTGTAGCAGACCTTGCAATGGCTGGTTTCCTGACAGTTGAATTTTCGAGGAAAGCAGGATCAATTAAATTGAACGGAATAACGCTGACGAGCCAGCGGAATATTGAATTCGGCGGATTTTGTGATGATGTGTGTCTACTGGGGATGAATCATTGCGTACTAAACAAAGCAGGGTAATAAGCCTGTAACGGGACTGATTTCACCCGTTACAGGCTGCTGTAGGCAGTGCCATGAATATGGTTGCATTCATGGCTAACGCTGAAGCGTGTTATTTCCCGCCACACTTAGCGTCGTCTTTCTTCTCATCTTTTTTCTTGTCACCACCGCATTTACCTTCACCGCACTTGCCGTCTTTCTTGGCTTTGTCACCACCGCATTTACCGGCACCACACTTGCCGTCTTTCTTGGCTTTGTCGCCGCCGCACTTGCCGTCTTTCTTGGCTTTGTCACCGCCACACTTGCCTTCTTCAGTTGCGCCTTCTTTTGCTGCATCTTTGGTATCAGCGGCTAATTGCACGCCTTGGGCATTTTGTGCGGCAAACGGATTATTGCTGGCAACGGCAGCATTGCTCAGGGCCAGGCCAGCAGCAAAAACAGTACCTAAAGCGACGGATAAAATTTTCTGTGTAAACATTGATGTTATCTCCATGATTGTGAATTTATACCCCTCATTAGGTGGTCCCGGGTCGCATCGAGGGGTAAAAAATGACGCGAGACCGGTAGACCATAAGATACGATGTCCTACGGTTTTAATAAAGACCTTTCATCACTCGTATTGCTGACAGGTGTTTATCAAATTCATCAAGACAGATTGGGGTTGAAACTTATAGGGCGCGGATCCGGGTTATGTGTACAAACAAGACAAAAGGGATCGATAACAGTGGTTTTGCTGCGGTAATAATAAAGAGGGGGAATTAAAAACACCGCAGCGGAACCAGAGTCCCGCTGCAGATATCGACTTACTTCCTGAATACGGACTGTATTCAGGAAAAAGGCATGGCTAAAATTACTTAGCTGCGCCTTCGTCTTTTTTGCCGTCTTTCTTGGCTTTCTTCTTGGACTTCTTTTCGTGCTTCTTAGCTGTTTTCTTCTCTTCTTTCTTTTCAGTAGCGGCAGGTGCAGCAGGAGCAGCAGCAGCGGCAGCTGGTGCGGCAGCAGGAGCAGCAGCGTCAGCAGCAACGGCAACATTGCTTACAGCAACAGCCAAAGCGGAACCAAGGATCATCGACAGAATTTTAGCGTTAGACATGTGTGTTCTCTCCATTGTTTACTGGGATAACATACCCCTTTTTTTTTGTCCTGACGCGCATACAGGGGTATTAAAGTACACGCACCAGGAGTAAATCGTTTACAACAACAGTACCTTAGAGAGGAGCGGTAGGGCGAAGTTCACTGGCTGGCAAACTATTTTTACAGGCTCTTATAAGGTCATTGTCGACAACCGGCTATTTCTCCGGTTGCGTTAATTATTGGCGGCGATAATACACAGACTTTTGCGGGCCGGATAGGGGGCATGCAGGATTTTTTATCGAAAATCGATAGGGTGTTGTTGCTGCCGATTCTTGAGTTTGCGGGGTGAGGTTGATGATGCCGTTAACTATTTCCGGGCAGGCATAAAATGGATCATTCGTTCGAGTTGACAATTATCGCAACATCGAGAATATTAGATATTTATGATATAGCAAGTAACCTCCTGTTTTAATGAGATGTTTTGTTCTGCTGAAGTAACCGTTGCAGGCATTCCAGGTAGCGAGTTTCGTCGGGGGCGTGTTGCTGTTGCTGCGCCAGCCAGAGCTGATCAGCCAGGCAATCCATTATCTGGTGCTCAAGCCGATGCGAATCTTGCTGTGCACCGCTCAATGTTTGATAGAGTTGGCGTATGCCGCCGGGTCGATCGGTTGCGACCTGTTCGGCGACTGCCAAATGCAGGGCCAGGTGTAAAAATGGGTTGGTCTCACCTTGTTCCGTCCTGAATTCACGTTCCAAACCGCTATCGATATCTTCGAGTATGGGGTGATATTCGGGGTGCTTTTGTATTACCGCGATCAGTTGGTCTTCAAGCGGGGAGAGGGGTTGCCTGGCCAGGAATTTTTGCCAGGCAGAGGAAAATTGGCGGCGTAGTGCGCTGCGGTCATTGCCGAACATGTTGGGTTAAGCCATACCTTGGGTCGGGGACAGAACCCTACAGCCAACCCAGAGTGAATGCAAGCGCAGTCAGGTTGCGGGAGGACTTGCCAATGCCTTGCTGTACGCGATAATCGATTAATTGATGAGTGGGAGCGACTGTGTGAACGAGGCAAAACGCAAAGCAATTTTTCAGCGCTTAAAAACGCAGACGCCCAAGCCGACTACCGAGCTGGTCTATACAACCCCGTTTGAATTATTGATTGCGGTAATTTTGTCGGCACAAGCGACGGATAAAAGTGTGAATAAGGCAACGCGCCTGTTATTTGCCACGGCCAATACGCCAGCCCAGATCGTGGCGCTGAAGGAATCAGGTCTGAAGAAATACATCAAAACCATCGGCTTGTTCAACACCAAGGCAAAAAACATCATCCTGACCTGCAAGGCATTAATTGAAAAACACCATGGGCAGGTGCCCGAGGATCGCGCAGCCTTGGAGGCCTTATCGGGGGTGGGACGTAAAACAGCAAACGTGATCTTGAATACCGCATTTGGTCAGCCCACTATTGCGGTGGATACGCATATTTTCCGTGTGAGCAATCGTATTGGTCTGGCGCCGGGTAAGAATGTGCGTGAGGTTGAAGACAAATTAAATAAATGTGTGCCCGCCGAGTTTAAACACGACGCCCATCACTGGCTGATCTTACATGGCCGTTATACCTGTGTGGCACGCCGACCGAAGTGTGCTGAATGTGTTATCTATGATCTGTGCGAGTATAAAGACAAAGAAATCGCGGACAAATAAGCTACAGGCTACTCCCCTGGAAATTCGTCATCCCCGCGAAAGCGGGGATCCAGAATATAAAATAGATTCCCACTTTCGCGGGAATGACGAAAAAATGAATATCGGGGTGCTTTGTATTTATCGCCAAACACAGATTAATCACGCCGCTTCGTTAGCGGTACTCAATACTGTCACGCGCGCCGCACGTTTTTTATCGATCACATTTTTGATGGCGATGAAGAATCCCAGACCAAGGAAGGCGCCCGGTGGCAGAATGGCGAGTAAAAATCCCCGGTAATTTTCGAAGACCGTGATAGTCATCTGTTTCCCCGCTTCACCAAACACGAGTTGGGCGTTTTGCAACAATGTCCCGGAGCCCAGTATTTCGCGCAATGCACCCAGCGCCAATAATACCAGCGTAAAGCCCAGGCCCATAAACAAACCATCTAAAAAGGCTTTGCCGGCGTGATGTTTGGAGGCAAACGCCTCGGCGCGGGCAATGATGATGCAGTTGGTGGTAATCAACGCAATAAATAAACCAATAATCTGGTATAACTCAAAAAAATAGGCCTTCATGATCAATTCAATCGCCGTCACGACGGCGGCGATGACCAATACGTACACCGGTATGCGGATTTCCGGCGTAACAAAATTTCGAATCAGCGAGATGCTGACATTGGTTGCGACCAAGGTGAGTAACGTCGCCAACCCCAAGCCCAAGGCATTGATCATCGAATTCGACACCGCCAATAGCGGGCACATACCGAGGATTTGCACCAGCGCAGGATTATTTTTCCATAAGCCATCTTGCAGAATTTGTTGGATGTTGGACATGGTCATTTAGCCCTTGGGTTTCTCTGGCATTGCCGGAGTTGCAAAAATTCGATCACGCTGTTGCTGGTAGAACTGTAACGTAGTATAGACGGCTTTTGTAACCGCGCGTGAGGTGATGGTGGCGCTGGTGATCTGATCGAACTGACCATGATCCTTCTTGACCTTCCAGTTTTCCGTGGTCGGGTTCAGCAGTGATTTGTTATCGAACTGAAAGATCCAACGTGATTTGTTTTCTTCAATCGGATCACCCAGGCCTGGGGTCTCTTTATGGTGAGTGACGCGCACCCCGGCGAGGGTGCCGTCGTA
>Ga0315281_10003057_pt1 | contig 24660 bp, 24 predicted proteins | sample YL17G07_0_MG_FD_204540 | JGI IMG/M metagenome (GOLD analysis project Ga0315281, IMG submission 204540) | Sediment microbial communities from Yellowstone Lake, YNP, Wyoming, USA - YL17G07_0 | ecosystem: Environmental > Aquatic > Freshwater > Lake > Sediment | place: USA: Wyoming | collected... | reverse complement strand
GCTACCTGCTGGCGCACCTGCAGAGCGTCCTCGAGCGCCGCCGCACGCACGGGCTACTCGGCCGGGCCGTGCAGGGCAAGGTGGGGCAGGGTAATGCGGGATTCGATTTCGACATAGAAATCCATCTCGGTGCCGGCGCCTATGTGTGCGGCGAAGAGAGCGCGCTCATCGAATCGCTCGAGGGCAAGCGTGGAACGCCGCGGATTCGTCCTCCATTCCCGGTCACGCATGGCTACCTTGGGCGGCCGACCGTGGTGAACAATGTCGAAACGCTGGCGGCCGCGGCGCTGATCGCGCTGCGTGGTGGTGAATGGTACGCGGGCATCGGTACGCACAAGTCTGCAGGCACCAAGGTGCTTTCGGTGTCAGGGGACTGCATCCGTCCGGGCATCTACGAATACCCGTTCGGCGTGACCGTGCGGGAAGTGCTCGAAGACTGCGGCGCGCAGCATGCCCAGGCTGTCCAGATCTCCGGACCGTCGGGCGTCTGCCTCGAGCCGGGGGAGTTCGGCCGCCGCATCGCGTTCGAGGACGTGCCCACGGCAGGTGCGTTCATGGTGTTCGAGCGCGGGCGCGACATGTTCGAAGTGGCGCGGAATTTCGCGCATTTCTTCGCTCACGAGAGCTGCGGATTCTGCACGCCCTGCCGGGTGGGAACCGCGGCGCTCGCGCGCATGATGGACAAGATCGCCGACGGCCACGGTTCGCCCTATGAGTTGAACGAGATCTTCAAACTGAACCGCGTGCTGCAATCATCGAGCCACTGCGGCCTGGGGCACACCGCATGCAATCCGCTGTTCGACACTTTGAACAAATTCCGGCCCGCCTACGAGCGGCGGCTGCGCTCGCTCGATTTCGAGCCCGCATTCGATCTGGATGCATCACTGGCACGCGCGCGCCAGATGACCGGCCGCGACGACCCCGGCGCCCACCTGGAGCCGCGCGCGCATGAGTGAAGTCGGTGAAATCGGTGAAGTCGGTGGAATCGGTGAAATGCGTGAATTTACCCTCGACGGCGTGGAGATCGGTTTCAGCGAGGGGCAGACGGTCATGGAGGCGGCACTAGCCGCGGGGCGGTGGATACCGCACCTGTGCTACCACCCGGACTTCGCGCCGCACGGATCGTGCAGGCTTTGCGTGGTCAAGGTGAACGGGCATTTCGCTCCGGCATGCACAGCTCGTGCGCAGGCCGACAGCCTCGTCGAGAGCGACACGGCCGAGCTGAATGACAAGCGCCGCACCCTGACCCAACTCCTGTTCGTCGAGGGCAACCACTTCTGTCCGTCCTGCGAGAAAAGCGGCAACTGCGCGCTTCAGGCGACCGCCTACGAGCTGGGCATGCTGTCGCCGCATTTCGATCACTTTTTCCCCGACCGGCCGGTGGACGCATCGCACCCGGACATCCTGCTCGATTTCAACCGCTGCATTCTCTGCGAGCTGTGCGTGCGGGCGAGCAGGGATGTCGACGCAAAAGGCGTGTTCGCCATCGCCGGACGCGGGATTCGCTCGCATCTCGTGGTCAACTCGGAGTCCGGCAGGCTCTCGGACACCGACATCACGCTCGCCGATCGCGCCATGAACGTGTGTCCGGTGGGAGTTATCCTGCCCAAGCGGCGCGGCTTCACCGTGCCGATCGGCAAGCGCATCTACGACTTGAAACCGATCAGCGACCTCGGTCGGCAGCCGGACTGACATGACCAGGGCCGCGCAAGACAGGATCCGCATCGCCACCGCCTCGCTTGCGGGGTGCTTCGGCTGCCATATGTCGCTGCTGGACATCGACGAGCGCCTGCTCGAACTGGCCGAACTGGTGGAGTTCGACCGTACGCCGCTCACCGACATCAAGCAGGTCGGCGACTGCGACATCGGCCTGATCGAGGGCGGGGTGTGCAACGCGGAGAACGTGCATGTGCTGCGCGAGTTTCGCAAGCGCTGCCGCACCATCGTGGCGCTCGGGGCCTGCGCCGTGAACGGCGGCCTGCCGGCGCAGCGCAATCACCTCGACCTGAGAGAAATCCTCGAGGAGGTCTATCACACCAGTCCCGCCGTCGGAAAAGGCATGGTTCCCAATGATCCGGAACTGCCGTTGCCGCTGGACAGGGTGCACCCGATACACGAGGTGGTGCGGGTCGATTACTTCCTGCCGGGTTGCCCGCCCTCGGCCGAGGCGATCTGGGCGTTTCTCACCGACCTGATCGCCGGCCGCACGCCCAGACTCGGGCACGGAATGATCCAGTACGACTGAGGCCATGAGTTCCACTGTATCGCTTGAGAATGCCGCACCCACGACCGGTCTGCGCCGCGTCGCGATCGATCCGTTGTCGCGGGTGGAGGGCCACGGCAAGGTTACGATCCTGCTCGACGCCGAGGATCGCGTGCACCAGGTGCGGCTGCACATCGTCGAGTTCCGCGGATTCGAGAAGTTCATCCAGGGACGGCCGTACTGGGAAGTGCCGGTGATGGTGCAGCGGCTGTGCGGCATCTGTCCGGTGAGCCACCACATCGCGGCGTCCAAGGCCATGGATCGCATCATCGGGGCGCGGGTGCTCACGCCGACCGCCGAGAAGCTGCGCCGGCTCATGCACTACGGCCAGATCCTGCAGTCGCATGCGCTGCACTTCTTCCTCCTGGCCTCACCCGACCTGCTGTTCGGATTCGACGCCGAGCCGCAGCGGCGCAATGTCGTCGCGCTCGCCGCCACCCACCCGGATATCGCCCGCCAGGGGATACTGCTGCGCAAGTACGGACAGGAAGTGATCCGCATCACCGCCGGCAAACGCGTGCACGGCACGGGCTCGGTGCCCGGCGGGGTCAACAAGTCGCTCACCGCCGCCGAGCGCGAGGAACTGCAGCGGGACATCGGGCAGGTCGTTGCCTGGAGCCGGGAGGCGGTCGGACTGGCCAAGATGCTGCATCGAAGCCACCGCGCGATCTATGACGCCTTCGGTACCTGCGAATCGAATTACCTGAGCCTGGTGCGGGCCGACGGCGCGCTCGATCTCTACGACGGCGTGCTGCGTGCCCGCGACGCGACAGGCGCCATCATCGTCGACGGCGTGGACGATCAGGGTTACGCGGACCTGCTCTACGAGCAGGTCAAGCCCTGGAGTTACATGAAGTTCCCGTTTCTCGCTTCGCTGGGACCGGAACGCGGCTGGTACAAGGTCGGGCCGCTCGCGCGGGTGCAGAACTGCGATTTCATCCCCACACCGCTTGCCGAAGCGGAGCGCCAGGAGTTCGTGGCCCATGGAGAGGGACGACCGGTGCACGCGCCGCTTGCCTATCACTGGGCGCGGATGATCGAGATGCTGCACGCCGCGGAAACCATTCAGAGGCTGCTGCAGGACGACGACCTCATGGGGTCCGATCTGGTCCGCTCGGGCGAGCGCAGCCTCGAGGGTGTCGGCGTCATAGAGGCCCCGCGGGGAACGCTCATCCATCACTACCGCGTCGAAGACGGTGACCTCGTGACCCAGTGCAATCTGATCGTCTCGACCACGCACAACAACCAGCCGATGAACGAAGCCATCCGCGAGGTTGCCCGGCGCTATCTGAGCGGGCGCAAGGTCACCGAGGCGCTGCTCAACCATGTCGAAGTCGCAATTCGCGCCTTCGATCCCTGCCTGTCGTGCGCCACGCACGCACTTGGCCGGATGCCGCTCGAGCTGGGTCTGGTCGATGCGCATGGCGAGCTGCTCGACCGGATCGTGCGTGACGCGAGCGGCGAGTGCCGCCGCCCATGAGCGCGCCCCACTGTGCGCCCGAGCTCGTCTTCGGCTACGGCAACCCGAGCCGGGGCGACGACGCGTTGGGTCCGATGTTCGTCGAGCGCCTGAGCAATAGGGGAAATAGGGGACAGACCACGGTTTTACGGTGTCGCGAAACCGTGGTCTGTCCCCTATTTCCCGCCGATATCGAGCTTCTGACCGATTTTCAACTGCAGCCGGAGCACGCGCTGGATCTGCGAGGGCGCGAGCGGGTGCTGTTCGTGGACGCGAGTTCGACCTGCGCCGAACCCTATGAGCTGCTGCCGCTTGCTCCGGTGCCGGAGGCATCGGTGTTTACCCACGCGCTTGCGCCGGGCGCGCTGCTCGCCGTGTTCGAGCGCATAGAGGGTGCCGCGCCGCCGCCGTCCTGGATGCTCGGGATCCGCGGCTATGCGTTCGAGCTGGGCGAGCCGCTCAGCGCGCGCGCCGCGGAAAATCTCGAGGCAGCGATCCGCTGGGCACGGGATTGGCTGGCTACTTCGCGTCCCTGACTTCCAGCACTGCCGCCATGGCGGAATCGCCCGCTGCGCAGCCGGTAAACAGGCCCCGGCCGCCGCCACGCATTGCCAGTTCTTCGATCATCTCGATGATCGTGCGCAGACCCGTGGGTCCCTGCGGATGGCCCCAGATGAGCGAACAGCCGTAGTTGTTCATCTTCATCAGGTCGAATCCGGTTTCGCGCGCGAAGACGATGTCGTTGACGGCGAACGGATTGTGCGTCTTGACCACGTCGATGTCCTTGATAGACAGGCCGGCACGATCGAGCGCGCGCCGTGCCGCGGGAATAGGGGCATAGGGCATGTGGGCGACGTCTGCGCGCGCAAGGCCATAGCCGAGCAGCCGTATCTCGATCTTCGGATTCGCCGACAGCGCGCGTGCTTTTTCGCGTGTCGTGACCACTACGGCCGAGTTGCCGTCCGCCGGATGCGTCTGGCCGCCAAAGGTGACCGTGCCGTCGGGGAGCACCGGTTTCAGCCCGGCGAGGCCCTCGGCCGTGGTCGGGTGGATGCCTTCGTCTCCGGAGAGCGTCTTCACCGTCTTCTTGAAGCGCGGATCGGGCACGTCGAAGGGCAGGGGCATATAGCGCTTGTGAAAGGCGTGGTCGCCGGCGCACGCATCCTGATACTGCTCGAAGCGGCGCAGCTTCACATCGTGCTGCTCCTGCGTCGCGACGCCGAACTTCTTCGCCACGTTCTCGGCGGTGTTGACCATGGCGCAGCGGGCGAACGGATCCTTGTTGAAGTTATCGAGCACCCAGTCCTCGTGGATCCCCGTGCCGCCCGGGCCGCCCGGATTCGGGTAGTAAAGATGGGGCCCGTTGGAGCACTTGTCGGCGGCGATGACCAGTGCGCAGTTCGACATGCCTTCGCCGACTTCCTGCGAGGCCATCTGCAGGCAGCGCGCCGAGGTGGCGCAGGCCTGGTTCACGGTCGGGCCGCCAACGCCCGCGGCGCCGATCATGCCGGTGATCCAGGGCAGCCCCCAGAAGCTGGCTACCGACGGGATGGTCGTCCCGAGAACGCCGAAATCAAATGTCTTGGGGTCGATGTTGCGCCGCTTCAGCTCGCTCCTGGCGACGTGCGCCGCGAATTCCAGCGGATGAAGGTGCGAAAAAGAGCCCTGCCAGCGGACAAAGGGCGTGGACCAATAGGCGCCGTAAGGAATGTAGGTTTCGCGCATGATGTAACTGTTTCTCGAGTGTGGGATGTTTGGACGGGAAAAAGCGAATACCACTAATCTTAGCAGCCTAACAGGCTGCAGCGGCGGCCCTGAGGATCCCGGGTCACGTTTTAGCGATCTCCGGCCTGCGGCGTCCTATAGAACGGGAAGGCGCCGCGCGAGCTCGGCCTTGAGAACCTTGCCCAACGGGGACTTGGGCAGCTCGGTGACAAAGAAGATCCGTTTCGGAATCTTGTAGGGCGCGAGGTTCTCGCGGCAGTGGGCCAGGAGCGGCTCCTCCTCCAGCCGGGGGTCGGCGGCGACGAACGCGGCGACATCCTCGCCATTAAGCGGCGAAGCCCAGCCGACCGCCGCGGCGTCGCGCACGAGCGGGTGCGCAAGCAGTACCTGTTCGATTTCGGAGGCGTAGATGTTTACCCCCGCGCGGATAATGACGTCCTTTGCGCGCCCTGCGAGATGCAACCGGCCGTCGGCGTCGAAGCGGCCCAGGTCGCCGGGGTAAAACCATCCGTCGCGAAAGGCGGTCGCGCTCGCCCCCGGATCGTTGTAAAAACCGTCGGCCACACCAGGGCCGCGATAACGAATATGGCCGACCGCATCCGGCTGCAGCGTGCTACCGGCGTCGTCCACGACCTGCACTTCGGTCAGGAATACCGGCTCCCCCACCGACGCCTCGGCCGCGCCCTGGTGCTCCGGCAGCAGTACCGTGATTCCACCGCCCTCCGTCGAACCATAGTAATTGATGAAGTCCGGGCACAGCCGCGCCATCACTGCGCGCCGTTCTTCTGGATGCAGCACCGCGCCCGTGGACAGCAGCCGTTGCAGGCCGCCGAGCAAGGGCGTCGGGCCCTCCAGCTGGAGCAGCCGGCGCAGCAGCGTGGGCACCAGCATCAGGGTCGTCGCCCGGTGCTCGGCGACCGCTGCAACGAGCGCCGCCGGTTCATGGGGCGGCGGGAACAGGATCACGGTAGCGCCGGAGAACAGGCCGCCCATCGAAAAGCTGCGGCCGCCGCCGAAGTAAAGCGGTGTCGCGCTAAGGTACCGGTCGTGCTGGCTGACGCCCAGCGTGACCCACTGAATGACGAGCCGGCTGATGAGCTGCGCGTGGCTCAGCATCGGCCCCTTCGGCCGGCCGGTCGTACCCGAGGACAGTGAAAGCACCAGAGGGCGGTCGCCGCCAGCGGCACATCCGATGTCATCGTCGGCCGAGGCCACCGCAGCGTCCCATTCGGCATCCACCGGCAGGCAGACACTGCCCGAAATCGAATCGTCCGGCTCGACGATCGCACGGCGGACCTGGAAAAAACGCGTGACGCGCGCTTTTTCCGGAGGTGTCCACCGCCAGTCGAGCGGCAGGATGACTGCTCCCAGCCGGGCAAGCGCGAACAGCACGACGAGGTGGTGCGCGCTGTCGCGCAGGCATACCCCGACGATTTCTCCTGCCGTGACGCCGGCGTCACGAAGGTGGCGTGCGGTCCGGCGCACCTGCGGTGCCAGCTGCCCGTAGGTGATCCCGGTGGCGCCTTCGATGATCGCAGTGTGCCGCACCCGGCGAACGGCATGGTCGTCGAGGAACGCGGCGATGTTGCGATTGCTCAGCATTCAGTTTCGCTCACTGCAGCACGCGTGCCCGGATCCGATTTCGGCGCTCGGGTCGCTGGCGAATCGCGACCCTACGATGGGTATGCACGCATGCATCGAGCCATTTTTGCATGACGCCGCCGATCGGGCCGCATTGAACCCGACAGGCCGATGCTGAGGCGGATGGCATTCCATTCCGTCCACGCGATGTCAAGGCCGCGTATCCGACCTATTTTTTTCCACTCTTCGCTACCATGTTTTCGTAGTATTTGCGTGCCTCTTCCTGGCCAATCGCGTCGGGCATCTGAGAGCCGCGATACTTGCGTCCCCCGTATTTCTTCGCTTCATCGGCAGCGGCTGACCGGTCGGCGTCGGTGATGTCGGACCGCGCGGCGTCGGTCTGTTCCTCGCTAAGATCCTCGAGGATCTCGATAGCCCACGGCTGCTCCTGACGCGCCTCTACCCAGTCGAGCACCCACAACTGATCGGCCCCCTCTATAACAGCCGGCGGCGACGCCACACGGGCCTTGACGATCTTGCGCTCGAAGGTATCGAGATCGCGCACCTCGACGACCAACGGCTCGCCATCACGGATCTCCTTGCGGAGTTCCTTGTTCTGGTCCGTGAGGTAGCCGATATAGGCCTCGAACGGCATGTCCTAGTCCCCCGGCTTCTTGCGGTAGCGCGATTCCTTGAATTTCTCGACAGCCCCCAAGGATTGCTCCATATCGAGGCTTTGCGCCAGTTCGTGATCCGTCGCAAGCGCTTTCTCCTCCAGATCCTCCAGAATATGGATGTGCCATTCCTGCCGGATGCGTTCGCCGAGGCGCCCGTAGACATTCAGCTTAGCGCCCTGGCCGTCGGGCAGGCCCTGCGGCGATCGGGCAACGACGGCGCGAACGCCCTTTTGTTCCATGGTTTCCGTGTCGCGGATGTGGATTTCGACTTCCGCACCGTCTTGAAGAACCGTGTACGGCGTAATCGGCGTATCAAAAAAATCGTACTCTTCCATCATTTTCTGCCTCTGTCGTTGATTTCTCAAATGGCGGCGCGCGTCTCCGCGGCGCCAGAGCCGGTCCGCGATTCCCAAATCGCGGTCACACTGTCCTCGAAATTCTTGACCACCGCGGCGAATGCGTGCGCGGCCTCGGATTCCGGGGCGCTGCAAACGAACGGCTCGCCTTCGTCGCTCCCCTTTGCGACCATATTGTGCAGCGGCACGCGCCCGAGAAAGGGAACGTTCAAATCCGCGGCCAGCCTTTCGCCGGCGCCGGCACGCAGAACCGCCGAACCGAACCCGCAACTCGGGCATTCATATCCGCTCATGTTCTCGACCACGCCGAGGATCGGCACCCTGGCGTCCCGGCACAACGTGGCCGCGCGCCGGGCCGTGGCCTGTGCAACCTCGGAGGCCATGGTGACAATGACCGCGCCCGTCAAGTCGGTAATGTACTGCATGACGCTGACGGTTTCGGTTCCAGTGCCGGCCGGTAGATCGACGATAAGATAGTCGAGGTCGCCATAAGCGACGTTGGCGCAGAATTCCTCGGTCGCAGCACGGCGCATGTCGTGAAACCATGTCACGACCTCGGCATCCTCGATGATGAATCCCACGGACATCGCCGTGACGCCGTAGCGCGTCATCACCGGAATGATGCCGCGGCGCCCGGCCCGCAGACGGACATCCTTGACACCCATCATGCGCGGCACCGACGGACTGTCGAAGTCGGAATCCAGAATGCACACCCGGTTGCCTCGCTGCTGCAGCGAGACGGCGAGATTGGTCGCCGTCGTCGTCTTTCCGACGCCTCCTTTTCCGCTGAGAACGGCGATCTTGTATTTGATGCCCGCCATATTGCGGGTCGCGATATCCATGCGGCCGCGATCCCGGATATCCACTTTTTCCGGCAGCGTGCATCCGAAATACCGGCTGCACGCTTCGCAGACAAAATCGCAGCTGTTGTCCACGTTCATCTTGACGATTTCGAACGTGCCGTCCTCATAGATTGAATTACTCATGTCGCGTCACACCTCACCGAAACCGTCCGCCTTCCGCTGGTAGGCCGTAGACCGTCTGCCATCCGTCCAGGACCTTGGACCGAACCGCCTCGGGGAAGGACAGGTTGAAGGACAAGCGCTGCGGTGCTCTGTCCGGTCCCCAATTCGGCGGCGTCGTGGCGTCGAAAGTGATCGCGGCGCCGCGCGCGTGCATCTTGTCGTGCAGATCGAGGAAAGGGATGAGCGGATGACCCGGTGCGAGGCCGAAGATCTGAATGCCCTGTCCCGGATTCGTCTTGGTCATCGCCGCGTGCAGCGCCTCCGTGAAATTCGTCGCCTCGATGTCGTTTTCGACCACCATCACGTACTGGAACCGAACTCCAAGCTTGGTGCCCCGGATGACGCTTACCACACGGTCGGCGATTCCCGGATGTCCTTTCTCCACCGTGACGATCAGCAGCGCGAACTTGAGGCCCGGCGGCGAATAGGCATTGATGACGGGTAGGCCCGCCGATTCGAATTCACGCTTGGCCGCGCTCGTATTGCTGAACACGCCATAGAGAATTTCACACTCGTCAAGATCGGTGCCCGCGCAACTGATCGGTATGATCGGGTTGTTTCGGTGCGTGATGCAATCGACGCGAAAAACGGGGCGCGGCATTCGCGGACTCGCGCGATATCCGGTGGCTTCGCCGAACGGACCCTCATCCCAGCGCTCATAGGGTCGGACGTGGCCTTCGATCACGATTTCCGCCGTCGCCGGAACCAACAGATCGTTGGTTTCGCATTTGACCAGGTGCAACGGCTCGCGGCGAAGCCCGCCCGCCACCTCCGCCTCGCTCACGCCGGCGGGCGGTGCCATCGATCCCATCATCGCCGCCGTCGGACAGCCGCCGAAGAATATGGCGAACGGCATCGGCTTGTTTCTAGCCTCATAGCGCTGGTAATAGATCATGCCGATGTGCTGGTGCGGATTTACGATACCGCCCATGATCGACTTGTTGTGGATCATGTGGCGGTAGACGCCCCAGTTCACCCAGTCGCTGTCTGGATCTTTCGTCGCGGTCACACCGAACGTATCGATGTAGCGCCCGCCATCGCCCTCGTGCAGGTAGGGGGCGGGAAACTGAAAGAGATTGATGTCCTTGCCGCGAAAAACGTTTTCCTTGCAGGGCCCGCCAGTGACCTGAATTGGACGAATGGGGTGGGCCATGCGGCGCATGAATTCGTCCATCAGTTGTTCATAGGACGACCTTGGATCCATCTCCAGGCCGATGGCGACCCGCGAGAAATCGCTTTGCCAACCTTTGGCCATCGGCGAAGCGAGAATGCTGGACCCGTTCCTGACGCCGCGAATGCTGGTCATATGCGCCATCGGCGCGCCGATCTCGCAGATACGGCGGGCGATGGCCCCGACTTCAAGGTTCCAGTCGAGTTCCTTGTCGATGGTGATCATTTCGCCCGCCTTCTCGCAGGCTGCCATGAATTCCCTCAAATCGTAGAAGGCCATGTTTTTCGCCTTTCCCGGTCGTGTTTGGCGGCGCCGACGCCCCGTCAGACGGGACGGTCCGTTTCCTTCGGGAAGCCAAGTTCCGTCGTCCACCCCGCGAGCACTTTTTCCTGAATCGCCTTCGGATAGCACTGATCGAAGGACACCTTGGGCGGCACCGCGATGCTGCGGTCCCAGTCCAGTGGCCAGGTGCAGTCGAAGATGGCGCGCCCGCCGATCCCCAGCTCACGCTCCTCCGCCGTCAGGTAGGGGGCGTCCTCGGAGGCGGCAGTGTTCTTGATGATCCACGTGTCGCGTTGCGGGTGGCATTTTGTCACCATGGCGTGGAACAGCGCTACGGGATTCGTGATTTCGATGTCGTTGTCGCACACCAGGATGTAGGGCGCATATTTTGTTGCCTCGGTGATGCGTACGACGCCGGCCACTGCCTGCGCATAGGCCGTGTAGGGGACACGGGTCGTTACGGCCACCACGCTTCCGGCCAGCCACGGCGGCGTGAAGACATCCGCGACCGGTGCGCCCGTTTTTTCGAACGCGGCCTTAAGCTGGGCATCCGCATCCAGTCCGTGCGCGATCTGGATATCGGTGGTCGGTGTGCCCCAAGTGCAAAACGGAAGGATGGGAGACCGGCGGTGCGTCACGGCGGTGACCTCGAACACCGGAGTCATCCGACGCTCCGGCAGGCGATACCCGAAGGTTCCGGCAAACGGTCCGCTTTCTGCCCGCGCATTAGGTTTGACGACACCTTCAATGACCATTTCCGCGATCGCCGGAACAAGAAGATCGCTGGTTTCGCACCGGACCAGTTGCATGGGCTCCCGCTGCAGGCTTCCGGCAAGTTCCGGCGCCGTGATGCGGCCCCGCCGCCGGCGGAAGCTTGCCGCCAGGGTGGCCGTGGGCACCGCGCCGAGGACAAGGGCGAACGGCATGGGCTGGCCGTCCTCTTCGTAAAGTTCCCGGTAAATGCGTCCGGCTTCGCTGTCGCGCCGGAACTTGCCGCTCATGGTCGATTTCGACGTCACCATCAATGGCAAGATCTCCCAAATGACATGGTCGGTGCGCGGCTCTTTGACGACGATGAATCCCCAAGTCCCCAGGTAACGGCCGCCGTCGCCTTCGTGGAGAAACGGCGCCGCGAAGGATTCCAGATCGATGTCCTCCGCGCCCAGCTTTACGTCCTTGCAATGTCCGCCCCCGACCTGTATCGGGCGGACCGGGGTTTCGCAGCGTCGGACGATGTTCTCCACCAGCGTCCGATATCCGGTCAGCGGATCGAGATCCAACGCGACCGCCGCCCGGGACCACAGGCCGGCAACGCCGCGCCCCATGGCGCCGCCGACGAGGCTGATCCCATGTCCGGCCCCTTTCAACTTTGTGAAATGCACCGCCGGACCGCCGCGCTCCGCGAGGCGTTGCGCGATGGCGCCTGCCTCGAGATGCGGGTCAACCTCCGTGTCGATGCGATGCAATTCGCCGGCGGCGCCGAGCTTTTCGAGATACTCCCGCAAATCGTAATGGGCCATGCTGCCTGCCTCTGACTCAACGCTTGATATGTAACGATCCGGCTTTGTCCCGCCACCGCACCCGGTGCGCCGCAAGTTCCGCGCGTGACCTTGCGCGCAACTGGCTATCCGGCGCGCGCGTTCTTTCGAAAGTCCGATTCGGGCCGGATGTCGACGGTTTCGGGATCGAGTTCTTCCAGGATCTTGATGGTCCAGTTATCGGCGGACACGTTCTCCGCCAGGTCGCGGAGAATCAGATGGTCGGCACCGTCAAGTGTCGCGCCCGGTGGCGCGATCCGTGCCTTCACGACCAGGCGCTCGAAGGTGTCGGTGTCACGCACCTCGACGACTACCGGATTGCCCTCGTCGATCTCGGTCTTCTTCGCGAAGACATATTCTTCGAGGATCTCGTAGACTGCCATGAACACCTCCTGAAGTGTTGTACGCTGGTTTTGCGGCCGGGCCGTGCTGCTCCACTGAACCAAGCAGGGTCAAGGCGACCCCGCACATGACGCGAATTATTATCTAGGAAATCCTGCGCGATCGCACTCCTTTCCGACACCCTTTCCGGAACGGGCGTCGCCCGCGGCATTGGCAGCCGCCCGTATCGGCGTTAAGATGACCCTGGGCAGCGGGTTGACTGCGGAAATCGCAATCGGACGCTGGTGGGGAGGACCAACATCGGCGCTGGATTTCGGGATTGGCCCGAGGCCGGCGCCGGTATTCAAACGAGGAGGAGACATTCATGAGCCTTTTTCCAAAGCGGATCGGCGCAGCCATTGTCGCCGCGGCCTTGTGCCTCGCAGGCGCGGCATTTGCCCAGGATCGGATCAGCGCGGTGCATGTGTTTCCCGCGAATTGGGTCTACTCCAAGAGTTTTCTCGAATTCGTAAAAAAGGCGAACGAGGCGGGCAAAGGCGCGTTCGAGATTCAGGTGCGAGGCGGGCCGGAAGCAATCGGCATGTTCGAGCAGCCCAACGCGGTGCGCGACGGCATTGTCGATATGGTCACTACGCCCTGCGCCTTCTATGCCGGATCGGTGCCCGAGTGCGATGCGGTCTCGGCGTCCACCTCGGACGGGCCGTCGGTGCGCAAGAGCGGCGGCTGGGAACTGCTCAACCAGATTCACCAGAAGCGCTTTGGCGTCTGGTACCTCGGCTGGATCGACAGCGGCATCCGCTTCCATATCTGGAGCACCAAGCAGCCCAAGTTCGACGCGCAGGGCAATCTCGACATCAAGGGTTTCAAGGTGCGCGGCAACCCGATATACAACGCGTTTTTCACCAACTCCCTTGGGGCGCAGGTGCTCAACATGCCCTCGACAGAGATGTACACGGCGCTCGAGCGCGGCACCATCGACATTTCAGGCTGGACCGCGATCGGGTTGATGGATGCAAATTGGGACCGCTTTCTCAAGTTCCGCGTCGAACCGGGGTTTTTCTCGACCGACATCGGGATCATCATCAACCTGAAGAAATGGAACTCACTTTCGGCCAAGTCGCGCGACATCCTGACCCGCGTGGCGATTGAACATGAGCAATCGAGCCTGAAAGCGTTGCAGGAACTGCGTGCCGTGGAATTTGCCGAACTCGATAAGCGTGGGATGAAGGCGGTCGCAATGCCACCCGAGGCCGGCAAGCGCTTCGTCGAGGCGGCGCGCCAGGCGTCCTTTGCCCGCATGAAGGAACGTATGGAAAAGGCGGGCGGCATGGAAAATTACGATCGGATAATCAAGCTGCTCTCGGCGAACTGATAGCGGTGAAGAGCCGCGCTGCGTAGTCCGCGGCGCGGCTTTTTTTGTCTGGGGCACCATCCTGATGCGCTTTCTCCAGAAGACGTACCTTGCGGTTCTGCACGGCATGGCGGTGCTGGCGGGGGCGATGATGGTGGCAATGATGGCAGCCATCGTCATTGATGTCGCCCTGCGGACGGCTGGCACGCAGAGCTCGGCGCACATATTTTCATTTACCGAATACGGGCTGCTGCTCATTCCTTTGCTCGGCGCACCGTGGCTCGTGCGCGAAAAGGGCCACGTCTACGTCGAGATCTTCCTGATGCTGCTGCGCCCCGGTGCGCGCAAGGCGGCAATGCAGGTGATCGCGTTGGCATGTGTCGCAGTGTGCGTCGTTCTCGCGTGGTTTGGCGGCGAGATCACGGTGCACAACTACCTGCTCGCAGACAAGGATGTGCGCTCGTTTGATATGCCGCGCTGGATATTGATGGCGTTCATGCCCCTGTCGTTCGGAATGATGGCCATGGAGTTTCTGCGGTTCTTCGTCCGTGGCGAGAGCCTGTTCGGCGTCGGCGTCGAGCACGTCGCCCGTGAGCTGGACAAGGACGGCTGATGGGAATGGAGTGGTATTGGGCAGTCGCGCTGCTATTCGGTCTCATCGTGACATTGATGATGACCGGAATGCCGGTGGCAATTGCGTTTCTCGCCTCCAATATTGTCGGCGCCATGATTTTCATGGGCGGGGTAAATGGTATCCCGCAGATCCTCAACAACGGGTTCGGCGCGATGACCAGTTTTGTGCTGGTGCCGATTCCGATGTTCCTGCTGATGGGCGAGCTGTTCTACTACACCGGGCTTGCCACGCGCATGTTCAACGCCATCGACAAGCTGATGGGGAACATTCCGGGCCGGCTCGCCTACGTGGTGGTCGCGGGCGGGACCGGATTTGCGGCGCTCTCCGGTTCCAGTATGGGGTCCTGCGCGCTGCTCGGATCACTCATGGTCCCGGAAATGATGAAGCGGGGCTACAACAAGTACCTGTCGATCGGGCCGATCATGGGCACCGGCGGCCTCGCAGTGATTATTCCGCCGTCGGCGCTTTCGGTGCTTCTGGCTACGCTCGGCCGCATCGATATCGGAGATCTGCTGATTGCAGGCGTGGTACCGGGACTGGTTCTGGCTTTGATGTACGTGATCCTGATTTTTGTCTGGACGCTGGCGGACCCGAATGCCGCGCCGCGCTACGTCGTCAAGGGCGCGTCGGCCCTGGAAAAACTCAGGCTGGTGCTGGTCGATATCGTGCCGATGTTTTTCGTTATTGCAGTTTGCATAGGCATCATGGTCGCGGGAGTGGCAACGCCGACCGAGGCGGCGGCAATCGGCTGCGTCGCGGTGATGGTGCTCGCGATTTGCTACCGCTGCCTGAAGTGGGAGTCGTTTCGCAAGGCGGTCGACGGCGCGCTGCGTGTCACCGTCATGGCATTCCTGATCATCCTCGGATCGGCCACCTTCAGCCAGATGCTCGCGTTTTCCGGGGCGAACCAGGGGATGATCAACTGGGCGCTCGGTTTCAACGTATCGCCGCTGGCCATGCTGTTCATCATGATCGGCATCATCCTGTTCCTCGGCTGTTTCATGGACCAGCTGTCCATGATGCTGCTCACGGCGCCGGTGTTTTTCCCACTCGCGAAGACGCTCGGTTTCGACCTGATATGGTTTGGCACCATCATGCTGCTGGCGCTCGAAGTCGGCTACACGACGCCGCCTTTCGGACTGTTGCTGTTCGTGATGAAGGGTGTGGCGCCTCCCGGGACGACAATGCGCGACATTTACCTCGCGGCGGCGCCATTCATCGTGTGCGTGCTGTTGCTTATTCTCGCGATCATATTCTTTCCGCCGATCGCGATCTGGCTGCCGGGCCTGTCGCACTGAGAGGAAATCCGGCGCGGTTCATTGCGCCGCAACTCGCGCGCGTGACCGGGTGCGACAGGGCCATCGGATCTGCTTCCTGCGGTGGATAACGCGCGCGCCGTGCCGATCGGCTGCCGCGGCACAGCGGTGCGCCCGGAACCGGCTACATCACGCGGTGCTTTTTTGGATCCTGGATTCGAGCCCGTAGAGCCGGATCGCGTTGTCCCGCAGGAGCTTGCGCTTCACCTCCGGCTTGAAGCCGATCGCCTCGATCTCGGCGCGGGTGCGCTCGAACCCGAGCACCGGGAAGTCGGTGCCGAATATGACCTTGTCCTGCCCATAGCTGTTGATGTAGCGGACGAAGCTCTCGGGCCAGTACTTCGGGCTGTGCGCGTCGCAGCCGATATAGACGTTCTTGTGCTTCCAGGCCATGGCAATCATCTCGTCGGTCCAAGGGATGCCGACGTGAATGCCCACAAGTTTCAGCTCCGGAAAATGACAGGCGACCGCGTCCAGGGTAATCGGCTGGCCGACGCTGCGGCACGGATAATCGGCTGCGTAGACCATCGACTGGCCCACCTGCAATTGGATCGGAATGTCGAGTTCGCAGCACTTGGCGTAAATCGGGTACCAGCGGGCGTTGTCCGGCGCCAATTCGAACCAGTGCGGATAGCCGTGCGCCCCGATGAAGCCGAGGTCCTTGACCGCGCGCTCGAGTTCAACGAGTCCCTTCATGCCTTCGGTCGGATCGACGCCGGCCAGGCCGTAGAAACGATCCGGGTGATTCCTGATCGCGTCCGCGACCACCTCGTACGGCAGATGCCATGTCGATGGATGGCCTTTGCGCCCGACCTTGGGGGCGATGAGGAAGGCCCGCTCGATTCCCGCCGCGTCCATCCGCGTTAGCATCGCGTCGATTTCAATGCCGGCCGACGTCTCCTTGTCGACGCGCATCTTGTCGTGGAAGAACTCGTCGCGCCATCCGGGGCGGTGGCGCATAGCCGCCTGGTTCCAAAGGTTGCAGACAGCGTCGATCGCATTGATGTCCCAAGTGCCGGTCACGTTGAGTCCTTCCTTGCTGAAGAATCCACCCGGCACAGCATACATCACGGAGAGAATTCCTCACGGCCTCGGGGTATCATCTCCCACCCGCAGATTGCAGCCTACGGCCCACGAATTTCGCATTGAGAGCCCGATGAATCCGATTCCACCGACCATGCAGGCCTGGGTGATGCGCGGCTACGGCGGGGCCGAGGCGATGCGCTTCGAGACCATAGCTGTCCCGCAGGCGCGGCCGGACGAGCTGCTGCTGCGCGTGGAGGCCGCAAGCGTCAACCCTGCGGACTGGAAAATCCGGGCGGGGCTGCTGCAGGCGGTGCTTCCACTCACGTTTCCACATGTGCCTGGCAGGGATGGTGTCGGCACGGTCGTGAGCCTGGGTGCAGGCTGCATCGGTATTTCGTTGGGGCAGCGGGTGCACGCGGTGGCCGACGCATTGCGTGACGGAACCCACGCCGAATTCACCGCAGTCCCCGGCGCGATGGCCGCGCCGGTGCCGCCCTCGTTGCCGTCGGCCGACGCGGCCTGCCTTGGCGTCGCCGGTCTGAGCGCGTGGATTCCGCTGGTGGAGATCGCGGCGCTGCGGCCGGGCCAGCGCGTGCTGATCCATGCCGGGGCGGGCGGCGTGGGCGGCCTGGCGATCCAGATTGCGCGCCACATGGGGGCCGAAGTGCTCGCCACCTGCGGGGCTTCGAATGTCGACTACTGCGCGTCACTCGGCGCGCACCAGGTCATCGATTACACCCGCGAGCGTTTCGAGCCGGTGGCGGCCGGCTGCGATGTGGTGTTCGACACGATCGGAGGCGAAGTGCACCGGCGGTCCTTCGACGTGCTCAAGCCGGGCGGCCTGCTGGTTCACCTCACGGCGGCCCCCATTGACACGACGGATTCGAGGGATCCGCTGCCGCTGCGTGCCGACGTGCGCGTCGTGCGTGCTGACGTCCGCGCTTCGACCGCGCGGTTGGCGAAGCTTCTTGAATGGGCGGGGGCCGGGTTCATCCGGCCGCAGGTCGGCAGGTCGTTTCCGCTTGCCGAGGCCAGTGCGGCCTACGCGCTGTCGGCGGGCGGCCACATGCGCGGCAAGCTCGTGCTCATGGCCTGAGCTTGGCGCCGAGAACCTCGGCCATGTCGTTCCACACCATCTGATCGACCAGCCTGCCGTCCTGCACGGTGAAGCGGTCGATGAATCGGATGGCGGAGAACGCCTCGCCCGACAGAAGTTGGCCGTGCAGTGAGCCGAAGCAATACACGGTGGATGCGCCGTCCTGCGCTGGCGCCACGTCGAACCGCTCGTAGGTTTTCCTGGCGCTCCGGTATCGCGGCCGAGCCCACTCCACCAACTGCTCGAGCGTTTTGAGCCTTACACCCCCAGGAAAAGTCATCGCGAATCCCGGCGCGAGCATCGCCTTCGCTGCGGCGAGATCGCGCCGCTCCATGGCCGCGAGATAATCGCGCACCACCTGTGCCGGATCAGTTGTTGGCATGGCATGATCCCTCCATATGGGCCAATGATAGCGCGGCTGCGGGGTGAGATTGCCGGTGGTAAAATGCGCACCCTTGGAGAGGTGCCAGAGTGGTTGAACGGGCCGGTCTCGAAAACCGGAATACGCGTAAGCGTATCGTGGGTTCGAATCCCACCCTCTCCGCCAGACAGTCTTGCTAGATTCTCTCTAGCGGGGGTCCAGTCGCAAATTCATGAGATGTTTCCGGCGCCCGGCATCCCGGCCGCTGCTGCATCCGCGCCTGAGAACGCGACGGCGGGCGGCACGTCGGTGTTGACCCGCAGCGAGAAGATGTCGAAGCGGTTGTAATGTCCGGTGAAATCGTGCATCAGCTTCGGTATCAGCACGTCGTTCAGGTCCACGTCCGCGTAAAGGATCCCCTCGCCGCCGTCGAGCGGTCCGGCCACGACACGACCGCTCGGCGCGATCACCGATGCATGGCCCTGTCCCTTGACGCGTTCGAGGAATGCGCGCTCCTCGGGCCCCGGCTCGTAGGCCTCGATCGTCGCGTCGTCGACCACACCGGTCGCATTCACGATGAAGCAACCCATGGAATAAGCAAGGCCGCGCGTCACCGCCATGATCGAATCAGCCATCGCCTGCGCCGGTGAAAAGAAAGCCGGCCAGGCGGCGACGTGGACCACGGGGTGCATGCTCATCATCACGTAGGCAGCGAGCGGGTTGGAGTTCTCGCCGCAAATGAGGGCGCTCACCGCGCCGAACGGAGCGGTGTACGCCTTGAGCGTGTCGCCCCAGCCACCGGTATGGACCAGCCGCTCGCCCACCGTGGCGACCAGCTTCTGGTGCTTGCCGAGAATGCGCCCGTCAGGGCCGATATAGAGCTGGGTGTTGAACATGGTGCCGGTCGTGCCGGCGCGTTTTTCGCAAACGCCTATGACTGCGGTGATGCCTGCGTCGCGACAGGCGGCGCCGAGGCGCTCGGTCGCATCGCTCGGGATCACCACGGCGTTCTGGAAAAGGCGTTTAGCAAGCCCCAGGCTGGTCTTGCCCGTGGCAGGGCGTACCGTGTACCAGGAAGGGTGCGCCGGTATGAACCCCTCCGGAAAGCCGATCAGCGCCGCGCCGTTGGCGCCCGCCTCGCGAATCATCCGGCAAGTCTTGTCGACGGTTGCCTCACGGTCGAGGATGACCGGTGCCGCCTGAACCGCCGCGAGCCTGATTTTTTTCAGTTCATCGCCCATGTTCTTGCCTTAACCAGTAATTCCGCTCAAATCCAGCTTGTGCCGCCAGGGTCGACCTGTGATGCGCAACAATTGGATCGATGCGAAATTGATCCAATTTTTGCGCACCACGCCCGGTCAATTTGTCGCCCCAATACCCTTCCCTATCAAACGATCGATCTCCGCCATGTCCTCCGGCGCGAGCATCCAGTCGGTGGCGCGGACGTTTTGCTCCAGTTGTTCCGGCGTACTGCTGCCGGCGACGACGCTGGCCACGGCGGGCCGCGCGAGCAGCCAGGAAAACGCGAGTTCCAGCAAGCTATGGCCCCGCGCGGTGCAAAATTTCTCGAGATTGTCTACGAGCTGCCAGTTCGCCTCGGTCAAGAAGCGATTCGACAGACCCTGCGTGTACGTGAGACGTGCGCCTTCGGGCAGCGGTGCGTTTCGCTTGTATTTCCCCGTGAGCAGGCCGCTCGCCAGCGGAAAGTATGGCAGTAGTCCCACGCCATGGGCCTGCATCGCCGGCAGCAGCTCGCGCTCGATATTGCGCGCGAGCAGGCTGTACTCGTCCTGGCACGCCGCAAAGGCGCTGAGGCCAAGATGCCTGGATGTCCAAAGCGCGTCCACAAGCTGCCAGGAATGGAAATTAGAGCACCCGATATAGCGCACTTTGCCTTGCTTGATCAGATCATCCAATGCCCGGAGCGTCTCCTCGATCGGCGTCCCGGGATCAGGTTGGTGGACTTGATATAAATCGATCCAATCCGTCTTAAGCCGTTGCAGACTGGCCTCGATCGCCGACATGATGAAGCGACGTGATGCACCCGGCGGGGGCGTCCTGTCGTCCCGCGCATGGCCGAATTTCGTGGCCAGGATAACGTCTTTGCGCCGATTGCCGAGAATTTTCGCGAGATACTCCTCCGAGTCCCCCGGCTTCGTCATAGGGTACACGTCTGCAGTATCGAATAAGGTAACCCCCAGGTCGAGTGCCTTGTGAATGACAGCGCGCGAGGCTTCCAGGTCGAGACGACCTCCGAAATTGTTCCCGCCCAGCCCTACGACGGACACAGTAAGACCGGATTTTCCAAGCGCGCGCTGTTTCATCGAGGAGCCCTGGCGCCTTTTCTACGTTAAGGGGATCATCGACAACAGTGCGTTTGCGCGTGCCGCTGCCGCCTGCGACCGATCAAGATGCCCCGATCCCCGCATTGGGCCCGACGCAGACCCGCTTATGGACGCCAGCGTTCACCGTCGAATACTTGATAAAGAAATCGCCAATCACCGAGGCGAAGCCAATGATGGCCATGGCGATTGCCGACATGCGTTCCCCCTTCCGGCGAGCACCAGCGCCGGAAGAATGATGCCGACGACGAGAATGCCGCCGTAGAAGTAGAAGGCCACGCGGCCGGCCAGCGTGTACCAAAGTGCGGCTGATTTGTCCTCCTCGGCCGTTTTCGGCATTTCCAGGGCCTGCCCTTCCATGCGGTATTATTTGACGCGCTAGATTAGCTTGATGTGCCTTGCGTGGAGTTTGATCTATATCAAGTCCCTTTATCCATGAATAACAAAAAATTAGGGCCAATCGAGGAGGGTAAATCATGCGCAAGATGCTTTTTGCCGTTGCAGTTACGACTGTTGTCGCAACGTTTTCCGGGCAGCCGGCCGAGGCGGCGGACAAGCTCAAAATCGGCTTTCTTGCGACCCTCTCCGGACCGCCGGGTCTGTACGGTCAAGCCCTGCGCGACGGCTTCATGCTCGGCGTGGAGGAGTTCAGCGGCAAGCTTGGCGGGCTGCCGACCGAAATCAGCATCAACGACGCCCAGTTCAAGCCTGATGTCGCCAAGCAACTCGCCGAGAAGCTGGTCAAGCGCGATCAGGTGGATATCGTCACCGGGACCATGTACACGAACGTCCTGCTGGCGGTCTACGACACGGTGGTGGACTCCAAGACCGTGCTGATCAGCCAGAGCGCCGGCCCGTCGCTGATTGCGGGCAAGAAGTGCTCGCCTTATTTCTTCACGACCGCCGGGGTGCTCGAGCAGGTCTCCGCCGCGGTCGGTCAGTACATGCAGGACCGGGACGTAAAGCGGGTGATCACGATCGCCGCCAACTATCAGGCGGGCTTGGACTCGGTCGCCGGCTTCAAGTCGAGGTACAAGGGCACGATCGTCAACTCGATCTACCCGGCGCTCGGCCAGCCGGATTATTCGGCAGAACTGAGCCAGATCGCCGCCGCCAAGCCCGACGCGGTCTACGCTTTTATCCCGACCGGCGTCGCGATCAACTTCGTGAAGCAATACAACGAGGCCGGGCTGCAGAAGCAAATCCCGCTTTATTCCACGAATATGATCGGTGCCGCGACGTTGCCCGCGATCGGCGACATCGCGCTTGGCGCGCGCTCGGCCGCGTTTTGGATGCCGGACCTGGACAATGAAGCGAGCAAGCGCTTCGTGGCGGCCTACCGCAAGAAGTACAACGCGATACCGTCGGTCTACGCGGCCCAGGCCTACGATGCCGCCCGACTGATCGACGCGGCGGTGCGCCAGATCGGCGGTAAGGTCGAGGACAAAGAAGCGCTCATCAAGGCCCTGGCCAGCGCGAAGTTCGACTCCGTGCGCGGGCCGTTCAAGTTCAACAATAACCATTTTCCAATCCAGAACTTCCACGCGACCGAAATCGCGAAGGACAAGGACGGTGCGCTGATCGAGTCGAACCGCGGCGTCATCCTCAAGGACGACAAGGATGGTTTTTATCAGGAATGCCCGATGAAGTAGCGCCGTCATGGCGATGCTTACACGGGTTCGCCTCGCGAGAAGCGGGCCCGTGTGCAGGAGAAGCCCGTTGTGAAAGGAGACCGGCCCGGTCCAGCGTGTCTTGTAATTCGAGATGAATAGCTGGACACTCGTCCTGGTCCAGACGCTGAACGGCCTGCAGTTCGGCATGATGCTGTTCCTGTTCGCGGCCGGGCTCACGCTCGTGCTGGGTATCATGAATCTGGTGAACCTGGCGCACGGCTCGCTTTACATGTTGGGCGCGTTTTTCGCCGCCACGATCCAGCAGTGGACAGGCTCATTCCTGGTTGCCTTGCTCCTCGCCTTGCCCGCCACCTTCGTCGCGGGCGTTGTGATCGAATTCGTCGTGTTGCGCACGCTCTACGTCCGGGACCACCTTGACCAGGTGCTCGCGACCTTCGGCCTGATCCTGTTCTTGAATGAGCTGGTACGCGTCATCTGGGGCGCCACGCCGCTGTACATGTCGATCCCGTCGTTCCTTGGCGGGTCGGTGGCCCTGCTGCCGGGCGTCAACTATTCTGTGTACCGGCTTTATCTGATCCTGCTCGGATTGGCGTTGGCGCTTTTCCTTTATCTGCTTGTCGTCAAGACCAAGCTCGGCATGCTGATCCGCGCCGGCGCCTCGAACCGCGAGATGGTCGAGGCACTGGGAATCGACATCCGCCTGCTGTTCACCGCGGTGTTCGGCCTCGGCGCCGTGCTCGCGGCCATTGCCGGCATCATGGTCGGCCCGATCCTATCTGTCGAATCGGGTATGGGCGACGGCATTCTGATCCTGGCGCTGGTCGTTATAGTGATCGGCGGCATCGGCTCGATCCGCGGCTCTTTCGTGGCCGCGATCATCGTCGGGCTGGTCGACACGATGGGCCGCGCGTTCCTGCCCGGTTTGCTCGTCGCCATCATGCCCGATGTAATCGCGGGCGCGGTGGGCCCGGCGCTCGCGTCGATGCTCATCTATGTCGTGATGGCGGTCGTGCTCTTCTTCAGGCCCCAGGGCCTGTTTCCGGCGTGGCGCGGCTGATCATGGGTGCGCCCTACCCGCTGAAGACGCGCGAAGGCATGGTTCGCACGATCTTCATGGTGTCGCTCGCGCTTGTGCCGCTCGTCGCCAGCAGCGTGGGCGAGCCCTTCTATATCGGGTTCGTGGCGCGCATCATGATTTTCGGTATTGCCGCGGTGGGGCTTAATTTCATTCTCGGCTTCGGCGGTATGGCGAGTTTCGGCCATGCCGCATTCATCGGCCTGGGCGCCTATGTCGTCGGACTTTCGATCCACCACGGACAAACCGGCGGCTTTGTCCACCTGGCCATCGTGGTCGCCGTCAGCGGCTTCGCCGCGTTCGTGATCGGGGCGGTGTGCCTGCGCACCAGCGGGCTCTACTTCATCATGATCACGCTGGCCTTCGCGCAGTTTCTCTATTTCGTGGGCGTCGGGCTCAAGCAGTATGGCGGCGACGACGGCTTGACCTTTCGCGGTCACAGCGAGTTCGCGTCCTGGCTCGATCTTGGCGATACAGTCACTTTCTATTATGTCGTCTGGAGCGTGCTTGCGGCGGTGCTGTTCGTGGTCTATCGTTTGGTGCGCTCACGCTTCGGCATGGCACTCGGCGGCATCCGCTCGAACGAGCGGCGCATACAGGCCCTGGGTCTGCCGACCTACCGCTACAGGCTCGCCGCTTTCGTGGTCTCAGGCGTGATCTGCGGTATTTCCGGTGCGCTGCTCGCCAATCTTACACGGTTCGTGAGTCCCGCCTATATGCATTGGACGCGCTCGGGCGACCTCCTGATCATGGTGATCATGGGCGGATTTTCGAGCGTGTTCGGGCCCGTTCTGGGTGCGACCCTCCTGCTCGTGCTCGAGGAACTGCTCTCGGCCTACAGCGAGCATTGGCAGTTGGCGCTGGGCCCGATCCTCATTCTGGTCGTGTTGTTCGCGAAGAAAGGCCTCATGAGCGCGTTCCAGATCCCGGGCCTGCGGCCATAGGTGCGTGGCCGTGGCCGATTCCCTACTCTGCACGGAAAGTCTGGTGAAGCGGTTCGGCGGGCTGATCGCGACCGATAGCGTGAGCCTGGAGATAAAGTCCGGCGAGGTGCACGCACTCATTGGTCCCAACGGTGCGGGCAAGACGACGCTCGTTGGCCAATTGACCGGAGGGATCGCATGCGATGAGGGGCGGATCTTCTTCGAGGGACGCGACATCACGGGGCTTCCCGCCCACCGCCGCGCGCATCTGGGGCTCGCGCGCTCGTTCCAGATCAGTTCGATCTTTCTCGACATGACGGCGCTCGACAATGTCGCGCTCTCAGTGCAGGTGCATCAGGGCCACTCGTTCAGGCTATGGCGCGACGCGCGCGCCGATGAGAGCCTGCGAATGCCGGCGCGCGCAACCTTACAACAGCTCGGGCTTGCCGCGCGTTGCGACGTGATAGCCGCGGAGCTGAGCCA
>Ga0315281_10003056_pt1 | contig 24662 bp, 22 predicted proteins | sample YL17G07_0_MG_FD_204540 | JGI IMG/M metagenome (GOLD analysis project Ga0315281, IMG submission 204540) | Sediment microbial communities from Yellowstone Lake, YNP, Wyoming, USA - YL17G07_0 | ecosystem: Environmental > Aquatic > Freshwater > Lake > Sediment | place: USA: Wyoming | collected... | reverse complement strand
ATACTCGGGTGGTACCAGTTGGTGGTGGCCGGGAGCGCGCACGAGGTCGACCCCGCCACATACTGGAACCCCGCCGGAATCGTGTCCATGAGGACCAGCCCCGTCGCCCGCGGGTCGCCGATCCACTGGACGTTCGTGTACGAGAACGAGAAGGTGACGACCGATCCGGATGACCCGTAGCCGGGCGTCCGGTACTTGCTCACGGCCACGATGGGGTTGTAGACGCGATAGGCCTGGGGGAAGGCCTCGCCGCCCTGGGCGACGACGTCGTACGGCCCGCCGTTGAGCGCGGGCAGGGTCAGCGGGGGCGTGGCAAGGCTCCCGTTCGGGGCGACCGTGATCGCACCGTGGAGGACGGGAATGCCGCCGAAGGTGACCGTGCTCGCCCCGATGGTCCCCTGCACGAACCCGGTGCCCGGCATGGTCACGACCTCGCCCGCCGCCCCCGGCCCCACCACGTACGAAAGCCCGATCGTCCGCCGGACATGGAGCGCCCGGGGAAAGGTCGTGGCGGCAACGTCCATGACCATCAAGACCAGGTCGCCGTTGAACAGGAGCGGAAGAGCCACGCTCCTGGGCCCCCACTCGCCGGACGCGTTGATGATGGCGGCGGCATGGGTCGTGACGACGCCTCCGGCCGTGATCGAGTTGGCCGCGATCGTCGAGTTCTGGTTGAACCCCCACCCGGCCACGGTCGTCGTGAACCCCACGGCGCCATTCGAGCTCACCGGACAGAGGCTGATTATCCGGCGGGAGTACATCGCGTCGCAGTTGGTCGCTCCTGCCACCGGATCCACGATCGTCATCCCGGTCGCGTTGAGCTCGATCCCCTGTGTCGTCACGACCCAAGCCGGCCCGAATCGCCCCCCCGTGATCGGTATCGCGCCGTGTACGGTGGCCATGTTGGCCCCGGGCACCCGCACCAGCGTAGAGTTCGCCGCGATGGTCTGCCCCGACGTCCAGCCGCCCACGCCCTGGATCCGGATGGCCTGGTTCGGCAGTCCCGTCGGCGTCACCGGCACGATCCCGGCCTGCCGCTGGCCGACCTTGCAGTCGTCGTAGCACCCGGGGAACGTCTCCTGTGCCGTCACAACCGGCTGCGTCCCGTCGCCCGGGTTGCCGTTCAGCCGGATCGTCCCCGCGAACGATCCGTCGGCCGCGACTGCGAGCGTGTTCGGCGTGACGGTGGCCGCACCGATCGTGATCACCCCCGTGCTGCCCGGAGTGAACCCCCATCCCTCGATGTAGATCGTGGAGTTGATAGCCCCGTAGCCCCGGGCGGGAGTCATCCCGATAGACCGGCGGACCTGGTACACCCCCGCGAAGGTGGTCGCCACCCCGTCATTGAGCACGAGATCCTTGTAGCCGTTCGAGAGGTTGCTCGAGACGACGATGGTCGCGGACTGGAACCGGCCTCCGGCCGAGACCGGGATCGCGGAATGGTAGGTGATCGACCCGCCCACGGTGATGGAGTTCTGCGGAATGGTCGCGCCGGAGGCGAATCCCCAGCCCTCGACCCGGAAGACCATGCCGACCCAGCCTCCCGCGGGGATACCGTCGCTCGGCGAAACCTGGCCGAACCGTCCGTCCCCGGCGATCGGGGTCAGGCAGATGTTGGGCCAGACGCGGTACGCCCCCGTGAACGACCGGGTCAGCGTGGGCGACGCGAGCATGACGTCGAGGTTGCCGCGCGGCAGGTCGGGCAGGGTAAGTGTGGCGGAGATCGCACCGGCCGCGTCCGAACCGATCGTGGCCGGGAGAACGTTGAACCCGCCGATCCGGACCGTGTAGGTGGTGGAAGGCTCGAAGTTGATGCCCGAGATCACGGTCGTCCGGCCGGCGGCCCCATCGCCCATGAGCGGGTTGAGCCCGATCTTGGCGGCGCGGGCCGGCAGGGCCAGGAGGCAGACGGCCGCCAGGGCCCCCCGGAGAACCGGGGTGCTCCTCCCGATCCGCGCTATCGGATCCTTCTCAGGACACATTGACCGCTCCCCCGGAAACCACCTTTTCCATCGTACCGTCTTTCCCGCAGGGGGCACAACGGGCGGGGAGGGGGTGTCAATCCGCAAGCCGCCGCTCGAACACTTCCCGGCTCCGCATGGACCGCGGTGCCGGTGCCGCGTCAGCGCGCCGCGCCGCTCCCGGCGGGCGGTGATACGGTCGCGAGCGCCTTCTCGATCACGGGCTCGAGGTCCTCGGCGCGCTGGAACCCCGCTATGCGCCGCACGACCCTGCCCCGCCCATCGAGCAGGAACACGACCGGAAGCACGATCTCGCTCCGGCCGAACCAGGTCTTGGTCACCGCGTCAGTGCCGGTCAGCGCCGGGAACGACACCCCGCTCTCCTTGAGCACCTTGACCGCCTGCCCCGCGTCGTCGAAGAGGGTCACGATCACGACGGCGAGTCCCTGCTTGGCGTACTTCTTCGACATGCGTCCCCACTGCGGCAGGGAGAGCCGGCATGGCCCGGCCCAGGGCGCCCAGAACGCGAGAAGAACGGCGCGCCCCCGGAAGTCCGAGAGCTTCTGGAGATTCCCCTTCTGGTCGGGCAGTTCGAATCCCGGGGCCACGCGTCCCTCCTGGACGCCCTTGCACCCCGCGAGCGCGGCGGCCAGGACCAGCGCCGCCATTGATCGACCGGCGTTCATCCGCATGATTGGGCTCCACGTTAGCCGCAGGGATGGCTCCCGGTCAAGTCGAGGAGAAGCTCCCAGGATCATGCTTATGGGGCGGAGAACGCGTCCAGGATGACGAGGCCGAGCAGGCACGCGCCCTGCGGCCCAAGCGTCCCCTCGTCGTCGGTGAGATCCGCCCGGACCGGCCAGCGGCGGGACCGCCTGAGCGCCGACCGGAAGACGTCGTAGGCCGGGATGAAGCCCGCCCCGGCGGACCGCGCCAGGTTGCGGACCGATTTGTTGTAGACCCGCAGGCGCTCGTTCCGCGAGGAATCCGCGCGCTTCCCGAGGGCGGGGGGGACGAGCACCCACGCCCGCCTGGCACGTTCGTTCCACCGGGCAAGACGCCGGGAGGCCTCTTCCTGGAATGCCGGGAAATCCGCCTCGCGGTACGCCGTGGCTCCCCAGGCCGCGACCACGAGCCCCGCCGCCGGGACGCCCGTGCCGGTCCCGGTGGCCGTCGTCGGAGCGGGGGCCGCGGCATCCAGCCAGGAGAACGCCCACGGCGTCGCGCTCACCGAGGCCGCCCCGGCGGCGAACGCGAGGGCCTGCCGGACCCCCTCTTGGCCCGCCCACGCGCCCGGGTCAAAGACCAGGGCCGACCCGGACGGGAATCTCGGCAGTGGCACATTCGCATCCCAGCGCAGGGCCGCAACTCCCCACTGCCCGGCGTTCCCCCCGCCAGCCGGGGGCTCCGGGTAGAGAAGGCAGAGAACGTCCCGGCCGTCGAAGTTCATCTTCTTCCCCAGATCCACCCGTACCGGCGAAACGACGGGGCCCGCCACCCGCTCCCCGTTGAGCCATACCTCGGGCGACCCCGCAAGCCCGTGGAGGAAGACCGAGAACCGGCGCCCACGCCACTGCGGCGGCAGGTTGAGCACCGCCTTGACGCACAGCGGCGCGCGCGGGAGCCAGTCGTCGGCCGCCGCCGGCGGCCGGGGAAGCGAGACCCGCCAGACGGAAGTGTCGGAGCTCCTGAGCCATGCGGGCGGGATCGCGGCCTCGACCTGGTCGGCCCGGCAGCGCCACGGCGGGCCGACCGGGGCCGTCCGCTCCCGGCCCGACGAGGAGATGCCCGCGAGCGAGGCCCTGGGCGCCTTCGCGATCCGGGCCTCGATGGACGGGGTCACCAGGACGAGCACGTTCTCGCCGCTCCGCACGAGCGAAGAGACGTCCGCCGGCGCCCCGGCCACGGTCGCCGTCCACCTGACCTCGACCCCGTTGATGAAGGCCCTCGTTCCCGAGGGTACTTCCGCCAGGTCGAGCCCCACCGTGGTCCACAGCGCCTTCCGCAGCTGGAACCTGGCCCGGAGCCAGCAGCCGGACGCAGAGCGCGGCAGCCAGCCGCCGGCGGACACCTTCGCCCATTCGTTGGCCCGGAAGGCCGGCTGCAACCAGCCCTCGCGCACCGACCGCGCGGCGCTCCCCACGTGCCATCGGCCGACGAGCGCCCATCCCTCCAGCGGCAACGGCAGGCAGAGATCGCCCGCACCCGCGATGCCCGGCCACGCGGCCAGGAGGAGAACCGCCACCGCGCGTCTCACCCCGGCCCGTTCGCCCGGAGTTTCCGCCTTCGCAGAAACGCCGCCGCGGCCGCCGCCACCACCGTCCAGCCCGCCAAGGAAACCCACAATCCGATTTTAAGCGTCCAGGAGTCGTAGAGCATAGCGAGCCGGTGGGTGCCCGCCAGCACGGAAACGGCGCGCAGGGCGGCGCAGGCCGGCAGGATCGGAACCCTCTCGCCGTCCACGAAAGCCTTCCAGGCCGGATACCACACCTCCGACAGCACGACGAGGCCGCTGCGGGCAAGGACGATCGAGGCGTTCAGCTCGTCCACGCCGCGCGAAAACGTGATCTCGTTCCTGCCCCGGGAGCGCCCGGCCGCCAGCGGCAGGGCCGGCCTCCCCTCCAGGGGGACCACGGATGGCGCCCAGTCCGGCCGCCGCATCACCGCGATCGCCTCGTCCGCATCCCGGCACGTCACGGTCTCCGGCGCGAGCCACGCCCGCGGCAGGCCGCCCGGGTTCGCCAGGAGCCACGCCCGTTCGCCGCCGGCGCTTTCGATCACGGCCTCCGACGTCCATCCGGAGCCGGGCTCAACGCTCGTCACGATGTACCGCACGGAGAGCGCGGCCAGGATCGCGACCGAACCGGTCGAGGCCGCGGCCGCGTAGAGCTTCGCATAGCGGGCGAGCGGCAACCCGTGATAGCCCCACGTGAACTCGATCCCGAGAGGCATCCGCCGGTTCGCCATCGCGAAGTACTCGTCCGTAGCCACCCGGCCCGATTCCACGCTCATCCTCGGGAGGATGGCCGCGGCCACGGGGTCGGCCCCGGCCGCGGCCCGGGAGTCGGCGTACTGGAAGAACGGCGCCGCGGCCGTCAGGAGATCCGCGGTCGCCGTCAGCCATGCGGCTCCCGCCCGCAGTGCCATCGGTCCGGGCAGGACCGCCAGGCCCGCGAGGGCGGCCGCGGAAGCGGCCGCACGGATCCCGCCTCCCCGGGCGGCCGCGCCGAACGCCTCCGCGATGTCCGGAGCGGCGACCCGGCCCTCGCGCACGTGTTCGGCGGCGAACGGGAGTCGGGCTGCCGACTGGGCGAGCGCGGGCGCCCGGAACGCGAGCAGCGCGCAGGCCGCCGCAACCCCCGCCAGCGCCGCCGCCGCGATCCTTCCGCGTCCCCGCGCCGCCGCCTCGTCCCAACCCCGGGCGGCGAGCACGCACAGGGCGATGTGCGTGAAAGAGAGCCAGCGCAGGGGCACGCGCAGGCCGGAAAAGACGGGAAGAGCCCCAACCGCGGCCCCGACAGGCGTGGCGGGCCCCAGGGCCAGCACGAAGCCGGCGGCCGCAAGGACGGCCCACCGCGCCTCCAGGCGGCGCGCCGCCGCCCAGCCCACCCCCGCCAGCGCCACGCAGAGGAGACCCGGGTAGTCGGTTGACGAGCGGAAGAGATGCGGCCCCCAGTAGGCCGCGGGCGCGCCCCAAAGCCCGGGGATCAGGAGCGCGGGTATCTCCCATGCCGAGAGCGACCACTGGCCCGCGAACCCGGCTTCGGGGGACCGGCGCATTGACTGCAGGTAGTACTCGAGACCCGGGATCCAGACCGCGGCGCCGAGCACGACGGGAACCAGCGAGAACGCCGCGAGCCGGGCCGCCCGCTGCCCCCGTCGCGCGCTCCCCACGCACAGGATCCAGGCGACGCAGACCGGAATCGCGATGATGACGAAATGCATGGCGGCGCCCAGGAGCGCCAGGGAGAGGACCCCTCCCGCCAGCGCCCCGGCAAGGAAGCCCCCGTCCGGGAACCCCTCGAGGCACGCGAACAGGAGCGGCGCCCAGGCCAGACAGCGCACCCAGTGCGGATGCCCCGCCGCCGCCAGGGTCAGCAGGTGTCCTCCCAGCGCGTAGAGGAGGCCGCCCGTGAACGCCGCGCCCGCGGAGCGTCCCATGCGGCCGAGCCACCAGCGCATCAGCGCCGCGCCGAGAAACATGTGAAGAATCAGGTCGAGTGCGTAGAAGGTGGACGGCTCCAGCCGCAGGACGAGTGCGACCAGCTCGGTGGGGTAGAGCGCCAGCGTGTTCAGCGAAACCAGGTGCGGCATGCCCGAGAAGATGAGGGGATTCCACAGGGGCAGGCCACCCGTGGCGCGGAAGACCTCGTCCGTGAAAGCCCGAAACGGGTAGATGAGATCCGTCCAGTCCCCCCCGGCCAGCCCCGCTTCGGGGCAGAGCGCGGGGGCGAGGAGAGGCAGGAGGACCAGCAGGTAAGCGGCGAGTGCCGCGACTCCGGCGATCCGCGCCGGCGGGCGGCGCGACTCGCCGCGCCCCCCGGACGGTCTTACAGTTCCTTCTCGAACTTGGAGATGGCCTTCTTGAGTTCCAGCCGGCCGCGGCCCAGGTTCCCGTCCAAGTTCATGGCAAGAGCGCAGAAGTAGTCCTTCCCGACCGTCATCATCAGCATCGTCGTCCTCTCGGTCGAGATCATGACCTCGTTCGTCGAGCCGATCCCGAACTCCTCGGAAGCCTTGCGCGCGCTCTTGACGATCGTGGCGTATTCGGCCCCGGCTATGGTCATGTCGAAGTCGGCCTTGGCGGACACCTGGTCCACCACGATGCCGTCAAGCCCGATCAGGCCGGCTCCAAGCGAGCCGTCCACGTTGCTCACCGTTTCCCGCAACACCGCCTTGAAATCCATTTCTCGAACCCTCCCCCAGCCTCCTACAACCCCGACTCCCGGTCCGGACGCTTCCGGACCGCCGGGATTTCAGCTTACATCAGCAAGCCGCTTCAGGCAATCGTTGAGCGCAATCCGCAAAAGACCGACTTTTACGCTTCCGCCGGCCACCGCTGCGAGGATTCCCGCGTGGGCGGGGCTCACCATGACCAGCCCCTCCGTGCCGAACATGAGCACGTGCTTCACCTCTCCCTGCTTCATGCTCGAGGCTGCGCGCCTCGTCACGTCCGCCAGCATGCCGACCAGCGTCACGATCTTGGACGAGGCGCCGGCCGCAAGCGGCTCCCCCGTCATCACCACGGAGGGGCCGGCAAGGAAGAACGCCTGGCGCATTCCCTCGGTCGAGGCAAGCCGCTCCATGATCTCGCGCACCCTGGCCTCCGACTCCTTGTTCAGGCCCCCTGCAGCCGGAGTTGCGGCCGCGGCCGCGGCGACCTCGGCGGCGACAGGAAGCGGTTCCGGCGCAGGAGGTGCCTTGGGCTGAACCACGGGCCCCGCGGGAGCCGGCGCCGGAGCCGGAGTCGACATACCGGGGGCCCCGCCGCCACCAGCGCCGGTCGACGGACCAGCCTTGGCGGTGGGGACGGGCTTGGCTGCCACAGGCGCCGGGGTTTCGGCGGACGCCGAAACCCCGGGGGTCGCTTCGACCCGGGCCGCCGCAGGAGTTGCAGCGGCAGGAGACGTGGAGGCGTCCTCCATGAGCCCGAGCAGGTACAGGATCTCGTCGTCCGTGATCTTGTCGGCCTGCGTTTCGACCGGACCGGCCGCCGGCTGTCCCGGCGCCGGCGGCGGCGGGGCCGGCGCCGACGAGGGCGACTCCATCGCCTCGCGCTGAGCGTAGATCTCGCGCAGCTTCTGCCGGGCCATGAAGTTGTCGGGATCGGCCTCGAGAATGCGCTGGAGCGCCTCGATCGACTCGTCGTAGAGGCCGCGCGCCGCCAGCTCTTCCGCCGCCGCGAACGCGGGAACCTCCATGGGAGCGGCAGACCGGGCGGGGGCTGCCGGAGCAGTTGCCGCAGGCGGCGCGGCGACCGGCCGGGCGGATGCCGGAGGAGGAATCGCCACTGGCGGAGCCGCGGCCACCGCTGGTGAACGAGCGGGGGCCGCGGGCATCGCCGCGGAAGCCGCAGGAGCCGCCGACGGCTCCGGCTTGGGGCTCACTTTGTCCCGGCGAAGGTGCTCGAGTGCCTCCCGCAACGCCTGTTGCGCGGCGGCGTCCTCGGGATTGAGCGAGAGGATCTTCTGGTACTCGCCGATCGCCTCGGTCCACCTGTTGAGCGACATGAAGGACTGGCTCAGCAGGGCGTGGGCGGTCATGTTGTTGGGCTCCCGCTGTACCACCCTCTTCAGCGCCTCGACCGCCTCCGCGTACTGGCGCCTGGCACCGTAGATTCGGCCCATCATGAGGAGGCCGCTCAGCAGGTTCGGGTGGCGCGCCAGGCCGGTTTGGACGACCTCGAGCGCCTCGTCCAGCGAGCCCTTCTTGCGGTATGCGTCGGCAAGCTGGACGAAATGAAGCGAGTCAGGATTCGCCTTGACCTTGTCCTGATAGGACTGGATGATGGCGTCAAGCGCTGTTTCGTTAGCCACGACCGGGGTATCTCCCGCGCGCGAGTTCTTCGAGGGCCGCGTCCCCGCGCACACCGCTCCGTACGGTAACACCGCCGATGGCACGTGTCAAGACGAAACGCGGTTCGCCGCGCCGGCGCTTCTTGTCGACCGCCAACGCGCGCGCGATGGCCGAGCGGTCCAGCCCGCGCGGCGGGGTGACGGGCAGTCCCAGCGACACGAGCAGGCGCTCGATCCGGACGGGAACCCCCGGAGCGCAGAGGCCGAGGCCGACCCGGACGGACCTCATCCGCGGCCTTTGCGGGCCCGCCGGGCCTCCAGGAGAAGGATGCCGCCGGCGGTGAGAACGGTGACACAGATGAAGAAGTCCATATGAGCCATCATCACATATTGGTCGTCGCCCAGTGCGCCATGCACCACGACCCCGAGTTCCACGAGGCCGATGGCCCCCAGGCCGAAGGCCGTGGCCAGGAAGTAGCGGACGCGCAGGGACGTGGCTCCCGACGCGGCGTCAAGGGAATCCGCGACCGCCCCCGATTGCGCGAGGGCGTCCAGGATCCGGAGGCACTCGCCCGCGAAGGGAAGGTCCTTGCTCCTGCCGCGGTACTCGGCGCGCAGGGTCTCCAGCCGCCCTGTCCGCGCCCAGAACCCCAGCCGCGCGACGTGGACCTCCCGGTCCGTGGGCGCGATCCGGAGGGCTTCCCGGTACTCGCGCTCGGCCGGCCGACCGAGCGCGGTTTCCCCGCCCTGGACCTTGCGCTCGTACGCCTGGGCGAGACGCAGGTGCGGCAGGGGCGAATCCGGAGCGGCCTTCACGGCCCGCAGGATGACCCGGATGCTGTGGTCCAGCGCCCCCGCCGCCAGGAGGCCCTGCGCCTCCGCAAGGGCCTTGGCCGCCTCTTCGGGCAGGGCCGGGTGACCACACCGGGAGCACGGAGCGTCTTCCGCCTTCTCGGCCCCGCAGACCGCGCAGGTCATCGGCTCGCGCTCTCCGGTCGCATTCGGCGGGCGATGGCCGCCGCCACGCGCGCGGGACTTGGCGCCCCCGCCCGCACCGTGAGATCGGCCAGCGCGTACGCGGATTCGCGCCGGCGAAGGAGGCGGCGAACGAGCGCCAGAAGAGCGCTGCGCGATCCGCGTGCGGAAGCGAGGAGGGGCCGGCCGCGCGCCCGCCCAAGCCGGCGCGCCAGTTCCGCCGGGGACACCTTGAGATAGACGACGAGCCCGGCCGCCCTGAGCCAGCGGCGGTTGCGCGGAAATACCGGAGCCCCGCCGCCAACGGCGACCACCCGGCGGGAGGTGCGTTCGAGATCGCGCAGGGCCCGGTGCTCCAGGTCGCGGAAGGCGGCCTCGCCGCGGTCGCGGAAGACCGCCGCCACGCTCGCTCCCGCGCGACGCTCGATCGAGCGGTCGAGATCGGTGAACCTCCAGCCGAGCCGCCGCGCAAGGAGGCGCCCAACCGTGGTCTTGCCCGATCCCATGAACCCGGTGAGGATGATATTCCGGCGGTCCCTCATGCTCTTCCCTTCGCCTGTGCCCCCGGATATCCCGCGCTTTAAGGTCAGCGGGACCGAAGCGCCTTCAGGTAACCCCGGTGGTTCCGCGTCATCTCCGCCAGGCTGTCCCCACCGAACTTCTCCGCGAACGCGCGGGCGAGATCAAGCGCCACCGCGGCCTCGACCACGACGGCCGCGGACGGCACCATGCAGACGTCGGAACGCTCCCGAAGGGCCCGCGCGGGCCGGCGGGTGGCGATATCCACGGTCCGAAGCGGCCTCATGAGCGTGGATACCGGCTTGAGCGCGGCGCGGACCAGGAGCTCCTCGCCGTTGGTCATGCCTCCCTCGAGGCCGCCCGCCCGGTTGGTCCGCCGGTAATACCCGCGGGCGCGGGACCAGAATATCTCGTCGTGCGCGCGCGAACCCGGCTGCCCGGCGATGGCGAACGCGTCCCCGAACCCGACCCCCTTGACCGCCTGGACGCTCATCACCGCGGCCGCGATCCGGCCGTCCAGGCGCGCGTCCCATTGCGCGTGGCTGCCCAGCCCGGGAGGAAGCCCGGCGCCCCTCACCTCGACCACGCCGCCGATGCTGTCCCGGTCCCGGGCCGCCCTGTCGATGGCGCGGACCATGGCCGCGGCCGCGCGCGGGTCGGCGCACCGGACCGGCGACTCGTCCGTCAGCCGCTTGAGGCGGTCCAGGCTGCCCCGCCACGGCCTCGCCCGCACAGCCCCGATCGAAAGGACATGACCGACCACCTCCACGCTGAACTCGGCCAGCATGCGCTTGGCCACGGCTCCCGCCGCCACGCGCGCCGCGGTCTCCCGCGCAGACGCACGCTCCAACACGTTGCGCACGTCCCGGTGGCCGAACTTGAGGACTCCGGCCAGGTCCGCATGCCCGGGACGCGGCGTCGTGACGGGAGGCGGCAGGACGGCGTCCTCGATGCTCATCACCGAGGACCAGTTGGCCCAGTCGCGGTTGCGGATCAGGAGGGCTACCGGGGTGCCCAGGGTGAGGCCGCCGCGCACGCCGGAGAGGATCTCGACCTCATCCCGCTCTATCCGCTGGCGGCCGCCCCGCCCGTGCCCGCGCTGGCGGCGCTCGAGATCGCGGTTGATTGCCGCGGAGCCCAGGGCCAGTCCGGCGGGGACCCCGTCCAGGATGGCGACCAGCGCCTGGCCATGCGACTCACCGGCGGTCAGGAATCTCAACATCACCGCCGCTCCCGCTCCCCCCTCTGGACCGTCAGATCTCCTCCGCGATCGTGGGCGTAAGGAAGAGCATGAGCTCGACCTTGTTGATCTTCGTGATCTCGGTCCGGAAGAGCGCTCCGCCGAGGAACCACGGCAAATCCCCGAGGATGGGCAGTTTCTCGACCGCCTTGGTCCTGGAATCCGCGAGCATTCCGCCGATCACCCCCGTCTCGCGGTTCCGGACGAGAAGCCGCGTGGTAGCCTGCTGGCGGCTGGTGTCAGGCGGCTGGCCGGATACCGCGTACTCCCGGGTGACCGCGGTCATGGTGACGTCCACCTCCAGGATCACGGTGTGATCCGAGTTGACGTGCGGGCGCACGATGAGCGTGATCGGGATGATCAGCGGCACGAAGTTCGTGGTCGGGATAGCCTGCTGGCCGACCGGCACGATCGAAACCTGCGCGACGCTCCGCTGGTCGATCGACGTGACGATCGCAGGGCGGTCGTGCAGGGTCGTGATGCTGGGGTTGAGCAGAAGCTGGGCGTCGCCGCGCTCCTGCAGAAGCTTGAGATTGGCGTCGAGGTTGAACCCCGGTCCGAGGAAACCCGTGACCAGGTCGAACTGGCGGTTGGACGCCGGCACGTTGAACACGCCCGCCGTGGCCTTGAGAGACGGGTTCCCGGGCGTCGCCTTCTCCAGGGTCCAGTTGATGCCCATCTCGTCGTGGATGGTATGGTTGATCTGGACCAGCCGGGCCAGGATGTGCACCTGCGGGATGGGAATGTCGAGTTCGCGGATCAGCCGCGCGATCTTCGCCATGTTGCTGGACGCATCGGTGATGATCAGGCTGTTCGACCGGGCGTCCACGATCACCCTTCCGCGGGTCCTGAGGACCAGCATGTTCGTGATCGCGTCCACGAGCTGGGTCGTGATGACGGTCGGCATGCCGCCCGCCGCAACCTGGATGCCCGAAGGCGCAGCGCCGCCGCCCGTGATCTCGAATACGCTCACGTACTTGAGCCGGAAGACACGGGTCGAGATGCCGCCCTCGTCTTCCGCTCCCCCGGAATCGGCCGCGGCGCCGCCGGACATGGCGCTCGCCTCGAGCTCCAGATCGAACTGGGGGGCCGTCGCGACCCTGAGCACCCCGCGCTCCACCTTCCACACGAAGTTCTGCGGGGCCAGAACGAGGTTCAGCGCCTTCGCCACCGGGACGTCCCGCAGGCTGATCGTGACGGGCTGGTAGGAGCCGGGCATCATGTTCACGACCACGTTCTCGAAGCCCGCCTCGAACGCCAGGGCTTTCACGAGGGACGGCAGGTCCTCGTTCTGGACGTTCAAGGTGACCCGGTGCATGAGGTCTCCGCCCTTGCCGGAGACCTCCGCGGCGGCCTCCTCGCCCTCGGCGGCCTTCTCGACCTCCACCACGACCTGGTTCTGATCGCGGCGGATGTGGTATGGCCGGGCCTCGCGGAGCTTGATCGAGACGCGGACCATCTGGGACGGGGTCCCCGTCTCCTCCGCGCGCACGTCCTGGATCGGGCCTTCCTTCACCGAAAGCCTCGGCGGAGACCACTTGAGGTCAACGTCGAACAGCGAGAGCAGGAGCTCACGACCGTCATCCTGGCTCGCCATCTTGTAGCGCAGGACGCCGTCGGCCGTGACGATGAGCCTCGTCCGGTCCGGCAGGTCCTCGACCATGACGTGCAGGACCCTCGCCCTGGTTCCGGAGGCCGCAGGCTCCGCGGCAGCTCCGGCAGGAACGGACGCGGCAGGCTCCGCGCCGGCGGAAGCCGTCGCGGCCCCCTCGGCACTCGCGGTTCCGGCGGCGGTGGCCGCCTCTCCGACGGCCTCCTCAGGTCCCGCCTCGGCTTTTGTCGCGAACGTGAAGACGCAGCGTCCGGACTCGCTGGACTCCTCGACCGGCACCGTCGTCGGCACTTCGATCACCACCCGGGCGAAGTCCTTGTGCTGGCCGCCGCGGACCGCCACAATGTCCCCGAGCCCCGGAGCTCCCAGGATGATGCTGGGAGCCGTGTAGGTGGCCCCCGGAAAGTCGAGAATTATCTTGCACTCCTTCGCATCCTTCTTGACCCTGGGAACCAGTCTTCCCTTGCCCTCGATCCTGACCTGAGTCATCCCGTCCACGGGCATGACCGTGACCCGCGTGATGACCGGCCCGGCCGGCCGCTTCGCGGCGCCCTGGGGGGCAGGCGCGACGGAAACGGCGGCGGAACCCGAAACCGGAATGCTGTCGCCGGGCGACGCGGGTGTTCCGGAAGCCGTCGAGGATCCCTGGTCATCCTCGACAGACAGTTCCTCGCCGGCCGCAACGGCCGGCGACAAAAGGGCCTGAGGAACAAACAGCCCCAGGACCACGATCCACGGTACCCACCTCTTCTTGGTCATCACGAACCTCCCCCCGAAGGATTCCCCCCGGTCTCGCGGGCAGAGCCGGCTGCCCGGCTCTTCCGGTCCGACCGGGCATTCTTTCGCCCGGACAAATTCCAGTTTGCCATCGCGTACTCGACGCGCTCAGCGCCCTGCTTCAGGACCACCCGATACTCGCCACGGTTCCCGACCGGCTCTATGGTGCCGGCTATGCCGGGAATGGGACGATGGTCGGGACCGATCAGGACGCCGTTGACCAGAATGTATGAAAAACGCGGTCCATGCACCTCGTTGAAGATCGCGACCTTCTTCTTCCCCATGATCACGGAAGAGAGCTCGAGGGACGCGATGCGGACCTTCCACTCGTCGCGCTGCCGCACCGCCCGCAGGGGCACCATCGGGGAGAACGGGTCGCGCCGGCCCTCGTCCCGGTACGGTGTCGGCCGGATCTCGTACTTGTGCGTCTTGATCGCGTCCCGCGGCTCGGCCGCAAGGGCGACGACGGACTGGAGCACGGCGAGCAAACCGACGAACACGCGCATCATTTCTTGACCTCCCCAATCTCGGCGTAGGTGACGAGCTTCATGACCAGCGCCAGGGACTGGTGCAGGTACTGCTGGTATATGTCCGGCGCCCCGATCATCTGGACGTCCTCGATGTTGTAGACGAGGTCCTCCCCGGAGAGCCTGGAGAGGAACTCCCCCAGCCGGTGGTAATCGCCCGTCAACCCGATGATCGAGACACGCTTCTTGTAGCCTTCGAACTCGGACTTCACGTTCGCCGACTTGTCCTCGCCGTAGGCGACCAGGCTCACGCCGCCCTCGAGGGTCATCTTCGTCATCTTCGGGATGCCGACGTTGTACTCCGACACCGGCGGCAGGCGGCGCGCCAGGAACTGGGAGGCGGTCTGCACCCGGGAAAGCCGCTGGTTGTACTCCTCCCACTGTCCCTTGATGCGTTTCGCCTTCTCGAGGTTGTCCTGCTTCTCCTTGAGGGTCTTCTCCAGCGTCGCGATCTTGTCGTTGAGCGGCTTCACCCCGAAGTTCCAGTACGAGTACACGGCCAGCCCCGCGAGGAGCAGCCCCACGCCGATGTACTGCTGCTGCTCCTTCGTCAGCTTGATGTTCTTCAGCTTGTTGAAGTCGATGTTGAGGTTCGCCATGCTACACCTTGATCTTCACAACGGCCGTGAACTGCAGGACCCGTTGGCTCTCGATGAAGTAGGACTGCATGGTCTGGTTGCCCAGCTCCGGGCTGAACTCACTCCTCATGAACGTGCTGACGAAGTCGTCCACCGACGCCGCGGAAAAGGCCATGCCCGTGATCGTCAGCTCCACCTTCCCCGTGTCGGGGGCATTGATCAGGGTCTTGCTGGTGAGACCGACCAGCCAGAGGTCCTTGGCCCTCGCCTGGCTGAAGCTGAGCGCTTCCATCACCTTGATCCACGCCGACTGGCGCGCCAGGAGCTTGTCGAGCACCTCGAGCTTCTTGCCGACCGACGCCTCCTGCCCCTCGAGTTGCGTGACTTTTTCGATGATCCCGGCATACTCGGGCTTCGCGGCCTCCGCTTCCACGATTTTCACCTGCGCGTTCAGGCTCAGCCACGACATGTACCGCAGGTACCAGAAAGCGGCCGGGATCGCGAGCAGAGCCGCCACGACGGCTATGCCCGCCATCAGCATCATGCGCTTGGCGCGCTCCGCCTTGATGCGCGGGGGGAGGAGGTTGACCTTAACCACGTGCAGCCCCCCTCACCCGGCCCGCCGCAATGCCAGGCCGACAGCCACCGCGAAGGCGGGCGAGTGCTGCTCCACGAGCGCCGCCGAGGTCCCCTTGGCGGGAACCCGGACCTGGCGGAAGGGGTCCGCGAACTCCACGGCCACGCCGAGCTTGTCCGAAAGGAACCGGTCGAGGTTCTTGAGCTTGGATCCGCCTCCGCAGAGGAGGATCCGCTCGACGCTCCGGCCCTTGTACTGGGTGTCGTAGAAGTCGAAGCAACGCTTGACCTCGGCCAGCATCTTGTTCAGGCTGCCGCTGATGGTCTCGAATATCCGCAGGCTCCGGTCCTCGCGGTCGAACATCGACAGCGAGAAGCTCGAGGCGTCCTCGACCACGATCTTCGCCTGTTCCTTCTTGAGATCCTCCGCCTGCTCCGTCTTCAGGGCGAACTCGCGCTGGATGTCCTTCGTCAGCGTCTCGCCCGCGATCGTGATCGGCTTGTTGAAGCGGAACTCGCCGTCCTCGAATATGATGACCGACGTGATCTTGCTCCCGACGTTCAGGAGGCAGACGACCTTCTTGTAGTCGTCCTCCCAGGCGTAGTTGACCTGGAACATGTTGGTCAGCGCCAGGTCGTCCACGTCGATGACCCGGCACGTGAGCTTGGCCTGCTCGGTCGCCTTGTAGAGAGCTTCCGCCGCCTCCAGCCGGCCCGCGGCCAGGATCACGTTCATCTTCGTGGGATCCGCCTTCGAGTCCCCCTGGATCTCGAAGTCGATGACGCTCTCCTCGGGGTTCGCGGGCAGGTACTGCTCGATCTCGTAGGGAAGGACGTTCTTGAGCTCCTCCTTCCCCATCTTGGGCATCTCCTGGGCGCGGAGGTGCGTATGCTCGTTGGAGAGGGAGACCGCGACGTCCTTCATCCGGATCCCGCCCTCCTTGACGAACCGCTTGAGGTTGTCCTGCAGGAGTTCATCCGCCGGCACCTCTTCCTCCGGGAACGGCAGGTCCTGGTACCCCAGCCCGGAGAGCGAGTAGCCGTCCTTCACCATGTTCAGCCCCACGGCCTTGAAGGCGCGGCTGCCGAGATCGAGGCCGACCAGTCCGGCCATCAGCGGCCCCCCGCCGGCAGGGGCAGCCAGCGCACCGCGATGGCCGCGACGAGGCCGGAGCCGAGTTCAACCAGCAGATGGCGGATTCCGATCGGAGCGCGGCAGGTGCGGCAACGGCCGCCCAGGGCGAGATAGCCGACCACGGGAACGTTCTCCCACCACGAAAGCTCCCGGCCGCACGAGCGGCAGTGGGATGCGGGGGAAACGACGGACTCGCGCCTTGGAATGCGGGTGATGACGACGTTCAGGAAACTCCCGAACGCGCACCCAAGCAAGAACGCGGCCACGGTCACAACACTCAGCACAGGCCCTCCCTTGCAAGGTTCCAGCGGCCCCGGACCTCGAGCCGGCCGGTTATAGAACTGCTAGCACGCAAAAACCCCTGCCGCCAGCGGGTCCCCGCGACACCACAAGGGGTTGTGGTTCCACCCGTCCATGCCACTCCGGCCTCAGCCCCCCGCCACCTGGCTCATCTCGAACATGGGGAGGTACATGGCCAGGACGAAGCCGCCGACCATGATCCCGAGGATGCAGATCATTATGGGCTCGATCAGCTTGAGCATCCCCTCCACCGCCGTGTCCACCTCCTGGTCGTAGAAGTCCGCGACCTTGGCCAGCATGGCGTCCAGCTTCCCGGTCTCCTGGCCCGCCGCGATCATCTGGACGACCATGGGAGGAAAGACGCCCGTGGCCTTCAAGGGGGCGGCGATTTCCTCCCCCTCGCGGATCTTGCCCCGGGCCGTGAAGATGGCCTCCTCGATTATCTTGTTGCCGGCCGTCCGGGCCACGATGTCCAGCCCGTCCAGGATCGGCACCCCGCTGGAGAGGAGGGTGGACAGCGTCCGGGCGAACCGGGACACCGCGATCCGGCGCAGGAGGCTTCCCACGACCGGAAGCTTGAGCATGAACGCGTCGAGAGCCCTGGCCCCGGCCTCGGTCTTCTTGATCATGTTGAACGCCACCCCGGCCGCCACGACCACCCCGATGATGATCAGGAACTGATTCTGGAGGAACTCGCTCAGGGCGACGACGGCGCGTGTCGGGCCGGGCAGCTTCGCCCCGAAGGAGTTGAACACGTCCTTGAACGTCGGAACGACCTTGATCAGCAGGAACGCGGCGACGCCGACCATGATCACCGAGATGACGACCGGGTACATCATGGACGCCTGGACCTTGTTCTTCAGGACCTCGGCTTTCTCCAGGAACCCCGAAAGCCGGTCCAGGATGACGTCGAGGTTGCCGCCGATGTCCCCGGCCTTGACCATGTTGACGTAGAGCTGGTTGAAGACGGACGGGTGCTTGGCCAGCGCCTCCGGGAAGCTGCTCCCCGAGGTGACGTCGTCGCGCACCTGGAGCAGGACGCCCTTGAACGCCTTGCTGTCGCTCTGCTCCGCGATGATCCCGATGGCCTGCGGGAGCGGCAGACCCGATGACACCATGGTGGCCAGCTGGCGGCTGAACAGGACGACGTCCTTGGACTTCACCCTCGGCCCGCGGCTGAGCCAGCTCCGGCCCTTGACGAGGCCGATCTCCATGATCGTGAACTTCCGGCTGCGGAGTACCGACCGTGCCTGGTCTTCGGTCTCCGCCTCGATCGTGCCCTCGAGGACCCGCCCTTCCGGATTGCGCGCCTTGTACTTGAACTGCGGCATGATCAGCCTCCGATCGTCTTGAGAAGCCGCTCCAGGTCCCTGACCTCGACCGTCCTGGAGAGGATCTCGGTCTTCGTAACGAAGCGTTTGCGGTAGAGCTCCAGCAGGGCCTGGTTCATGGTCTGCATGCCCTGCTCGCTGCTCGTCTGCATCACGGAATAGACCTGGTGCACCTTCTCGTCCCGGATCATGTTCTGGATCGCCTGGTTGCACACCAGCACCTCGACCGCCACGATCCGGCCGGGGCCGGGCGTGCGCGGCAGGAGCTGCTGGGAGAGCACGGCCTTGAGGACGAACGAAAGCTGGGCGCGCACCTGCGCCTGCTGGTAGTGCGGGAACACGTCGATGATCCGGTTGATGGACTGGGCGGCATCCGGAGTGTGCAGGGTGGCGAAGACGAAGTGGCCGGTCTCCGCCAGCGTCAGCGTCGCCGCGATCGTCTCCAGGTCCCGCATCTCGCCCACGAGGACCACGTCGGCGCGCTGGCGCAGTGCGCTGCGCAGGGCGCGCGCGAAGGTCTTCGTGTCCATCCCCACCTCGCGCTGGTCGATGATGGAATCCTTGTGGCGGTGCAGGAACTCGATCGGGTCCTCGACCGTGAGGATGTGGCTCTTCTTGGTGGTGTTGATGTAGTCGATCATCGTCGCCAGAGTGGTCGACTTCCCCGACCCCGTGACGCCCGTCACGAGCACCAGCCCTTTCGGGATCCTGACGAGCTCTTTCACCACCGGCGGCAGGAGGAGGTCGTCGAACGTCTGGATTTCGGTGGGGATGTTCCGGAGCACCGAGGCCACGGTCCCCCGCTGCATGAAGACGTTCATGCGCACCCGCCCGAGCCCCTCCACGCCGAAGGAGAGGTCCAGCTCGTGGTCGCGCTCGAACCGCTCCTTCTGCTCGTCCGTGAGGAGGCTGTAGATCAGCCGCTGGGCCATCTGGGAGGAAAGCCGTTCCAGCTCCAGCTGGGTTATCTCGCCGTCGATGCGCAGGGCGGGAGGCGCTCCGGTCGTCAGGTGCAGGTCCGAGGCGTTCTTCGCGAAGAGCTGCTGAAGGAGGGATTCCATCGTCACGGGTGGCATTTCACTTGCCCCGAAGCAGATTCTCGAGTTCGAGCGGGTCCGAGGACCGGGCCATGGCCTCCTCGCGCGTGACTTTCCGCTCCTTCACGAGCTTGTGCAGAGCCTGGTTCATCGTCTGCATGTACATTTCGGAGCCCGTCTGCATCATCGAGTAGATCTGGTGGACCTTCTCCTCGCGGATCATGGCCCGGATCGCGGGGGTGAGCACGAGCACCTCGGCGGCCAGCATCTGGTTCATCCCGTCGGCGGTCTGGAGGAGCTGTTGGCATATGACCGCCATGAGAACGAAGGAGAGCTGGGTCCGGATCTGGGGTTGCTGGTGCGCCGGAAAGACGTCGATCACCCGGTTGATCGCCTGAATTGCGTCCGGCGTGTGCAGGGTCGCGAACACGAGATGCCCGGTCTCGGCGATGATCAGCGACGACTCGATCGTCTCCAGGTCCCGCATCTCCCCCACGAGCACGACGTCCGGATCCTCCCGCAGCGCGAATTTCAGGGCGCTGGCGAACGTCGCCGTGTCCGCCCCGACCTCGCGCTGGTTCACGACCGCCTTCTTGTGCGGGTGGATGTACTCGATGGGGTCCTCGACCGTGATGATGTGGATGGCCTCCCGCTCGTTGATGTAGTCGATGACCGAGGCCAGCGTCGTGGTCTTGCCACAGCCGGCGGGCCCGCTCACGAGCACGAGCCCCTTGGGCAGGTTCACGATGTAATCGATGGCCTTCGGGAGCTGGAGCTCCGCGAAGCTCGGTACCCTCGTCGGGATCATCCGGAGGGTGGCCGAGATCGCGCCGCGCTGGCGATAGGCGTTGGCCCGGATGCGGGCCTTGCCTTCCAGGCCGAAAGAGAGGTCCAGCTCCCACTCCCGCTCGAGCTGTTCCTTCTGCTCGTCGGTCAGGAAGCTGTAGACAAGGTGCTGGGTCGCGTCCGGCGTAAGGCGCCCGCCCTCGAGCACCTGGAGGGTCCCCTTGATGCGGAGGACCGGGGGCAGCCCGACCGATATATACAGGTCGGATGCCTCCCGATCGTACATCATGCCGAGGAGAGCTTCGAGACTATAGGCCATTCAGCTTATCCTCCATCATCTTATCGTAACCGGTCCCGCCGGTCGCGCATAGAGCCTTGACAAGGGTTTTCACAGGGTCCTCAGGGCCGCCGCCAGCGACCGCCGCATCACGGCCACCGGAGCCCGGCGCCGCGTCCATCGCTCGAAGGCCAGCGCGCCCTGATGAACGAGCATCCCGGCCCCGTTCACGCCCCACGCCCCCCGCGTCCTCGCCGCGCGCAGGAGGTCGGTGACCGGGGGGTTGTAGACGAGATCGACGACCCCGAGCCGCCGGCCGAGCGCGTCGCGCGGCACGGGGCTGGGCTCCCCGTGCAGCCCCAGGGGGGTCGCGTTGACCAGGAGCCGGGCCCCGGCCAGGCGCGCGCGCCACCCGTCCGGCGGCGGGAGGGGCCCGCCGCGGACGCGCACATTCCGGACGCGCCTGAGGTCGCGTGCCAGCGCCCTCGCCCGGGCGGGACGGCGGTTCAGGATCTCAATCGACCGGGCGCCCGCGCGGGCGAGCGCCAGAGCCACCGACCGCGCCGCCCCGCCCGCGCCCAGGATCACCACCCTCGCTCCGCTCGGGTCGAACCGCCGGCCCTCCGCCAGGGCCCGCAGAAAGCCTTGCCCGTCGGTCGAATGCCCCTCCATCAGTCCGGATTCGAAGGTCACGGTGTTGACGGCGCGGGCCTGCCGTGCCTCGGGAGTCAGCGAGTCCATGAGCGGCAATGCCGCCTCCTTGAGCGGGATAGTGAGGTTGACGCCGCGGTATCCTCGCGCCATCGCCCGGCGCAGGGCCGCACGAAGCCGCGCCTTCGACACCCTCTCCTTCCCGTAGACCCACTTGATGCCCAGCGCGCGGAACGCCGCGTTGTGCATGGCGGGCGACAGGCTGTGCGCCACGGGATCGCCGAAGACCGCGACCCGGGTGAGACCGGCCCGCACGCGACGGGTCACCTCAGCATCGCCACCGCCGCCTGCCGTCCCGTCCCCGCGCGATCCCGCCGCGCGGAATAGAACCATTCGGCTTCGCAGTGCGTGCAGAGCGAACAGACGGCGACAGACGCGGCAGGCAGGCGGCCGTCCAGCAACTGGCGGCGGATTCCTTCCCTGAGGTCCAGATGCCACCGGCCCGGACCGGCGGGCGCGAGGAGATCCCGGCCATACGGCAGGCCGCGGGCGAAGGCCTCGTACACGTCGTCACCGACGGGATAGCAGTCCGGCGCGATGCTGGGGCCCACCGCGGCGACGCAGTCCTCGGAGCGCGTCCCGCAGACCTCGAACATCGTGAGCAGGGCCTTCCAGACGGCCGCCCGCACGGTCCCGCGCCAACCCGCGTGGACGACGCCCAGGGCCGGCGTCCTGCGGTCGCAGACGATGACCGCAGGACAGTCGGCGACCAGGACGGCGAGCGGCACTCCCCGGAGCGTGGTAACGAGGGCGTCCGCCTCCGGCGGCTCGGCAAGGCACGCAGCCAGGTTGCCTTCCTCCACGACGACCACACGGTCCCCGTGGACCTGGCGCGGGATGAGAGGCGGACGCGGCAGACGAAGCACCTCCCAGAGCCGGCTGCGGTTGCGCTCGACCGTCTCGCGGTCGTCTCCGGTCGCGAGCCCGAGGTTCAGCGAGGCCCACGCCCCGCCGCTCGTCCCTCCGCGCCGCGACGTGAACGCGTGCGCGAGGACCCCGACCGGCTCGAGCACGCGCGCCGAAATCCAGGGCACGGACGGATCGCCGCGTACCGGGAACCCGGGATCCAGCATGGAGCCGTTCAGGAACGTCCCCCGGCGAGGCCCGCCAGCCCCGCCGCGATGCACTCCGCCAGGGAGCGGAGGTAGCCGGAATCCCGGAGGCGCGCCTCCTCGTTGCGGTTGCTGATGAACCCGACCTCGACGAGAACGGCGGGCCGCCCCGAGCGAGCGAGCACGTAGAACGGCGCCTCCATGACTTTCTCGTGCGCCCGGCCAACGAGCGAGAGCCGCCGGACGAGTTCCTTCTCCACCGACCCCGCGACGCGGATGCTTGCGTCGTGGTGAACCTGCTGGGCCAGGTCCCCGAGGATGATGTCCATGTAGTTCGCCTCGGCGTTCTCCCGGCGAGCCACCTCGGCGGCATTGCGGCTCGTGGTTCGCGCCCCGTACACGTAGGTCTCCACCCCCCGTGCGGACCGGCTCAGGGACGAGTTCACGTGCACGCTGACGAAGAGGTCCGCATTCGCCTTGGCGGCGATCCGGACCCTGGTCGGCAGGGACACGAACGTATCGCTGTCCCGCGTGAGGGTGACCTTCGCTCCCCGGCTTCTGAGGATCCTGGCGATCCGCAGGACCAGGTCCAGCGTCACCGCCTTCTCGCACAGCCCGGTATTCCCGTACGCCCCGCAGTCATGCCCGCCGTGGCCCGCGTCCAGGACGATGTGCAGAGGCCAGCGGCCCAGCGGGCCGGCCAGTCCGCCGGCGGCGCTCCGAGAACCCGCGGGCGCAGGAGTTTCCGCTGTCCGCCCGGACGCAGGAGCGTCCGCAGGATTTCCGGCGGACGCCGGAACTCCTTCCCCCGGCGGGGGCGACAGCTCCAAGGACGAGCCCGCCGGGTTCCACCGGCACCGCAATCCCAGCGCCGCAAGCGCCACCGGAAGCGACTCGGGGTGCAGCGCCGCGGCTCCGGCGACAACGCGGACCGGGCCGGGAAGCCAGTGGAGCCGGCCGTCCGCTTCCACCGCCTCCGCCGCGCCGATGGCCAACCTGACGGTCCGGTCCTCCAGCGCCAGCGTCGCGAACGGCCAGACGACGCTGACGGCGATCTCCTCTCCCAGGGCCGCGAACAGGGCCCGCCCGAGCGGAACCAGCATCCGCCCGTCCCGGCGGATGGCGGGAACCGGTGTGGACGACTCGCCGCGAATGACCCGGATCGCTCCGGGGACGTCCGCCGGGGACGTCCCCGGCGGGGTTTCGGTTTCAGCTGAAACGCCGGCGGCGGCAACGGCCAGAAGCGTGAACGCGGCCGCTGCCAGCCGCGTCGCGCTGCGTGTCTCCGGACCCGCCACCGTGGCCAGACCTACCCCCTTGCCGGGCCGTTCCGAGGCTTGCGCAGGTAGGCGGGCACTTCGATGTTGTCGTCAACGACGGGCACGGCTTCGCGCTCCGTCGCGGCTCCCCTGGGGCGCCCGCTCCAGCCCGCCGGGCGGTGGAGCGGTGCGCCGGCCCGGGCCGCCTGGTCGCGACCGGCAAAGAGCTCATACTCGGCCCGGGAGGGCTCCACCGGATCAAGCCCCGCGGCCAGCACCATCGCCCGCAGTTCCCCCTGCAACGACTCGTCCTGATAGATGCCCGTTGCCGTCTTCGGCTCCCCGGCCGCCAGCTTTCCGATTTCGGCCGACAGTTCGTCGACCTCCCGGAGACCGAGGTCCGGGCCGCCCGAGATGCTCACGAGCATGTGGCGTGCCTGCTCGAACTGGCCCGGCTGGACGAACGGGTACTCCGACAGCCCGCGCGCCACGCTGGCCACCCGGCCTTCGCCCTTTCCGTACCCGGTCGAGAACGCGGCCAGCCCGGCGCCCTTGAACAGCGTCCGCAGGTCGGCCAGATCCAGGCTCATGCGGCCTCCGCGCAGGACGACGTCCACGATGGCGCGGATCGCCTGCAGGATGACCTCGTCCATGAACGCGCACGCGGCCTCGTAGGTGACGAGCGAGGGCATGCCGTAGAGGCGCTGGTTGGAAAGGGGCACGTAAGCGTCAACCTTGCCCTGGATCTCGCGGAGCCCCTCCTCCGCGATCTCGTGGTGACACCGCTTCTCGTGGTCGAATGGCGTCGTCACGAACGCGAACACGAGGGCCCCCTGCTCGCGCGCGAGTTCCCCGATGACCGGGGTCGCCCCCGTCCCCGTGCCCTTGCCGAATCCCCCGATCAGGAACACGAGCTCGTTGCTCCCGATGAAGTCCCGGATCCGGTTGGCGTCCTCGAGGGCCGCCTTCCGGCCGACCTGGGGGTCCATGCCGGCCCCGTGGCCGCGCGTCAGCTCCGTCCCGATCTGGAGCTGGCGTATCTCGGAGATATTCCCGACGTTCCCGAGGTCCTTGAGGGCCGTGTTGATCGCCGCGATTTCGACGCCGGGCAGGCGCTCGCGGGCCACCCGCTTGACGATGGTTCCCCCCGCGTTGCCGATCCCGACCACCTGCACCTTCACCCTGCCCATTTCCGTCTTCGCGAGCTCGATCATGGTTCCTCCTTGATCTGCTTCATGAATCCTTCATCAGTCCTTTCAGCCACTTCGAGAACCCGCCGAACAGCGGGGCGCGCCGCCGGGGCACCGCGTGCCGCCGCTGCTCGGCCGCAAGGAGCAGGAGGCCGACCGCGCAGGCGTGTTCCGGCCTTCCCAGGCCGTCCGGGGCGCCCGGCAGGCGGACCGGTTCCCCGACCCTGGCCGAGAGCTGCTCGAACACCTGCTCCGCCTTCTCCACCAGGAACGGAAGGTGCGCGCTGCCGCCGGTCAGCACGAC
>Ga0315281_10003055_pt1 | contig 24664 bp, 24 predicted proteins | sample YL17G07_0_MG_FD_204540 | JGI IMG/M metagenome (GOLD analysis project Ga0315281, IMG submission 204540) | Sediment microbial communities from Yellowstone Lake, YNP, Wyoming, USA - YL17G07_0 | ecosystem: Environmental > Aquatic > Freshwater > Lake > Sediment | place: USA: Wyoming | collected... | reverse complement strand
GTCGAGGGCATTCGTCGTGACATCCGCATCGTGAACCTGAGTTTGCTCAACACCCCTTGGTACATCCGCCAGCTGAAACACGAGGAGCCCTACGGTGCGAAAAAAGTGCCCATCAGATTGCCGGACCCCGAGATCGATGGCATCGGGCCGATACCCTTTCAGGGCCAGGTCGTGCAACTTCCGGTTCCCGGAGAAGTCATGAGGAAGTTCAGTGTTGAAGGGACCGCCACGACGCTGAAACAAGGGGCCGAAGAGAAGACTTCAGATACTGTGAAATTCTATATGCCGCATACGGTCGAGTTTGGAAATGTCAAGGCGATCCGCGCACAAGATATCATGGTGTATGACATCGTGTCGAGCTCGAATTGGCAGCGGCCGGTCTACTTCGCGATGACGGTTGCTCCTGACGGCCAAATTGGTCTGCGGGAGTACATGCAGCTCGAAGGGTTGGCTTTCCGTCTCGTGCCGAAGAAGGCGCAGTACTTCTGGTCTAGCATGAACGAATATCGTATGCGAAACAATATCTTCACGGATATTAAGAAGCCGTCAAAGACTCCACAGCTCGGCTTCCTCTGGCGTGGGCTGCATGACAGCACAACATACTTTGATGAGGACGTCCGGCGGCTGATGACAAACTACCGCCAGGCGTTCATTCTGCTGGGTCAGTACTACGCGAACGCCGCCAATCAGGTCAGCAAGGTTGGCGAGGTGATAGAGAGGATGGAACAGGTCATTCCACGCAGAGTCATCCAGATGGATTATCGAACAAAGACATATGTTGCGAGTCTTTACAGCCTGGCTGGCAACCAGCAGCGGTTCCGTGACGTCTCGATGGAGATCGTCAACGACCTCAAGCCGGTCGTCGAGCGGGGCGTTGCCGAGCCTCTCTACGCGGACAACGCCTACGTCGTCCTGCTGCAGACCTACGAGAGCCTTCAGATGTACGATGAGGCGCTCAAGCTTCTCGACGTCATTCGCGTCGCCTACGCGCGTGAGCAGGGTATCGATCAAGTCGTGAATCAGATTCGGGGCCGCATCGAGGCGGAGAAGCGAATGACGACGCAGAGGGATACTGTCGCCCAGGAGGCACCACCGAAGGCGAAAACCGCCCCGAACAAGCCGGCGCCAAAAGGAAAGTAGGAATGTCGGCCGTCAACACGTCGAATGAGAAAGCGTCACGGCGGGAAAACTGGGAAGCGTTTTGGGAGGAGAAGCAGGAGGTCGCGCGTGTGTATTCGAATGCGGATCGCATCCTCCGCAACCTGTCCCGCATAACCGATGTCAGGGGGAAACGCGTGTTGGAGATCGGCGCTGGCACGGGGAGAGACAGCTTTCCGCTCGTTGAGCATGGGGCCATCGTTTATCAACTCGACTACGCAGAGGGCTCCCTCCGCATTCTTCAACGCCTTGCCGATGAGTCCCACTTACCCGTTCTCATTGTCGGGGGAGACACTTTCCGGCTGCCATTCCGCGATGAGGTCTTTGACATCGTCTTCCACCAAGGCTTGCTCGAACACTTTCGACCACGCGAAGCCGAGGCGCTCCTTCGTGAGAATATTCGCGTGTTGCGTCGAGGAGGTTTGCTGCTGGTCGATGTACCCCAGCGTTATCACGTCTACACGATTGCCAAGCACATCCTCATGGCAATGAACAAATGGTTCGCCGGTTGGGAGCGATCGTTCTCCATCGGAGAACTCACGTCGTTGATGCGCTCTCTCGGCCTGTCAACCGTTCATTCCTACGGTGAATGGATGTATCCTAGCTTTCTCTACAGATCTTTTCGAGAAGCTTTGAAGAACCTCGGCGTCGAGCTTCCGTTGACTCCTCAACCCCTCAAGGTGTTGAGTCGCGCGCGGTCAAGGCTTCGATCGCTTTTGTGGACCACGCAATTGCCGCTCTACTCAGGCATCTCGATAGGCGTTGTTGGGAAGAAATGACAAGCATTTCCCTCGCATGAAAATCCTCGTGTTCAACTGGCAGGACATCAACAACCCGCTCGGCGGTGGGGCAGAGGTTCACCTTCACGAGATTTTCAAGCGCATCGCCTCTCAGGGTCATTCAGTGACCCTTTTTTGTTGTTCGTTCCCGGGAGCGAAGGCTGAGGACTGGATCGATGGGATACGCGTCCTTCGTCAGGGGACCCGTAACCTCTTCAACCTCTCTGTACCTTCCCGCTACAGATCACAGTTCCGCCACGAAGGATATGATGTTGTCGTCGACGACATCAACAAGATTCCATTCTACTCCCCTTGGTTTGTGCGTGAACCCCTCGTAGGGATCATGCATCACTTTTTTGGGAAGAGCATCTTTCTCGAAGCCTCACTGCCGGCTGCGCTGTATGTCGCTGCAGCAGAAAAGCTTGCCGTTCGAGTGTACCGCTCGACACCCTTTGCGGTTGTTTCTGAGAGCACCCGACAGGAGATGGTAGAGCTTGGATTTCCGAAAGAGAACATCTCCATTGTGCCCAACTGCGTCGATCACGGAGTCTATCATCCGGCTGATCAGCCTCCGAGTTCGGCCTCCGTTGTCGGTCATCTTGGTAGATTGAAGAAATACAAGAGCGTCGACCATCTGTTGCGTGCCTGTCAGATTGTGCGAGGAGAAAAGCCGGAGGTGCAGCTGAAAATTGTTGGCGATGGGGACTATCGGCCGTGGCTCGAGGCTCTCACGCATAAGCTTGGATTGACGGAGGCGGTTCAGTTCACCGGATTCCTCACGAAAGATGAGACGGTGCGCCAGCTTCATCAGGTGAGTGTCGCTGTCAATTGCTCGGTGAAGGAAGGGTGGGGGCTGACTGTCATCGAGGCGAACGCCTGTGGTGTGCCTGTCATCGCCAGCGATGTCCCCGGGTTGCGCGATTCCGTCGTGGATGAGAAGAGCGGGCTTCTGTACGAATACGGCAACATCGAACAGCTCGCACAGAAGATCCTCCTTATCCTGCGGGATGAGCACCTGCGGAATCGGTTACGAAATGGGGCAATCGCGTGGGCGCAGTCATTCAACTGGAGTGACTCCGCCGACCGGATGGTCGACGTCCTGAGACGGGCGATTGCGGGGAAAAAGAAAAGCTAAGAGGCAGAGTATCGGGGTCGCCGGTCGAGGGGCGGGAATCAGGTGAGCTTCTCCTTCAATGTGCTGACACATTCCTGCGGGGATTGCACAATCGTCAAGAACCGTGCACAATCGCCCAAACCTTCCCACTTCAACTCTTCACTCAACGTCTCGATGACGTTCTTCCAGAAGTTTCCAACGAGAACGATTGGTTTCTCCGAGGTCAATCTTTTGTTAATGAATTCCCAGACGTAGGCGAGTTCAAGCAGTGTACCCGTGCCGCCCTTGAGGATCACGTACCCATCCGCGCTGTCGAGAAGTTTCGCTAGCCTCTCCGGGAGTGACCTTGTCGCAATTTCCTTGTCGATCCACCGATTCACAGTGCGTGGAAATATCTCAACGGTAATTCCGATAGTCTGTCCACCTGCCTCCTTCGCTCCGCGCGCTGAGGCCTCCATGATGCCGCCGTAACCGCCATTGCACACGACGAATCCGGCTTGCGCAAGTGCTTGTCCGAGATCTCGCGCAAGCCGGTACTCTTCATCCCCCTCCTGAGGTCTCGAACTTCCGAAGACAGAGACAATCTTGCTCATGGGTGTGTCGCCAGTCATTGATCGGGCGAATCCTAGTCCGTGAAAACCCAGTTCACGCCGAGTTTGATGTTTCGGCTTGGCATCGGATAGACCGGGGACAAAGCGTAGTTGACGTCAAACGGGTTCTCCCAAACGAGTGTAAGGAAAGCGTCGCCGAGCTTGACAATCCCATACAAGTCTGAGGCGAAAAACGCGCCGAGCTGCATGTCTTCTTGAGCCGCGTACACCAGCAGGGGTGGGACAAACTGCAGACCGTTCTCTTTGCTTGCGAGCTTCACACGAAGAGCCAGTTTCGCGTCGAGGGCGCCGCTCAGGAACACGTTACGGTAGGCAAGCTCGCTCTGCACGAAGAACTTCGGAATGACAAGCTTTGCGACATCCCCTTCGCTGTAACTTGTATAGGTGAAAGCATTGCTGAACTCAAAGTTCCATGCTTGGAAGGAGAGGCTGCTTGCCACGCCCGCAGACGAAATCTCGGGGACGTTTGTAATTTTGATTTGAGGGAAGACACCGGTTGATGCCATAGGCGTGAAGAGAATCGCGTCAGAGATATTTCGGTCGAAGGCGGAAAGCGACCAATCCAGCGTGGTCCCGAGCTGGACTCGCATGCCGATTCCTCGAAGCGTATGAAGCTCTTTGACAATGGGTCCCGCCCGGATGACCGTTGAATCTGCCCAATAGAGCTCGAGCATAGTTGGTGATCGATAGGTCCGGGAGAAGTCAGCGAAGAAGCTCAGCCAATCACCGAATCGCCGGCTAAGTCGCAGCCCAAGAGAGATCGAGCCTTCCTTTCCTGAGCGCTCTGCTCGAGCGGAGAGCTCTGTGGCTATCAAATCACCAAAGTGCAGCTCTGTCCGCCCTCTCAGGGCAACGTATCTCTCGGATCGCTCTCCAACAGTCCTGCTCAGCTCGACGGCTCGTCCTTCGACATCGGTACCGATCTCAAGTCGACCAAGAGGGAGAGGGAGTTGCTGCTCGAGCTTCAGACCCCAATAGGATGAACTGTGTACATCAGACAACGTCGTCGGGCTGAAGAGGGCGCCTCCTTCCTGATACTCACGCTCGATCGTTGAGTAGTAGAGGATTGCTTGCGTCGTCATTGTTGAATCAGAAAGTAATCTTGCTGTCGCGCCCAATGTCACGTCGCGGCGCGCAATGGTTTGCCCGGCATTTCGGCTCCTGACGACTGCGGTCACCTCATCATAGATTGACGGGCTGTTCTTCGTGTCGATGCCTCCGTTGAAGCCCACTTTTGATCTATTGTAGAAGTCGCTGAGCCAGAGATTGAGGCGATCGGAGTAATTGAAGCGCAGACGGCTCCGGACGTTCCACGAATCGTATTTTGTGTTTGGAAACCGGCCATCGGTCACTTGGCGCTGGAAGCCAACCATCAGGTTGAGTCCTCGCGCCACGTTTTGCGCAAAGATGCCGTCGGAAAGAATATGCTCGAACGGACCCTGCAGATAGCGGACCTTCGTCATCGGTCGAGCATTGTTGTACTGGCGCGTCACGAAGTTCAGGACGGCGCCCGGCGCGTTTGAGCCAAAGTAGGAAGAGGGCGCACCCGAGAGAATCTCGAGTTGTTCAACATATTCCAGGGGAATATCATAAAGATTGTACGTCCCGCTGACAGGGTCTCGGAGCGGGCGTCCGTCGAGCTGCACGGAGATTCCGCGATCGTCCGTGCCGAACGCATTGAGTTGTCCGGGCTGTCCGATCTCGCCAAGCTCCCGTACGAAGAGGCCCGGCACCTTCCATAGGAGATCGCCGGCGTTCCTTGCGTCCGTCCAGATGAATTGTCTGTTGTGCAACGCATCAGTAGTATCGATGCGATGTTGAAGGCTGCCGATTGCCTGGATGAAGCGAATTGTCGACTGATCAGCCCTGATTGTATCGGGTTGGCCTAGTCGGGTTGAATCGAGGGAAACCCTTTCCTGGGGGGCAGGAAGTGAGATACTGGCTGCCACGATGATTGTGGCGACAGTGTATGAGCATCGTCGCAGAATCTTGAAAGGAGAGGTGGACCGAGCCACTGTCTGGAGCGATCTCAGCAAGGTTGTGGTTTGAACAGTGGTGCCGTGAGGAAGACCCGAAATCGAGGTGACAACTCCCGAGCAAGCTTTCGAACCATGGTCTCGTCACTGAAGAACCCGAAAACGGAGGAACCACTTCCGCTCATCAGCGCGAGCTCAGCGCTGCCGTTCAGTAACATCTCCTTGATCTGACGCACTTCGGGGTAGTGAGGAAACACGATTGCCTCCAACTCGTTCCTCAGTCTCTCTCGCAGAATGGTCGCATTCTTGATGCCGGCATGGAGGAGGTTGGGGAGATTGTCTCGTTGGAGTCCTTGTGTGAGCTTCAGGTTCGTGTACGCCCAAGTGGTGGAAACGTGCAGAGCCGGCGCCACAATGAGAATCCAGTAGGGGATTGCGAGGTTCAGTGGCTCAAGGATTTCGCCGCGTCCTGTTGCATAGGCTGTTCCGCCCACCAAGAAATAAGGGACATCCGAGCCGAGGGAGGCGCTGACGGTGCTCAACTCTTCATCAGTGATATCCAGAGCCCACATCTTCGATAGTCCGCGCAGAACGGCGGCTGCATCGGTGCTTCCGCCGCCAAGCCCAGCGCCGATTGGGATGCGTTTGTTCAGCGTGATCTCCACCCCCGCGTGAACACCGGTAATGTCGCGCAGGAGGTTGACAGCGCGTACGCACAAGTTCGAGCTGTCTGAACTGAGTTCCGGAGCGTCGCTTGTAAAGTGTATCCCTTCTTCGTCCTGGTGGATTTCGATTTCGTCGAACAGATCGACCTGATGGAAGACCGTTTCAATATCATGATAACCATCGGGCCGTTTGCCGACGATGTGCAGACCGAGGTTGATCTTGGCGTATGCGCGGAGCTTCATGTGTCTGGCCGTTTCCTGTGTGCTGAAAAATACGTGAATAACGCAGCAGATGCAAGAATGACCCCGCGAAGTCCGATTTTTGATTGTTGTTCCTTTTTTTCGTAAGTTGAAAGCGAATTTCACCCGGCTTTCCCATCACACCACATCGAGACGCAATCGAGCAGCCGTGAGTGTTACAGTTGGCCATATTCGTATCGGTGATGGCGCTCCTCTTGTTCTCATCGCAGGTCCGTGCGTCGTTGAGAATCGCGAAATGCTGCTCGGCACCGCGCAGCGAATTCTCCGGATAACCAAACGCTGCGGTATCCCGTTGATCTTCAAGTCGTCATACAAGAAGGCCAACCGAACCAGTGCTCATTCCTTCTCTACAATAGGAATTGATGAGGCTCTCGCTGTGCTCAGCGAGGCGAAAGAGGAGTTTGGCGTCCCGATTCTGACAGATATTCATACGGTCGAGGAAGCTGAGAAAGCGGCTAGCGTCGCCGACGTGCTGCAGATTCCTGCCTTCCTGTGTCGCCAAACCGACCTGTTGCAGGCTGCAGGTCGAACCCGAAGGGCGGTCAACATCAAAAAAGGCCAATTCATGGCTCCGGACGACATGAAGCTTGCCGCGGAGAAAGTTATCTCAGCCGGGAACAGAAGGATCCTGCTCACGGAGCGTGGAACGACGTTTGGATATCACAATCTTGTTGTCGACATGCGGTCGCTGGCAATTATGAGGAAAACGGGCTTTCCCGTCGTTCTCGATGCGACTCATTCCGTGCAGCTTCCCGGAGGTGAGTCCACACGGAGCGGGGGGGAGCCGGAGTTCATTTTCCCGATCGCTCGCGCTGGCGTTGCCGTCGGGTGTGACGCGCTCTTTGTGGAAACCCACCCGGACCCGCCGCGCGCTTTGAGCGACGCAGCAAGTCAGCTGAAACTCGATTTGCTCGAAGACCTGATCAAGCAGGTCATGGCGATCGATGCGGTGGTGAAAAAGACGTCGAAGAAGCGATCCTAGAAATCCGGTCGAAAAGCTGTGCCACGAAGACACAAAGTCACGAAGTTTCACAGAAGGTAACAGAATCAAAACTTTTTTCTTCGTGTCTTGGTGACTTTGTGGCAAATCATGGGTTTTCGTCCGAGTCTCTAGTGCCACTTCGAAAAAGAGTTGTTGTATTCAGAAAGGCACTAGTGCTCGTTTCCGGTATCAAAAACTGCTTTTCAATACAATAGTCCTTTTTGGAAACGGCACTGGTTCAGCGCCCGCTTGCCCACGAAAAACTCATATCGTTCAAAGCTCCGAAAGATCAAACTCCTTCTGCTTGATGTCGACGGCGTTCTCACCGACGGAGGCATTTACTACTCGGCTTCAGGTGAAGAGCTGAAGAAATTTAACGCCCAGGACGGTTACGGAATCGTCAAACTGCAGCGGGCGGGAATACGTGTTGGGATCATCACGGGAAAGGTGTCGACGATCGTCGCACGCAGGGCGACGGAGCTTGGGATCGAGGATGTCTATCAGAACCTTGACGACAAGCTCAGCGTCTACGGGCAGATCAAGGCCAAGCTGAATCTCGAGGATGCGCACGTAGCGTACATTGGAGACGACGAGTTCGATCTGCCGGTTCTTGAGCGCGTCGGGTTTTCTGCGGCTCCGGCCGATGCCGTGGAAGCGGTCCGACGGAGAGTTCACTATACATGCAGGCGGAGCGGCGGTGCAGGTGCGGTTCGAGAAGTCATCGACCTTTTGATGAACTCTCAGCGCAAGAGAGCAGGCGATGGGAAATGAAGAACGGCTCCCACGCGGATTGACCGAGCAGGAACGGGGCCTCTTGTTGTGGCTTTTGCCTGCTGATCGGCCGGGATACCTCGCGTACAGGAAATTGGTTGAGGCGTGGCAGGTTGTCGCGCGCGGGCGGCGTGGCGAAGGGAACTATATCCTCGCGGCCTCGGATGAGCGACCCGATGTTGGATCACCTCTCCCGCAACTGCTCGCTTGCGGCGTGATTGAGACCCCCGAGGGGGATATCTCCGTCACGCTTCGCGAGCGTTTGGGGAACCAGATCGAGTACGAAATCGTCAATCTGCAAGGGGATGTCGTTCCGGCCCGGCTTCAGGAGGTTCGCCGGTGGACGCTCTCCTCGTGGTTGCCGCAGCAGGCATGTCCGGCGTGCGGTCGGGCACTGCGGGAAGTTGCGATGTTCACCGAATCAGGCGGAAAACTCGTCCTTGCTGTTTGCCCGTCGGGCGGGCGGCTCTGGGTGCACGAGGAGGAGTCGGGCATCAATCACCCTATTCCGGTGACGAACTTCTACAACGAGTTGATGCTTCATAGGAACGTGAGAGATCCCGCGGTTGCGCTTGAGTCAAAGCGCCTGTTTCTGGATCTTAACGACTTCACCGACGTCGATCTGATCCGGGCGTTTGTCACGTACAATAAGCTTCGCACGAAAGTCACGCTGGATCGACCGATCGTCGTTCCACAGGAGCGGAAGCCCTCATGGTTGAAGCGTATTGCGAGAGCAGTATCGGTTCAGAAGAAGTGAAGACTCCGCTGTAGGGCGTTGTTCCATCATCCATATCGATTTCGGAACATAAAGCATGAGTACAACGATAGACAAAGGAAAAGAGGTTATCCGCATCGAGACGGAAGCGCTCGCGGCGCTCGCGTCGAAGATCAACGGAAGCTTCGAGGCAGCAGTGGATCTCATCTACAGCTGCACGGGTCGCGTCATCGTCACAGGTATGGGAAAGTCGGGCCTTGTGGCGCGTAAGATTGTTGCCACGATGAATTCCACCGGCACCGCAGCGATTTTTCTCCATCCCTCGGATGCAGTGCATGGTGATCTGGGAATGGTGCGGCAGGAGGATGTCGTGATCTGCATCTCCAAGAGCGGTGATACGGAGGAGATCCGTGGGCTCCTGCCGATGTTTCGTCGCATCGGGGTCAAGGTCATCTCGATGGTCGGCAACGCTTCATCGCATCTGGCACGACAGAGCGAAGTCGTGCTCGATGTCAGTGTGAAGGAGGAAGCTTGTCCGCACGACCTCGCTCCCACGGCTTCAACAACGGCAACCCTCGCGATGGGCGACGCGCTCGCGATCGCGCTTCTTCATAAGCGTGGCTTCACCAGAGAGGATTTTGCCATGTTCCATCCGGCCGGGAATCTCGGCAAGCGGCTGCTGCTGCGGGTAGAGGAAATGATGGTTACAGGAGCCAACATCCCGATTGTGCGCGAGGAAGTTCCTCTCTCGGAGGCGATCGTTGAAATGACATCAAAGCGCCTCGGCGCAACGTGCATCGTCGATGGTTCGGGAATACTGCGGGGCATCATCACCGATGGTGACCTTCGCCGGGTGCTCCAGCGCACGCGAGACATCACCGGTGTGAGCGCTGCACAAGCGATGACAAAGAATCCGAAGACGATCCAGAAAGGGTTGCTTGCCGCAAAAGCGCTGGAAGAGATGGAATCGTACAATATCACACAGCTCGTTGTTGTGGATGACGAGAACCATCCGATGGGTATGCTCCATCTTCACGATCTTGTCAAAGCAGGATTGGGGGGAGACAGCGGAGGCTAAGGACGATGTCCATGAAGCGGTGTACCTCGTTGTTCATCGTGCTCGGTGCTTTCCTTTTTGGATGCGAGGGGAAGATCAAACCCACTGTACTCCCCGGAATTGACAGCAAGACGCTCCCACAGCAGGAGAGCTGGAATAGCACGGTGGTCTTCTCGGACTCGGGCAAGGTGAAGGCTGTTATTCAGGCCGGATACATCCGAAAGTTTGAGTATCCGCGACAGACCTTACTTAGCCAGGGCTTGACGGTCCACTTCTATGGAGAAGATGAGCAGCAGACATCCGTCCTGACCGCAGACGATGGGAAGGTGGACGAGGCGACCAACAATCTCGAAGCGTATGGCAATGTTATTGTCGTGTCCAAGGACAGCACTCGGCTGCGTACGGAAAGGTTGTATTGGGACAACGCACGCAGACTGGTCCATACACCGGAGTATGTGCTCATCACTTCGTTGAAAGAGAAAGTGCAGGGGAGGGGGCTGGAGTCGGACCAGCAGCTCCGCAATTATCGCATTTTCAAGGTCACTGGTGAGGCGAAGACAAATTGATCATTGCCGGAAAGCCTCCTCATCGATGAAGATTTCCTTCATCACGTTGATCGGTGTGCTCGCGCTGGGTGTGGCCGCTGCGCAGGAGGCGAAGCGGATTGACGTCAGATCGGCAGACGTTCTCAACGTCAAATATGTGGGCAGCGAGGAGGTGAGGGAGCTCATTGGCCATGTCCACATCATTCAATCCTCTCCTGGTGAGGTCATCAAGATCTGGTGTGATTCAGCGCTCCGGTACATGGGGACCGAGAAGATTGAATTGTTCGGCAATGTCAAGCTCGTGCGGGACAACGTGACCCTCTACTCGCCCGAAGGGATCTATTTTGGGAACGAGCGACGCGCAGAAATGACCAAAGGCGTTCGTCTGACGCGGGGTTCCTCCGTGTTAACGTCACGTTTTGGCGAGTATTTCGCGCAGGACAAGCGGGCGCATTTTGAGGGTGAGGTGAAAGTCGTAGATTCAACGTCCTCCACTTGGTCAAACGAGCTCACCTACTTCGAGGACGAGGAGAAGTCGATTGCGGTCGGGAGTGTCCAAGTCTTCAATTCGGAGAATAATCTCACTGTCTTTGGCGACTCTCTTGTCTACTACGAGAAGCAAAAGTATTCGATCGTCCCCAAGAATCCAAGAATGATGCAGGTCGATACAGCCTCGGACGGTGTTATCGATACACTTCTGGTTGTGGGCAAAGTCATGGAAGCATATCAGGATACGCTGGAGCGGTTCGTTGCCCGGGAGGACGTGGCGATGGCGCGGAGTGATTTTGCTGCGCGATGCGGAGAGGCGACGTATTTCCTGAGACAAGGTCAGATCGCACTTAGAGACCAGCCGGTGGTGTGGCACGCGGAAAATCAACTCACCGGCGATTCAATCCTCATCACCACCGAGGAACGAAAGCTCCGAAGCGTCTTCGTGCAGGGTCGAGCGATGGCGGTTTCTCGGGCGGATACCCTCCGGCGCCAGCGGTTCGATCAACTCACGGCGCGGGAAATCACGATGTATTTTTACAACGGGAAGATCGCCCAGATCGATGCGGAGAGGAACGCAACGAGCCTGTACTACCTCTTTGAAGAGGCGGAGCCCAACGGTGCTAACAGATCGAGCGGCGACAGCATCATTATGGAGTTCCACGACGGAAAGATTGATCGGATTAAGATTATCGGCGGGGTCGAAGGGAAGTATTTCCCCGAATCGATGATCACGCGCCGCGAGACGGAATACAATCTCGAGGGCTTCAAGTGGAGAGAAAGTCGACCTCGACGCCAACATCTTCAGATTGTGAACGAGTCCTATGAGTGAAGCAACCGCACAACAACGAGCCATCCCACAATCGGCGCCGATTTCGGCTTCGGCGAATGGGCACGCCATTCTCCGTTCAGAGGGTGTGGTGAAACGATACAAGAAGCGCACAGTCGTCGATGAGGTGACGATTCAAGTGCGCCAGGGTGATATTGTCGGACTTCTGGGACCCAACGGCGCGGGGAAAACGACCACGTTTTATGTGATCGTGGGGATGATTCGACCGAATGCGGGAAAAGTGTTCATCGATTCCACTGAGATCACAACGCTGCCAATGTATCAGCGGGCGCGCATGGGCATTGGGTATCTGTCACAGGAAGCTTCGGTGTTTCGCCGGTTAACCGTCCGCGAGAACCTGCTCGCCGTTCTCGAGATGAGCAACCTCTCCCGAAAAGAGCAGGAGGAGAAGTGTGACCAGCTCCTCGAAGACTTCGGTCTGACGCATCTGGTCAAGAGCAAGGGGTACGTCCTTTCAGGAGGGGAGCGGCGAAGGACGGAGATCGCCCGAGCACTGGCGTTGGATCCCAAATTCATGTTGCTCGACGAGCCGTTTGCGGGGATTGATCCCATTGCCGTTGAAGACATCATGAGGATCGTTACGAAGCTCAAAGAGAAGAACATCGGGGTTCTGGTTACCGATCACAATGTCCACGAAACGCTCTCCATTACCGATCACTCATATCTGCTGTTTGAGGGGAGGATTCTGAAATCCGGCACCGCTGATTTCCTGGCCAACGATCCCGAAGCGCGAAAGCTCTACTTAGGCGAAAAGTTCAAGCTCGACCGGTACCAGTGACTGTCACGCCCGTCGGTTCTGCGCAACGTGCAGTTATTGAGCTCATGACAGCAGACTGCCCATACTCCACGCGATCTTTTAGCTTCGAATTGCTGGAGACAACCGTTGGCAAGAGAATGCGACCAGCGGTAAAGGGAGTTTTCATTTGTTGGAATCTGTCCTTTCAAGCTTGAGAATTATCTCAGGTTAGCACCCGTTGCGTGAAAATGAAATGATGAATTCCGTGGCACAAATCTTGACTCGCGCTTGTATCGTTCATCGTAGCACAAACACGAAAAGGAGGTTGGTCCGAACATGACCGTCAGCCAGCTTGCTAAATCCATCGCTGAGTCGCCCACGCTGAAGCTCAACGAAGAAGCACGACTCTTGCGGGAGAAGGGCGAGGCAGTGATTCATCTCGGGGCGGGTGAGCCGAAGAACAAAGCTCCGATCGCTGCCATCCTCAGCTCGGCAGCGAAGCTCAGTGCCGCCGACATCAAATATACACCCACCGACGGCATCCCCTCCCTGAAGAAAGCCATCATCAGATACACGGAAGAGAACTACGATCGGGTGGTCGCGCCGGAGAACGTGATCGTCTCGGCAGGAGCGAAGCAGTCGGTCTTCAACGTTCTCTACTCCATCATCAATCCCCAGGACGAAGTCATCATCCTCGCACCGTACTGGGTGAGCTATCCGGAGATGGTGAAGATGGTGTACGGCATTCCGGTGATCGTCAAGCCAGAGGATGGCAGCTTCTATCCGCGGATGGAAGACATCCTCAAGGCGGTGAGCTCGTATACAAAAGCGATCATCGTGAACAGCCCGAACAACCCGTCAGGAGTGATGTACTCGGAGCAATTCATTGCCGAGATCGTCGAGTACTGTGAGAAGAAGGGCATCTTCCTGATTATGGATGACATCTACCACAAGCTCGTGTTCGACGGCAAGACGAGCACCTCAGCCTACAAGCACACGAAGAAAGACATTGAATCAACGCACGTCATCGTTGTCAACGGCGTGTCGAAATTATACGGGATGACGGGATTTCGAATCGGTTGGGCGATCACGAACAGGAACCTCATGAGTATCATGTCGAACGTGCAAGGACAGATCACGTCATGCACGTCCATCGTTCTCCAGGCTGCTGCTGAGGGCGCGTTGACCGGCCTGCAGAGCGCGATCGACAGCCTGCGGCTGACGCTCGAGAACAATCGTAACGTGATGATGCAGGAGCTGAACTCTTTCAGCGGGATCAAGACGACGAAGCCGGATGGAACGTATTACTGCCTCCCGGATTTTCGCGCTTACTCGAACGACTCTGTCAAGCTCTCCGAGCTTCTGCTCAAGAAGGCGCTGGTGGTAACGGTGCCCGGCAAAGAATTCGGTATGGAAGGGCATCTTCGACTCAGCTATGCCGGTTCAATCAAAGATGTCACCGATGGCGTCGAGCGAATCAAGTGGGCGCTTGATCCGAACTCACCGAATGAAATCTACATCGGCGACCGCAAACTTGTGAGGGACTGGCTATGAACAACATTCTCGATATCAAAACCCCGGCTCAGGGCGAAGCGTCCTCTGTCAAGAGTGATTACGGACTCGAGAACCACGGCCTCTCCAATTTGCGGATGGCATACTGGAATTTACCCGTCGAGGCGCTGTATGAAGAGATCACCTTTCGTAGAGAGGCGAGAATATCGCAACTCGGCCCGCTTGTCGTCAATACGGGCAAACACACTGCCCGGTCTGCAAACGACAAATTCATCGTCAAAGAGCCGACGACTGAGGAAAAGATCTGGTGGGGGCAGTACAACAGGCCTTTCAGCGCCGACAAGTTTAACGACCTGTTCAATCGACTTCAGGGTTTCCTCCAGGGGCGAGACGTTTTTGTCCAGGATTGCCATGCGGGCGCCGATCCGAACTACCGGTTGCCGGTTCGGATGATTTGCGAACATGCATGGCACGCAATGTTTGTGCGGAACATGTTCATCCTGCCGCAAACGAACGAAGAGTATCGCCGGCACGTGCCTGATTTCACCGTCATCGCGGTCCCGTCCTTCAAAGGCATTCCCCAGATCGACGGCACGCCAGCGAACACCTTCATCGTCCTGAATTTTGCCCAGCGGCTCTGCATCATCGGCAATACGGCCTACGCAGGAGAGGTCAAGAAATCAATCTTCACGATCCTCAACTACCTCTTGCCGCTGGATGGCGTGATGTCGATGCACGCCTCAGCGAATGTGGGCAAAGAGGGTGACGCGGCAGTCTTCTTCGGTCTGTCGGGGACCGGCAAGACGACGCTTTCTGCGGATCCGAAACGCGGTCTGATCGGCGACGATGAGCACGGTTGGAGCGACGAGGGGGTCTTCAACTTCGAGGGCGGTTGCTACGCGAAGGTGATCAGGCTGTCGCCGACGGCAGAGCCGCAGATCTACGCGACGACGAAGATGTTCGGCACCATTCTCGAAAACGTCGTCTACGACCCGGTGACGCGGCAAATCGATCTCGATGATGAGTCGATCACGGAGAACACCCGTGGCTCCTATCCGCTTGAGTACATCAGCAACGCCGTCTCGTCGAAAATGGGTGGACACCCGAAAAACATCATCTTCCTCACATGCGATGCGTCGGGCGTCATGCCCCCCATTGCGAAGCTGACTCCTGAGCAGGCAATGTATCAGTTCATCTCCGGATACACATCCAAGATCGCCGGCACGGAAGTGGGACTGGGGAAAGAGCCCGAGATGACGTTTAGCACCTGCTTCGGCGCTCCGTTCATGGTTCACTATCCGTACTTCTATGCTGACCTTCTGAAGCGGAAGATTCTCAAGCACGGTGTCAACTGCTGGCTTGTGAATACAGGTTGGATCGGCGGAGCCTACGGTGTCGGCAAACGCATTAGCATCGCGTACACGCGCCGGCTGCTGGATGCAGCGCTCACGGGCGAGTTGCTGAACGTCAATTACGCGACCGATCCCGTGTTTGGATTCAGCGTGCCGAAATCGTGCGAGGGTGTGCCGGCGAGCATCCTTGATCCGTCAGCCTCCTGGCCAAGCAAGGAAGTCTACATGCAGAAGTACAAACAGCTTGCCGCGCGCTTCATTGAGAACTTCAAGAAGTTTGAAACCGGGTGTCCGCCGGAGGTCATTAAGGCAGGACCGAAGATATAAGGCGTTGTAGGTCGACGAGTCTCGTCGACCTACTTGTCGGTGGATTTGTCTGAGGGAGGGGAGTCTTTTTTTTTCTCGCTTTTTGAGGACTCAGAGCTCTTGGAAGCCGGTTTCGATTCCGATTCTTTCGAGGCCGGCTTTGATGTCTTGTAGTCAGTGTGGTAGAAACCGCTTCCCTTGAAAATCATCCCTGCACCGCCAGCCATGAGCCGCTTCAACGCCGGCTTGCCGCACGAGGGGCATGTTACCAACAGCTCCGAGGACATGGACTGAAACTCTTCGAACGTGTAGCCGCATTCCTTGCACCGATAATCGTATGTTGGCATATCCTTCCTCTCTTCTTCCTACTCCAATCTCTTGAAGCCTCGCTGCAACCGTTCGGCAGCTTTCTCAAGTTCGCTCATTGAGCAGGCATAGGAGAGGCGCACGTGATCCTTCGAGCCGAACCCGCTGCCCGGAATGACCACAACCCTCTCTTCATTCAGTAGATACTCTGCGATGTCATCGCCGGACTTCATCGTCCTCCCCTTGCGCTTTCGTCCAAAGAAGGAGCGGACATTTGGAAAAAGGTAGAAAGCTCCCCTTGGCTTCTTGCATGTGATACCCTTGATTGAAGTAACGGCCTCATGGATGAAATTGCGTCGTCGCAGAAACTCGGCGGACATGGCTCTCAACTCATCATCTGGTCCGGTCAGCGCCGCCAAGGCCGCGTGCTGCGAAATCGAAGAGGCATTCGAGGTCACCTGGCCTTGGACCTTTTCTGCAGCCGCCACAATGTCTTTTCTTCCTCCAAGGAAGCCGATGCGCCAACCGGTCATGGAGTATGCCTTCGAGACTCCGTTGACGGTGATGACCTGGTCTCTCACGGCAGGAATTGAGCCCATGCTGAAATGCCTGGCGCCGTCGTAGATCACTTTTTCGTATATCTCGTCTGAGATGACGTAGATATCGGTCTCTTTGGCCACCCGTGAGAGAGCTTCTATCTCCTCTTGCGCGTACACCGATCCCCTCGGGTTTGATGGCGTGCAGAAGATCAGCGCTTTGGTTTTCCGTGTGATTGCCCGACGGAGCTGTGCTGACGTACTTTTGAAATCGTTCTCCTCTTTCGTCTGAACGAAGACGGGCGTCGCTTCCACAAGCGTCACCATCTGAGGATAGCTCACCCAATAAGGGGCGGGGATAACGACTTCATCCCCTCTATTACAGATTGCCTTGAGCGTGTTGTACAGGGAATGTTTTGCCCCGTTTGAGACAAGAATCTGCGAGGGATCGAAGAGGAGATTGTTATCACGTCTGAACTTGTCGGCAATTGCCCGGCGCAGTTCGGGAATTCCGGCATTGTGTGTATACGAGGTGAGATTGTCCTCGATGGCCTTCTTTGCCGCTTCCTTGATGTGGAAGGGAGTCGGGAAATCAGGTTCCCCAGCCGTGAGCGTGACGACATCCACACCTCAGCGTGAAGCTTTTTGGCGAGGGCCGACAGGGCAAGTGTCAGTGAAGGCTCTGTTTTAGCAACGAGTCGTGATAACGATTTCACCGGTTGTCTCTGTTCGGTGGATTTCTCTAGCGGGAAGCCATCTTTTCCATGAGCTTCCGGTAGACGTGTTGTGGAACGAAGTCCTTCACGTCCCCCTGATGGCGCGCGATTTCGCGAACGATGCTGGAGTTGAGGTACGTGTACTTTTCATTCGGCATCAGAAAGACGGTTACCAACTGTTCGTTGAGTCTGCGGTTCATCAATGCCATCTGAAGCTCGTACTCAAAATCGGAAATCGCGCGCAAACCTCGCACAACTGCCGTGGCTTTTTTCTTGCGTGCATACTCGACGAGCAGTCCGTCAAAGGAATCCACTTCGACTCCTTCGAGGTCCTTGACAGCCTCTTTGATCATGGCGAGCCGCTCTTTCTCGCTGAAGAGAGGATTTTTGACGGAGTTGCGCGCGATCGTGATGATGACCTTGTCGAACAGCTTCATGGCGCGCTCGAGGATATCAAGATGGCCGTTCGTGATGGGATCAAAACTGCCTGGATAGATCGCGATTTTCATAGGTCGTCCTTTTGAGTTTCGCGTCGGGTCATGTCATCCCTTCGCCTTCAGGATGAGGACCAAGGTTTGACCGAAGGGCTTTCGAGTGACATCGTACTGTGACTCTGACAGCTCTATTGGCGATTCTTTGCTCTGTTCCATCACGACATATGCTCCGCTCTTCACGGCCGTCGATTGATGGAGTGCTCTTGGAAGCGTCTCAATTTTCTCGAGCTTGTAGGGTGGATCAACAAAAATGAGATCGAACGCTCTCTTGGTGTTTTTTAGAAACCAGAACACGTCGGCCATGTAGACCGTGCACTGCGACTGGCATCCGAGGGACTCAATGTTCCCCTCAAGGACATGGAGCGATTGCTTCGACTTATCGACGAATACAGCGATCCGAGCCCCGCGGCTGAGTGCCTCCAATCCCAAACTCCCGCTTCCGGAAAACAAGTCCAGGACCTCGATACCTTCAAAGTCCAGCCGATGAGAAAGGATATCAAATATGGTCTGTTTCGCACGATCCGTAACAGGGCGGACGGAAAGGTCACGCACGCTTGATAGGCTTCTGCCGCGATACTGCCCAGCGATGATTCTCATTGCGCTCGTAGTGCCAAGCCGATCGCCGCCGCGAATCTGGAACTCTCCTTGACATACGGCTCGTACAGTTTCTTCGATAGCGTGAGGTGACGGACCGCGTCCAGGGCTTCCGTCTCGATCGCGGTTTCGCGCTGGACTGAGGAGACAGTCTGCGGTGTGATCTCGATGCCGTGCAGAATGATCTTGCCCGGCGATTCGAGCCCATCCTTCTGCTTCAGGTAGGCCAGATAGCTCTGGACGGTCTTCTTCAGAGCTTCGGGGGCGTCGGATGGGAAGGCTCGGTAGTCCACCATCTCTCCCTGTAACAGAAGACTTGCGTCGATACGGCCATGGCGAAGGCCGAAGAGCACAGTGTTTTCTTTCATCAACTCGGGGTAGTTCACCCGAAGGGCTTTTTCCGAGCTGAATTGGTCAATGTCGATGAGATGAAGCTGCAATCGCAGCTCGGTGGTCGCTCGTTTCAGGAACCCGACCATCCCCTTGCGGACCGCGACGATAAACACCTGCTTGACATTCTTTTTCCCATGCGGTAGTGATTGCGCGGTGATAATGAAATCTTTGGCAGGTACGTCTGGATGATATTGACCGAACTCCCACTGGACATAGGAGGTGAGTTCCTTTCCCTGAAGCGCTGCGTCCACCGGGATCACATTGATGAAAACGGGATCCGTCGGCAACGCAAACGAAACAGTCTTCGCGTGAACACGGTTCTGTTTGAAGAGTTCTTCGAGCTCATACACAAACGTATGGAGCTGTGGATGATCAGGCGAGAAGGCAGCAGCGTGAGTGAAGTCGAGCGATGTCGAGCGCTCGCTGAGCGCGGTGAGGGTTGGCTTCTTCCCATGGTCGATTTCGGCGATCTGGATCTGTCCCTGATAGAACGAGATTCCGACGTAGTGTGATGATTTCATGACGGTGCCTACGTAAGTGTTGGTGGCTCGAAAAGCTCCGCAGAAGCGGTGTGACGGGCTGGCACACCGCCAGGGGGGCTTCTCGGAAATCCGATTCTTATCGAACGGTTACGCGTGCTTTCAGCTGTTGGAATTTTTTCATGCTGACTCCCTTGACCTTCCGGAGATCATCGATGCTCGTGAACGGACCCTCGTCCTCCCGAAACAGGATGATGCGTTCGGCGATGACCGCCCCGATCCCCGGCAGACTCATCAGCTCATTCTTGGTTGCGCTGTTGATATTGATGAGCTGATCGTCCGTGCGGTCCATATTCTCCGTCGTATCCGCTCTCAGCAACTCGCTCAGGGACGCAAACGTGCTGTCGGCTGATCGGTAGTCAAATTTCTGCTGAGAAGGGAACGTCTCCTGATACAATCGAATCCCGGCCCCGATCAGGAAGGTCGCCGCGAGGAACAGGATCACTCGTTGTTCCGTCGCGGTGAGAGCCAGCCAATTCTTAAGGCGCCCAAACATTCTGTATCAGGAGAATGCGTCCTTGACTTTCTTAAAGAAACTCTTCGTGTGCCCGTGCCGCTCTTCTTCGCTCGGTGTAATGTGTTCGGAATTCCCGAGTTGCTTCAGCAGTTCTTTCTCTTTGGCAGTCAGCTTTGCCGGGACCCAGATGTTGATCCTCACGAGTTGGTCACCCCGACCATAGCTGTTCAGGTGCGGTATCCCGCGCTCGCGCATACGGAGCATGCGGCCCGCCGGCGTGCCCGGGTCAATGGTCAGTTTCGCTTTTCCGGACAGTGTAGGGATTTCCGTCTCTCCGCCAAGGGCAGCCATGGGGAAGCTGATGTTCAGATCGTAGATGATGTCGTCACCGCTCCGATCGAAGTACTGATGAGGTTGCTCCTCAATGAGAACAATAAGATCTCCTGCCGGACCCCCCCGCTGGCCGGCGTTTCCTTGCCCGTGCAGCGGAATGTAATTTCCCTCCGAGACACCCGCAGGCACATTCACTTTGATTGTCGTCTCACCGGGGGATCGACCTTCACCGTGGCAGTTGGAGCATGGATCACGGACAATTCGGCCTTCCCCTCCGCATGTAGGGCATGTCGTGATGTTGACAAACTGGCCAAACATCGAACGCGAGACTTGGCGAAGCTCGCCCGCACCGTTGCATTGGGGGCATGTCGATGAACCGGTGCCGGGCTTCGAGCCTGTTCCGTTGCACAGGTCGCACTTCTTCTGTTTTCTGACCTTGATCTTTTTCTCGACACCTGCTGCAATCTCTTCCAGTGTGAGCGACAACTTGACCTTCAGATCAGAGCCTGGAATGCCATGCTGAGTTCTGGACGATCTCCTTCCGCGCGCGGAAGTTCCAAAGACCTCGTCAAAAATCCCCCCCCCCAAGCCGCTCCCGAAAATATCGCTGAACGCGGAGAAGATATCGTTGATATCATGGAACTCACGATAGTTGGTGCCTCGCATTCCTTCGTGACCAAACTGGTTGTATCTCTGGCGTTTTTCCGGATCGCCGAGCACCTCATAGGCTTCTGCTGCTTCCTTGAATCTCTCCTCCGATTCCTTGTTCCCGGGATTGCGGTCAGGATGATACTTCAACGCCATTTGCCGATATGCTTTCTTGATTTCATCCTGCGAAGCGTTGCGGGAGACACCAAGTATTTCGTAATAGTCCCGTTTGGTCATGGTTTGAGCTATTTCTCCGATGCCTTCTTTGTATCCGATGCTGTGCTCATCGGATGACTCGCTGAACCTTGCTCGGCATTCCCGTGATCGAGTGGGGCGGTGGAGACTACTACCTTGGCGTGACGGATGATCCGGTCATCGAGCATGTATCCTTTTTCGACCTCTTCGATGACGGTGTGGGGCGGAACATCATTGCGAGGCACTTGGAGGAGGGCATCGTGATACTGGACATCGAACTCCTTGCCCAGCGATTCAAGCGGCCGGACGCCCTGAGTTTCCAGGAATTTCAACAGCTTCTGGTGAATCAATTCGACGCCCTTCAGAAAGGCTTCTGATTCCCTTCGATCCTTGCTCAATTTCATCGACCGCTCAAAGTCGTCGACGATGGGCAACAGATCCGTGATGACATCAGCCTTCGCATACTTCACATGGGACGTCGCTTCGTTCTCGGATCGCTTCCTGAAATTGTCAAATTCGGCCGCTTTGCGAAGCAGCAGGTCTTTGTAGTACTCGATCTGTTTTCCTGCGTCAGCGAGCTTTTGCGTCAACTCGTCAAGTTGCGGCACAACCGAGGTCTGCGTTGGCTGCGGTTGGCTTTCCTGATTTGGCGTTTCGTTCGGTTGTACGTCCTTCTCTTCCATACGGTTCGGTGGCTCAGTGTCTCGGTATACTTTTCAGCCTCTCATCATTCTTGCGATCAGTTTTGCGACGTGATTGACCAACGGCACGACTTTGGCATAGTTCATCCGCCTCGGTCCGATGATCCCAACCCTCCCTGTAACGCCCTCGATGTCGTACGTCGCAGAGACGATGCTGTACTCCTTCACCTTGGTATCCTCGTTCTCGGTCCCGATCGTAATGACGAAGTCCTTATCAAGCTCCTCGTGCTTTTCAAGCAAGTGGACGATGATGTCGTCGTTCTCGATCAACTCTATGACGCTCCGGAAGTTCTTGGGGTCGATAAACTCCGGCTGTTCGATGATGTTCTGCGTCCCGGAGATATGGACCTTTTCGCGTTCCTTCATATCGTCGAAAAGCTGGTCGACCGAATCAATAAAAAGGCGGATCAAGCCGGTCCGTTCGTCCTGAACATCGCGCGTGCGTTCGACAAAGGTGTCTCGAATCTCCCGCAGGGTCAGGCCCGACAAGCGCTCGTTCAATAATCTGCTCACATGCTCGAGGTATTCGCGCTTGATTTCTATGCCGACTTCCAGCATGAGGGTCTTGACAAGTCCGGAGCGAATGGAAATAACCACGAGCAACTTGGAGCTGGAAATCGGGATAAGCTCGAGTCTCTCGAAAACCCCGCTGCCGATATGTGGCGAGGAGACAACGCTCAACTGCTTTGAGATCTTGCCCAGCAGCCTCGAGGTCTCCTTGAGCAGCGAATCGGGATCGGTCGCGATGTTCATCTGCTGCTGAATCTGCAGCTTTTCCTTCTCGGTCAGCTGCTGGACCTCCATCAGGAAATCTACGTAGTAGCGGTATCCGAGGTCTGTCGGTACGCGCCCCGCAGACGTGTGCGGATGCGAAAGATAACCGACCTCCTCCAGGTCCGCCATCACATTCCGGATGGTGGCAGGACTGAGCTGGGATTCAAAATGCTTCGAGATGTAGCGAGATCCTACGGGGATGGCCGTCAAAATAAAGTTGTGGATGACGTGCCGCAGGATGTCGCGCTCCCGCTCGTTCAAGGGCTCGGATTGTGCTGCAGTGATCATTAAAAAATGCCCAATTTTCCGACTAAAAATAACACTTTTTGGATAGGTTGTCAAGGCAACAGGTTTCAAGGCCCGCCCTCAGCTAAATGAGATATTCCTCCACCTCGTTCACATCGCGAACCCGCGTAATCCGGTCCACGGCTGAGACCAAAAGGAAATGATGCCGGCAGCCGTGTGTCGAAAGGTCGTGACCGCAGCTCCTGTGTCGAACACGCGCACTTCGATCGCGTTGGACCGCACGCGAGGATTCGTGGCTCACTTGGCTTGACGCTTCTCTCAACGACTGTGCGCGGGAAGAGAAAGTGAGACACAATTCGGTTTGCATGGCCAGGCAATTCTTGCTATCTTCACTTCCGCACACGAGGATTTGCATCAAAAAAGTGAGAAAAGGTCATTGATCGCAAAACTTGCTCTTGAGAACGGAACGGTCTTTGCTGGAGAAAGCTTCGGTGCTCCTGCCGAAGCCACCGGTGAAGTCGTTTTCAATACGAGCATGACGGGCTACCAGGAGATCCTCACCGATCCTTCCTACGCCGGCCAGATTGTCACGATGACCTACCCACTCATCGGCAATTATGGCATCAACCTGCAAGATCTGGAATCCACCAAGCCGCAAGTCGCGGGATTTGTCGTGAAGGAGTACTTCGACTTCTACAGCAATTTCCGTGCGACCGGCAGCCTTGGCGGTTGGCTCGCAGAGCACAACATCGTGGGGATGCAGGGGATTGATACGCGAATGCTCACGAAGATGATCAGAACGGTCGGTGCGATGCGCGGCATCATATCAACAACCGATCTGAACGATGAGAGCCTCATCGAGAAGGCACGTCGATCACCCGATATGAACGGTCTTGACCTGGCGAAGGTCGTGACCACCTCGGCGGCGTATCAATGGGATGATATCGACCGAACGCCGTTTGCGCTCAAGGCCAGCCTGAAATCGAAAATGAATGGTAGGAGGTGGAGCGTTGTGGTCTATGATTATGGTGTCAAGCAGAATATCTTGAGGCGGCTCACATTGTACGGGTGCAAGTTGACTGTCGTTCCCGCGACGTTTCCCGCAGAAAAGGTGTTGGAGATGAATCCTGATGGCATTTTCCTTTCCAACGGCCCGGGAGATCCCGCAGCGGTGCGGTACGGAATTCAGAACATCAAGAAGTTGATTGGGAAGAAGTCGATTTTCGGCATTTGCCTGGGACATCAGCTGTTGGGCCTGGCCCTGGGAGGCAAGACGTTCAAACTGAAGTTTGGACATCGAGGAGCAAATCACCCTGTGAAGAACCTGCTCACAACCGACATCGAAATCACCTCGCAGAACCACGGATTTGCTGTCGATCCGAAATCCCTCAATCCGAAACAGGTGGAGATCACCCACATCAACCTGAACGATGGAACGAATGAGGGGCTCCGCCACCGAGAGCTTCCCGTCTTCAGCGTTCAGTATCACCCCGAGGCCTCGCCTGGGCCGCACGACAGTGACTACCTCTTCGCGCAATTTATCGAGCTCATGGAGCGAGAGCGGTCTGCCGTGACAAAATGAAGAATCCTCCGTGAGGAGGATTCTGGCTTTCATCTAGAGACCGATCACACCGGCTAGTGCCTTTACAACTAAATCCTTTTACGGACGAAGAGGCACAGTGCTCGCTCCAACTACACAAAACGAGTGGCTACCGTACAATCATCTTGTTGGAGCGGCACTAGTTCATCTTTCCGTACTTCCGCAGCAGATCCTTCACCTTGTCGATCGGCAGGGCCTCAATTTCCCTTCCTTGAATTCCTTTCGTGGTTCGTGCCTTCAGCAGGGAGTTGTA